>ERZ1739052.30-NODE-30-length-24717-cov-11.450450_pt1 | contig 24717 bp, 18 predicted proteins | sample MGYA00581761_ERZ1739052 | MGnify/ENA primary metagenome ERZ1739052 (study PRJEB42929, sample SAMN08275524) | rhizosphere metagenome | isolation source: Rhizospheric soil replicate 1 | host: Colobanthus quitensis and Deschampsia antarctica | place: Antarctica...
CGATAATCCTTAGTTATCGCCTCTAGCAGAAACGAATCGGGATCTCGGGCAGCCCTACCCCCCCACAATCCCCCTCCTTGGATGCTTCTCCGTGATCCGCACCTTCAGTGCGGAGTCGGCCACCGCCGTGTACATCTCCGTCGTGGAGATGCTGCGGTGGCCGAGGAGGCGTTGGACGTAGCGGATGTCTACGCCCTCCTCCAGCAGGTAGGTGGCGACGGAGTGGCGGAACATGTGGGGGGTGACGCGGTCGCGGACTTCGCTGCGTTCGCCGTGGAGGCGGACCAGGCGGCGGATCATTTGCGGGCTGGCGGCGTCGCCGCGGGAGTTGACGAGGAACGTGACGGCAGTTGAGGGGGAGCGGTCGCGGGCGGTGCGGTAGTCGCGGAGGAGAGACTTGATGTCGTCCGGGACGTAGACGCGTCGCTGGCGGTTGCCTTTGCCGATGATTGTGATCGTGCCGTCGTCGACGTCTACCGCGGCGTCGAGCAGGCTGGCCAGCTCGCTGACGCGCATGCCCGTCGCGAAGAGCAACTCCGTGGCGACGTAGGCGGTCAGGTCGGCGAAGGACGGCGGCTGCTCGTGGAGAAGGAGGCGCCGCAAGTCGGCGCGGGCGATCACGCGCGGGAGGCGCTTGGGCATCCGGATGCGGATGCGCGTGCCGCGGAATGGGTCCTCGGCGACCTGATCGTCCTCCTCGAGCCAGCGGAACAGCGAGCGGAGCGTGGCCAGGTGGCGCTTCACGCTCGACTCCTTGAGCGTCCGCACATCGAAAAGATGGCGGACGTAGTTGTGAATCACGGTCTTGTCGCACGTCGAGACGGCGGCGCGCTTGCCGAGGAATTGAGTGAAGCCCGCGAGGTCGAGCTCGTAGGCGCGCGTGGTGTGGGGCGAGAGCTTCCGGATCGACTGACAGTGACGGATGAATGCGGATGCCGCGTCTCGGAACAACACGTCAGTACGACCTCCCGAAATTGGTGAGCGGCGCACCTTACCCGACGAAGGCGGCCGAGGCGACCGGAGTTACGGAGGGGTGGACTGCGAAGTTCGCGGGCTCGTTTGCGCCAGCGAGCCGCCGTTCCGTGCACCGTTCTTCCATCCAGGGGACAGGAGGATTCGATGCGCAAAACTGCGAAGAGCGGCGGGCTCACGGTCCGGGCCATCGCCGGGCTCCAATAACGTTCTCAGCCGCGATCTCCGCGCGAAGTCGCTGTTCCTGTTCGCGCGCTTCCGGCGTCAGCTCGTCGCCGAAGTCTTCCATCTCCATGAGCGGACGGATCTCGAGATCGAAGTCGCCGCCCGAGGGATTGGGACAGCGTTTCGCCCAATCGATCGCTTCATCCATCGACGCCACTTTCCAAAGCCAGAAGCCGGCGATCTGCTCGCTCGCCAGCGTGAACGGACCGTTGACGACCGTTTGTGCTCCGCCGCCGAGGCGGACGCGGACTCCTTTCGAAGTCGGATGAAGTCCTTCGCCGGCCTGCATGATGCCGGCCTTCACCAGCTCTTCGTTGTACCGCCCCATCTCCGTCAGCATCGCTTCGTCCGGACCAGTTCCGGACTCGGAATCCTTGTTCGCTTTCACAATCACCATCACTCGCATCGCGTTCTCCTTACATGCCTTTCAGGCTGCCGTTGACGATCCACGGCGTACCGAAGCGGTCGATGCAGGGGTCAGGTCGGTAACGCTGAGCGGCGACGCGATTGCTGCGCCGGTGCCGCCCGGTCGGCGGTCTGGCCGGGCCGACGTTCCGCCATCAAGCGCCGCCGAAGCTACGCCCGCGTTCCTGGCACACACTTCCCCCCGGATATGGCACATTTCGTGAGGAAGTAATTCCGTCCATGTGGTAACGTGTCCGGGTAGACATGCCGTCGGTTCATAAACCTGCTGGGTAAGGAGATGCCTTATGACAAAACGAGTGGCTGTGATGATCGTGATGATGTTGATGGTAAGCAGTTTTTCATTCGCGCTAGGGAACGCGTGTAAAGCATTCGACTGTTCTGACCCCTTCGGTACTGGCAACGAAAGCTGCTGGGAAAGCCTGAGTGATTCTGGCAACCTGATTGGATGCACCACAGTGCGGCAATGTGACGGCGCGCATAACTGCACGACGTACTGCCGCTACAGCTCCTGCTATTACGTGTAACGCACCTCAAGTATCGAACTCCTTATGCGCCCAACGTGGGTACTCCTGTGCTTCCTCGCGACCATCGATGCTACGGCTGCCGATACGTCGTTGCGCGTCGCCGGTCATCACATCCATCAGAGTGCCTGCAGCGGGAAGATCGTGGCGACGAAGGCGTGCGACCGAGCGCCGTGCGAGACCCGGGAGTTCCCGTTCTCCGCGCTCGCTGATGCCACTGATCGTGTTGTGTTACCCGACGGCACGTGGACGGCAGTGGTCGATTCAGCCGTCTGCTGGGCACCCGAGACGGCGGTCGGTCCAGGTGCAGATGCAGTTCTTGGCGTGTGGCCTGCCGCACAGATAACGGCACTGACCAAAACGGCAGACAGCGCCGCTCTGCAGCAGGTCGACGGGCAGTTCCGTGCATATGACGACAGCGCGCCGGTCGCTCTCCACTGCGCCGTGGCAAAGTCACGCCTTGAATGTCGTCTTCCCGCGGCAGAAGGTGAACTCCGCCTATCCTCCGCGGAATATGCTCCGCACTACATCAGCAATCTCAATGTTGAGGCAGGCGCTTCGCAGGATCTCGGGATCATCGAATTCGCGCCCGGTGCCTCGCTCGCCGGCCGGCTCGACATCCCCCCGGGCACACGAGGGACCTATGCCGTCGAACTCGCCGCGTCGCCGCATAGTATTGCGCGCCAAGTGACCCTCACCGCATCCAGCGGAACGATTTTCCAATTCACGAATGTGCCGCCGGGCCGCTATTCCGTAACAGTCCGGCGACCCGGCTATCTCCCAACCCACGTTGATGACTTACAAGTAGCGGCGGGACACGAGACGTTCCTCCCGAGCACGATCAGACTTGCGCAAGCAGGCGTGGTGCAGGCGTTCATCACGCCGGCCATGTTCTCGGAGGAACAGAGTTGGGTCGTGCGACTCTCGAACGCGACACAAGCATCGCCGAGCGTGCCGATCGCCGAATCGCAGGCATCAGCGGCCGGTGAATGGCGCAACGACACGCTCCGTCCGGGAAAGTACGTGCTGACATTGCTTGACCCATCCGGTTCAGTATTTTTACAGACCACTGTCGACGCGTCGACGGAGTACGCCCCCCGTTTTTTGACGGTTACCAGGACGCGCATCGAAGGCATCGTCCGCGCCGGAAATACACCGTTCGCGGCGCGCCTGTTTTTCACTGACGACGACGATTCGGCGCGCATCGCGCTACAGACGCGGCCTGATGGGCATTTCGAAGGCATCCTGCCGCATGACGGCCCCTGGTCGGTACAGGTGCGCACGCCGCATGAAACGTGGTACGTGAAGGACATCCACGTTGACGTGAAGCGCTCGCCGCAACAAGCGGTTGCCTCTGTGGTCGTTGCGGTGCCCGGCGGCAAGGCCCGGGGGGAAGTAAAAAGCGATACCGGAGAACCCATACGAGGGGACGTCATCGTCTTCCGCAACCGGAAAGGTATTGGCGACGCGCTCGTGCTTGAGGACGGTACGTTCGAAGTGGGCGGACTGGAACCCGGGCCAGTACTGCTGCAAGCAGTCGCGGGATCAAGCGGCGAAAGCGAGATGACGCCCTACCTTGTCGCTGAAGATTCTCCACCGTACGCACAATTGGTCGTCCATAAGACGACCGAAGTGCATTGCTGGCTCATCAGCGAACAGGGAGCGCCGATCGCTGGCGCGATCATTCGGTACAGCGCTGCGGCAATGCCGGGAGTCCGGCAGGTAGTCAGTGGGCCGACGGGAGAGTTTTCGCTTCGCGTTCCCGGTACGGCACGCTCGGTCCTTGCTGGCGTCGCCATACCGGGATTTCCGGCCACGATCGTCTCAATAGATCCGCAGGTGCAAGAAACTCAGCGCATCGTGATCACCACTCGGCAGGCGTTGCTCCATGTTGTTCATGCCGCCGATCTTCCGTGGCCGACGGTCACGATCGACGGCTCGGCATTCCTGCCGATCACCGCACTCATACCGATCGGACCAGAAGGAATGCTCGGACTCGTTCCGGACGGCTTGGAATTGCGCGTCGCGCCAGGCTCCTACATCATCTGCAACCCAAGCAGGGCCGAGGCTCCATGCGAGACGGCGCGACTTGGCCCGGGACAGACGCAGACCGTTTTCGCGAACACCGGGAGAGCAAAATGACGATCTGTCGCGCAACGCTGCTGCTGACGATACTCGGAGCGTTGACCGCCGCGACGCCCGCGCGCTCGCCGGGATGGCTCGGGTTGGGCTACACGTACAACTCTTCGGGAACGGCGCAAAACCCGGTGATTTGGTTGTTCGTCCGCGACGTCCCGCCGGGCGGCCCGGCCGCGCGAGCGGGTGTGCGGCCGCACGATGTGATCACCGCAATCAACGGCTGCCGCGTCGCATTCAAAAACGACACCGAGTCGCTGAATTTTTTTGCCGCGATGCAGGCCGGCGACCGCGTGACGCTCGGCATTCGACGCGGCGCGCAGACGCTCGCCGTCGCCGTCATTGCAACGCAAGCGCCGCCCGATATCGTTCGTCGTCGGGAACTGAACCGAGCGCTTGCGAAGGCCGCGGAACGCGCAAAACAGTAGGTCTTGTCAGGCGGCAGCGTTTCCACTCGCCGTACTAGAGGGACACGGACCGGGACGGAGTTAACCGCCGGCGAAGGCGGCGGAGGCGACCGGAGTTACGGAGGGGTGGAGGGCGAAGTTCGCGGGCTCGTATGCGCCAGCGAGCCGCCGTTCCGTGCTACCGTTCTTCCGTCCACGGAACAGGAGGATTCGATGCGCAAAACTGCGAAGAGCGGCGGGCTCACGGTCCGGGCCATCGCCGGCTCGAACAACGTTCTCATCGGGATCGATCTTGATCCGGCCAAGCGCGCCGGCTGCCTCGGATTCACGCTGCAGCGATCGGACGTCGGAACGCCGGCGCTTCGCTTCCTGCCGAACAGCATCACCTTCGCCAGCACCCCCGAGGCGACGCTGCTGGATACGGAAAACTCGCCGCTGCAGAAGTTCCGTTGGGGCGATTACACGTGCAAACCGGGCACCGCGTACAAATACACCGTCACGGCGCGGTATCGCGACGGAAACGGGACGCCGGTCAAGCTCAAGGACGGCGACAGCGTCGAAGTGGACGTCACCACGGAAGATCCGGCGCAGCAGGCCACGGCGGTATTTTTCAATCGCGCCGCGGCTGCCAGTCAGGCGTACATCAGGAAATTCGGCGATAAAGATCCGACAGACTTGCCCGCGCCGCTGAATACTCAGGCGCTGGCATGGTTGTCGCGCGGCCTCGAGGAGGCGTTGCTCGCATTTCAGGCGCAGGCCACCGATAAGAGCTTCGGATTGCATTGTGCCGTCTACGAATTCCAGAAAGAGAATTTGCTGGACGGTCTGAAGAGTGCACTGGATCGCGGCGCAGACGTGCAGATCGTTTATCACTTCCGCCATAAGAACAGTCCGGCAGATAAAACCTGGAAGAAGAATGAAGCAGCGGCGATCAAGGCCGGATTGGCGGCTGTTTCCACCAAGCGGACGCAGAATGCCGGCGTGATCATGCACAACAAGTTCATGGTCCTGCTGAAGGACGGTAAGCCGATCGCCGTCTGGACGGGATCGACGAATTGGACCGAGGGCGGTATCTACGGACAACTCAACGTCGGCCATGCGGTTTACGATCCGAAAGTCGCCGCCATCTATGAGGGATATTTCCAGCTTCTCAAGAAGGACCTGTCTGACAAGGACATGAAAGCCGGCGTTCGTGGGCTCGGCCTCGTCCCTGCAGCAGCCGCCGCCGGTGTCGTGCCGATTCTTTCGCCTCAGAGTGACCGGGCCATGCTCACACTGTACGGCAAGATCGCCGCGGGCGCGCAATGTGTGCTCTTCTCCGCGCCATTTGCCCTGGCGGATGAAATCACCAATGAGCTCAAAAAGGTGTCGCCGGGCAGCATGCGCTACGTCCTCGCTGACAAAGAGAGCTCGCTCGGAAAGGACGATGCGATCAGGGAGATAGAAAAGATTCCGGGAAACATCGTGGCCTACGCGGCGACACTGCCGTCAAACCTGACCAGCTTCCAGGACAAATTGCTGCAGGCCAGCGGCGAGAGTTACCACCATGCCGGCGTGCATATCCATTCCAAGATCATCCTGGCCGATCCGTTCGGCGACGATCCGATATTGGTGACGGGATCTGCGAATTTTTCGACGAACTCGACATTGCACAACGACTCGAACAGCCTGCTCGTGCGCGGCGACACGCGTGTCGCCGATATTTACGCGACGGAGTTTATGAGGATGTTCGAGCAATATCATTTCCGCGCCGCGAAGAAGAAGGCCAACGACACTAATACCGTCATTACGCTGTCGGAAACCGACGCATGGTCGAATCGCTACTATGTAGACGGCAGTGCGGACGCGCTGGACCGGATGTTGTTTGCGGGAACACTTCCTCCGGGTCAGCAGGCGGCCCCGAAGTCAATGCCCGCGCCACCCGCGCCCGCACCAAAGCCGCCCGCACCGACGCCACCCACGCCAAAGCCGCCTGCCCCAACGCCGTCTACCAAGGCACCTGGCAGGAAGCAGCCTGCAAAGAAGGCTCCGACAACGAAGAAAGCCGCGACAAAGAAAGCCGCGACAAAGAAAGCCGCGACAAAGAAAGCGGCCTCTAAGAAAGCGGCGACGAAGAAATCAGCCTCGACGAAGAAGGCGTCGTCAAAGAAAGCCTCTGCAACGAAAGCGTCGAAAAAGTCTCCGGCGAAGAAGAAGCCGGCCAAAGCCGCGTCGAAGAAGAGCGCAGCGAAAAAGTCCGTGAAGAAGCCGGCGAAAAAGTCCGCGAAGAAACGGTAACCCTCCATCCCACGCTACGGCGGCGGGCGCAACCCGCGCTCCGCCGCCGTTCCGCGTAAACTTTGCTCATGCAGAACATCCGCGACTCCTTCGCCGATTACGCCGCCTACCACCAGCCCAGGGGCAACAAGTGGTTTCATCGCCTCGGCATCCCGCTGATCATGCTCACGCTCCTCGGCATGCTCGCTCGGGTGCGCGTCGTTGCCATCAACGGATTCCGCATCGACGCGGCGGTCGTCCTGATCGCCGTCGCGGTCATCTACTACCTCACCCTCGAGTGGCGGCTGGCCATCCCGATGCTGATCGTCTCGATCGCGTTCTACCTCATCGGCGCGTGGCTGCCGATGTCGATCAACGTCGCGCTCTTCCTCCTCGGATGGATCTTTCAGTTCATCGGCCACAGCGTGTACGAGCACAAGCAGCCGGCGTTTTTCCGAAACGTAGTGCACCTGCTCATCGGACCGCTGTGGATCCTGAATGACGTGATTCCGGTGGTGAAGTAGCTACTTCTTTTTGCCCAGCATCGAATCCAACTCCGCATCCCGCGGCACGGCGATGCGTTGCGGCTCGGCGCCCTCGGTGGCGATCTCCACGAGCGGGATGCGGCGCCGCCCATTGCTATGGGCGATGACCTTGTCCTCGCCTGCCTTGTCGTTGTCGATATCGATGTAGTCGTACTTGACGCCGGAGCGGTCGAGATGCCGCAGCGTGCGCACCGTGTCGCCGCACCAGTCCGCGCCGTAGACGACGATTCGTTCAGCCATGAGTAGTCCTCCGGCGTTCAGTTATTGCGAATTGCCTGCCGGAAAGGGAGTGGTCAGCGGCTAGTGGTCAGTGGTCAGTAGATGAGAAAGCGTGCTGAAGCGATTATCTGACCACTGCCCACTGACCACTGCCCACTGGCTACTGATGCACTCGTCTCGCGCACGCCCTCACGCGCGAGATCAGCTCGTTGATGTCGAACGGTTTCGGCAGCAGATCGAACTCGATCCCCTTCAGCCGCTCGTTGATGACGGCCGGCGACGCGGCGCTGGTGATGATCACGTGCTTGAGGCGCTCGGGCGTGTCGCGCGCCATCGCGGTAATGAACGAGAAGCCGTCCAGGTTTGGCATCATCAGGTCGAGGATGATCACATCGTAGTCGGCGAGGGCGAGCTTCGAGATCGCTTCCAACCCGTCCGCGGCGATTTCGACCTTGTATCCCTGTCGCAGCAGCACCGTGCGTACGAGCCGGCGGATCGACGCATCGTCCTCGACGATGAGGATGGCGTAATCCGAGGCTGGCTTGTCGCTCACGGGTGCTCCGGCAGCAAGAAGCGCTCCCGCGCCAATTACAATGACGGAATGCAGGCATACGGCTCCGATCGTGTGCGCGCCGAGGATGACGCGCGTGTGGTCTTGCTGTCGCGGTTTCCGAAAGCGTGGAGGCCGCGTGTGCCGAAGACGCTCACTGCGGCCGAGTTTCCGGGGACCGCGGTGCTGTGGGAGGAGCGCTACTTCGAAGTGATTTCCGCCGATGCCTTGCCGCAGGGCGGCGTGCGCTACGTGCTCGGGCCATGGCAGGAGATGCACGCCATGCGCACGATCGATCACTATGACGACGCGCATGAAGCGCAGCGGCTGGCCGAGCATCGCGCGCAGCTTGTACGCGAGACGAAGCGCAAGTCGGCGAACGCGCTGGCGGTGCTGGCCGGACATCTTCCCGCCTGTGTCCAGGAAGAGCTGGGGCGCGAGCTCGGCATCGTCGCGACGCGGCTCACGATCCTCTCGACGCTCGGCATCTACGCGCTGATCATCGCGCTCGTGATGTGGATTGTCAGCGGGATCATGGCGCACTCGCCGCGGCCGTTGCCGGTGTACATCGTCACCGGCTATCTCTTCATCGAAACATCGCTCCGCGTCGGAATTGCCTGGCTGACCGGACGCCCGGCCGGTTCCGCGATCGGTGTCGTGGGCTATCTCATTTATTACTACAGCGTGGCCGATCGTACCCGCGCCGTCTCACCGTTTGCGCGCGAGAAGGGGACGGTCATTACGATCACCGACACTCCTGCCGAACGTGCGGTGACGGACGCGCTGTTGATGCGCGAGGCGCTGGTGACGCTGCTCAGTCCCGCCGATCAGGCGCGCGTCGCGGCGCGATTCGGCTACGACTACCGGCATCAATCGTCGCTCATGGCGATGCTGATCCTTTTCTTCGCCGCGATCGGCGTCGCGACGTCGCTGCATCGCGGGGCGGTGCTCTCGTTGATCGCTGCCGCGGTCATCGCGGCCGAACAAATCTATCGTCTGGCCGTCCTTCGCAAACGCCCCGCCGGCAGCATCCTCGGCATCGCCGCGCGGCCGTTCGTGCGCAAACTGCTGTAAATGCGACAGGGCATGCAACTAGCAACCTCGCGCTCGTGCCCGAATTGCAATTCGATGGGCGTCGCCGTGTCGTCGTCGAAGGTGTGACCCCCTCGGTGGATGAAGGCCGCTTCCCCGCCAAGCGCGCGGTGGGCGATGTCGTGCACGTCGAAGCCGACATTTTCGCCGACGGCCACGACCTGCTGTCCGCGGTGATGCTGCATCGCCACGAGTCGGAGAAGTCGTACACCGAAACGCGCATGACGGCGCTCGTCAACGACCGCTGGCGTGCCGAGCTGCCGGTCGATCACCTCGGCTTTTACTACTTCACGTTCGAGGCGTGGATCGATCACTTCCTGACCTGGCATCGCGATCTGAAGAAACGTCCTGACGCCGATCTCGATGTCCAGTTGCGCATCGGACTGGAGATGATCGGCGCCGCCGCGGAACGGGCGAAGGATCGCGATCGGAAGCGGCTCGCTCATTACGTGTCGGTGATCGAAGGCGACGATGAAGCGCGCGACAAAGTCCACGCGCTCACGAACGACGAGTTGCCCGGACTCATGGAGCGCAACGCGGAGCGGAAGTTCGCCACTCGCTACGCCTGCGAGCTGGCTATCGAAGTCGATCGTCGCCGCGCCGCCTTCAGCACTTGGTACGAGCTGTTCCCGCGCTCCGTTGGGACGTTTCGCGACGTCGAAGCCGAACTGCCCCGCATCGCCAAAATGGGATTCGACGTGCTGTACCTGCCGCCGATTCATCCGATCGGCACGACGTTTCGAAAGGGACGGAACAACAAGATGCCGGCGGAGAAGGAAGACGCCGGAAGCCCGTGGGCGATCGGCGGCGCCGAGGGCGGGCACAAAGCGATTCATCCAAAACTGGGGACGATGGATGAATTCAAGCATCTCGTCGCCGCGGCGCGCGAGCGCGGAATCGACGTGGCACTCGACATCGCCTTTCAGGCATCACCCGATCATCCGTATGTGTCCGAGCACGACGATTGGTTTCAGAAGCGGCCGGACGGCACGATTCAGTACGCGGAGAATCCGCCGAAAAAATACCAGGACATCTATCCATTTCATTTCGAAAGCGAGGCATGGTCCGATCTCTGGAAAGAGCTATGCGACGTCTTCCGCTTCTGGATCGATCAAGGCGTGCGCATTTTCCGCGTCGACAATCCGCATACGAAGCCGCTGCCGTTCTGGCATTGGGTGATCCGCACGGTGAAAAAGCACCATCCGGACGTGATCTTTTTAGCGGAGGCGTTTACGAGGCCGAAGATCATGTACTGGCTGGCAAAGGCGGGATTCTCGCAGTCGTACACGTACTTTGCCTGGCGCAATACAAAATACGAATTGACGGAATACTTCGAGGAGATCACAAAGCCGCCTATCAGCGACTTCTTCCGGCCCAATGCCTGGCCCAACACACCCGACATTCTCACCGAATATCTGCAATACGGAGGACGCCCGGCATTCACGATCCGGCTGATGCTCGCGGCGACGCTCTCCGCGAATTACGGCATTTACGGGCCTCCGTTCGAACGCTTCATCGGCGCCGCGCGCGAGCCGGGAAGCGAGGAGTATCTCGATTCCGAAAAATACGAAGTGAACGAGTGGGCGCAAACGGACGATGATCTGACCGAGCTGATCGCCGCCGTCAACCGCATCCGCCGCGACAACCCGCCGTTGCAGCAGAACGAAACGCTGCGCTTTCATGACACTACGAACGACGAAATCCTCTGCTACAGCAAGTCGGCGGGGACGGACGTCATCCTGACGATCGTCAACGTCGACCCGCACAATACGCAAACCGGCTATGTCGAGCTCGACCTGGCCGCATTACACCTCGACGCGAACCGCCCGTTCCAGGTCCACGAACTGCTTTCCGGCGCGCGCTACACGTGGCACGGTGCGAGGAACTACGTGCAATTGAATCCGCATGTCGTCCCAGCGCACATTTTCCGAATCCGACGCAAAGTAAGGAGTGAGAGAGATTTTGAATATTTCTTGTGATGCCGCAACGGAGCGCCGTCGTACGCGCGCGCGCGGAGGCGCGCTCGACAATCCAGCCCCGCGCTCGGCGCGGGGTTCGGGCGCTAAATAACCATGGACGACCTTTGGTACAAGGACGGGATCATTTATCAGACGCATGTCCGCGCCTTTTATGATTCCAACAACGACGGCATCGGCGATTTCCAGGGCCTGACGCGCAAGCTCGACTACCTGCAGGACCTTGGTATCAACATCATCTGGCTGTTGCCGTTTTATCCGTCGCCGCTGCGCGACGATGGCTATGACATCGCCAATTACACGGCCGTCAATCCGAGCTACGGCACGCTCGCGGATTTCAAGATCTTTCTGAAGGAAGCGCATCGCCGGGGATTGAAAGTGATCACGGAGCTGGTCATCAATCACACCAGCGATCAGCACGAATGGTTTCAGAAGTCGCGCCGCGCGAAGCCTGGATCGCCGTGGCGCGATTTCTATGTCTGGAGCGATACACCCACCAAGTACAAAGACGCACGCATCATCTTCAAAGATTACGAGACGTCGAACTGGGCGTGGGACCCGGTGGCGAAAGCGTATTACTGGCATCGCTTCTTTTCCCATCAGCCCGATCTCAATTTCGACAATCCGGCCGTTCACGCGGCGCTGATCAAAGCGCTCGATTTCTGGATGGATATGGGCGTCGATGCTTTCCGTCTCGACGCGATCCCGTATCTTTTCGAGCGTGAGGGAACGACCTGCGAGAATCTCCCGGAGACGCACCAGTATCTTAAAACGCTGCGGGCGCACGTGGACCAGAAATATCGCGGCCGGATGCTGCTGGCCGAGGCAAATCAATGGCCTGAGGACTCGCTGCCGTACTTTGGGGATGGCGATGAATGCCACATGGCGTTCAACTTCCCGGTCATGCCGCGCATGTACATGGCGCTCGCGCAGGAGGACCGCTTTCCGATCATCGACATCATGGCGCAGACGCCGGCCATTCCCGACAACTGTCAATGGGCGATGTTCCTGCGCAATCACGACGAACTGACCCTGGAGATGGTGACGGACGAAGACCGCGACTACATGTGGCGCACCTACGCCTCCGACCGGCAGGCCCGTATCAACCTCGGCATCCGCCGCCGCCTTGCTCCGCTGATGCAGAATCATCGCGGACGCATTCACTTGATGAACGGGCTCCTGTTTTCGTTTCCGGGCACGCCGATCATCTATTACGGCGACGAGATCGGAATGGGCGACAACATTTATCTCGGCGACCGCAACGGCGTCCGCACGCCGATGCAGTGGAGTCCGGACCGCAATGCCGGATTTTCGAAGGCCAATCCGCAGCAGCTCTACATGCCGGTCATCATCGACCCGCAGTATCACTATGAACAGGTCAACGTCGATCAGCAGCAGAGCAGCCCGTACTCGCTCTTGTGGTGGATGAAGCGCCTCATCGCGCAACGCAATCGGTTCCAGGCCTTCGGCCGCGGCACGATGGAGTTTCTGCATCCCGAAAATCGCAAAATCCTTGCGTTTGTGCGCCGCTATCAGGACGAAACCATTCTCGTCGTCGCCAATCTCTCGCGGCTCGTGCAGTGTTTCGAGCTCGATCTGTCCCAATTCAAAGGGATGGCTCCTGTCGAGCTCTCCGGCGGAACGCGTTTCCCCGAAATCGGCGACAAGCCGTATTTCCTCAACCTCGGACCGTTCGCCTTCTACTGGTTTATGCTCGAACAGCAGCGCACCGAGGTGTGGCTGCCGAGTGAAGAAGTGCCGCTCCTTCGCGCCGCGAGTTTCGAGGAGGTCTTTTCCGATCGCAACCGCACCGCGCTGGGACAGGCGCTCGAGGCCTATGTGCGCTCGCGCCGCTGGTTCAGCGGCAAGGCGCGGACGATTACCTCCTTGCAGATCACAGAAACGGTCGCGCTCCCGAATGACGCCGGCCAGCTAACGTTCCTTCGCATCGATTATGCGGACGGCGAGCCCGAAACCTATCTCCTGCCGCTTGCGATTCTGCAGCACCGCCGCGCGCGGGAGCAGGAGACGAGAATTCCGACGCTCATCGCCCGCCTGCGCGACGGATACTTTCTCTATGAGCCGGTGACGGATGCGAAATTCACGGCGGCGTTGCTGGACACGATCGCGCGCCGCCGCACGCTCAAAGGCGGCCAGGGAACAGTGGCCGGTACCGCATCTCGTCCTCGCGAATTGCGCGATACGGGCGAGCTCCACGCCCAGGTTCTCAAAGCGGAACAGAGCAACACCGCCGTTCTCTACGGCGACCAATTCTTCATGAAGCTCTTCCGCCGGATTGAGCCGGGCATCAACACCGATCTCGAAGTGACGCGCTTTCTCAATGAGGAGACGTCATTTACAGGCACGCCTCGTCTCGAAGGCGCACTCCAATACGAAACGGATACGGCGGCGGAGCCGACCACGTTGGCGAGCCTGCAGCGGTATGTGGAGAATTCCGGCGACGCATGGACGTACACCGTAGATACGTTCGGCCGTTTCTTCGATTCCGTCCTGAGCGATCCCGCCGCCGCGGAGCAGTTGGCGAAGGTAACGCCTTCCGAATCATTGCTGGTAATCGCCGACAAGCCAATCCCCGAGATCGCTCAACAGACGATCGGCCTCTACCTCGCCGACGCCGAAATCCTCGGGCGCCGTACGGCCCAAATGCATCTCGCGCTTGCGTCGCGCGATGACATTCCGGCGTTTGCCCCAGAGCCTATTACCCCGCATTATCAACGTTCGATGTATCAGCACGTCCGCTCGCAGGCGGTGCGCACGTTCCAGTTGCTGCGCCGGCGCGGCAAAGGAATTCCGGCCGCCGAGGAATTGCTGACGCGTGAAGAGGAAATCCAGCAGCGGATACGGCGCATTCTCGACGGCCGCATTACAGGCCTGCGGATTCGCACGCATGGCGACTATCACCTCGGCCAGGTCCTGCACAGCGGCAACGACTTCGTCATCATCGATTTCGAAGGCGAGCCGTCGCGGCCATTGAGCGAGCGCCGCATCAAGCGCAGCGCCTTGCGCGACGTCGCCGGGATGCTGCGCTCCTTCCATTACGCGCCGCATGCCGTGCTGTTCGGGCAGTCGCAGCATTCGGTGATCCGTGCCGAGGATGCGGCGACGGTCGAGAGCGGCGCGAACTTCTGGTATCGATGGGTGAGCGCCGCCTTCCTGCGCGCATATCTCGCGGAAAGCGGTAATACTGCGCATCTACCGCAGTCGCGCGAAGAGCTGCAGGTGCTGCTCGACGCGCATCTCCTCGAAAAAGCGCTCTATGAAATCGCATACGAAATGAACAATCGGCCGGACTGGGTGCGTATCCCGATTCGCGGCGTGCTGGAGCTTGTGGCGTGAGCGCCATCGCTGCATTGGTGTTGCTGCTAGCGGTCAACACTCCGTCGCCCGAGTTCCTGTTGGAGTCGCACCGCGCCGGAATAGTGCGCATCGGCGAAAACGCCGATGTGCTCTATCACGCTCTCAACGGCGAGGCAGACCTCATCGACATGAAGGCGGAGGGGATGTTTACGCCGCTGTTGAAATTGACCATTGGCGGGCGTAAAGACGCGTTGCGCGCCTTCATCGGCGCAAGCGACCGCCACCTCATCGTGCGCGCGATCGAAGTGCGCGATCCGCGATTCAGGACTGCGGCCGGCATTCACCTCGGTTCAACTCTCGGCGATCTTCGCAAGGCATACGGCAAGTTTTCCAGCATCGGCGGTGAAGGAACGGTTGGCGCGCGAGTGGAGCCGCTCTCGATGACGTTCGACCTCGGCGGCGGCGTCTACGGCAACGACAACTACCGCGCCCGCGATCTGAGCGACGTTCCGGGCAACGTACCCATCGTGACCATCTGGCTCAATTGATATTCTCGCCGCGATGCGCATCCGCTACATCTGCATCCACGGACATTTCTATCAGCCGCCGCGCGAGAACCCGTGGCTGGAGGCGGTGGAGACGCAGGATTCGGCGACGCCGTACCACGACTGGAACGAGCGGATCACCGCGGAGTGCTACGGACCGAACGCGTCGTCGCGCATCCTCGACGCCCGCGAGCGCATCGTCAAAATCGTCAACAACTACGCGGCCATCAGCTTCAACTTCGGTCCGACGCTGCTCTCGTGGCTGGAGCAGCGGCAGCCGGAAACATACGCCGCGATCCTCGATGCCGACCGCGTCAGCCGCGACCGGTTCGGCGGGCATGGCTCGGCGATCGCGCAGGCGTACAACCACATAATCCTGCCGCTCGCGAACGCGCGCGATCAGCGCACGCAGGTGCGATGGGGCATTCGCGATTTCGAGAAGCGCTTCAAACGGAAGCCGGAGGCGATGTGGCTGCCGGAGACCGCGGTCGACGTCGCCTCGCTCGAAGCGCTGGCCGCGGAAGGGATCGCGTTCACGATTCTGGAACCGCAGCAGGCGAGGCGATGGAGAGCGATCGGCGAGGACGACTGGACCGAGCAGACAGGAGCCATCGATCCGACGATGCCGTACCGCTGCAACCTCCCGTCGGGACGTTCCATCGATCTCTTTTTCTACGACGGCCCGATCTCGCGCGCCGTCGCCTTCGAGCGTCTGCTCGTGCGCGGCGAGAACCTCGCGCATCGTCTCCTCGGAGCGTTTGGTGAAGGGCGGACGCATCCGCAGCTCGTCAACATCGCCACCGATGGCGAGACCTACGGCCATCATCATTTCAACGGCGACATGGCCCTCGCCTACGCGCTGGACTACATCAACGAGCAGAAGCTCTCTCGCGTCGCGAACTACGGCCAGTTCCTCGCCGACGTCCCGCCGGCGCACGAGGTCGAAATCGTCGAACGGACCGCGTGGAGCTGCGGCCACGGCCTCGGACGATGGGAACGCGATTGCGGCTGCAGCACCGGCGGCGGCGATGGCTGGAACCAGCAGTGGCGCACGCCGCTGCGCGATGCGCTCGACTGGCTGCGCGAGGAGTGCATCGCCATCTTCGAGTCGCGCGGTGCCGCGATGCTGCGTGATCCGTGGGAGGCGCGCGACGACTACATCGATGTCGTCCTCGACCGCTCCGACGACAGCATCGCGCGCTTTCTGGCGAAACACGCGACGACGGAAGACGGCGCCGTCACCGTTCTCGAATTGCTGGAGATGCAGCGCAACGCCATGCTCATGTACACGAGCTGCGGATGGTTCTTCAACGACATCTCCGGCATCGAGACCGTGCAGGTTCTGCACTACGCGGCGCGCGTCATCCAGCTCGCCGAAAAGGTGGCCGGCCGCAGCCTGGAGCTGGAGTTCCTGCGCCGCATCGCCGCGGCGAAGAGCAACCTGCCGCAGCACGGCGACGCGCGGCAGATTTACGAGCTGGAGGTGAAGCCTGTGCGTCTCGACCTTCGCCGCGTGGCCGCACATTATGCGGTCGCGTCGCTCTTCGACAACTTCGCGCACGACGACCGCGTCTACTGCTATCGCGTGCGGCAGAACGATTTCGAATCGTTCCGCGCCGGCCGCGCGCGCATGGCCATCGGCTCGGTCACCGTCACCTCGCTCATCACGCGCGAGGAAGCATCCTACGAATTCGCCGTCATCCACCTCGGCGAGACGGAGTTGACCGGCGGCGTCCGCCCGGCGGCGGCACCCGAGCACTACGACGCCATGAAGCGCGACCTCAGCGAAGACATGCGCGTCAACGGCATCTCGTCGGTCATCCGCGTGCTCGACGAGTATTTCAACGAGCCGCTGCTGTCGATCCGCAATCTCTTCCGCGACGAACAGCGGCGCATTCTCAACCAGCTCTGCGACACGACGCTGAGCGAGGCCGAGAGCGCGTTCCACCAACTTCACGAGCGCTACGACCCGCTGATGCGGTTCCACGCCGCCCTCGGCGTTCCGCTGCCGAAGGTGTTGCGCACCGCGGCCGAATTCGACGTCAACATGCAACTGCGGCGGATGGTCGCGAGCGACGAGGTGCCGATGGGCGAGCTGGAGTCGCGCCTGCGCGAGTCGCGCGACGAGAAGGTATCGCTCGACGAGACCACGCTGATGTCGCTGACGGCCGCCATCGAGCGCGCCGCCGCCGATTTCTCGCGCAATTCCGACGACGTCGAAAAGCTGGAGAGTTGGGCCAAGTTCGTTTCGATCGTCCGCGACGCCGGCGTCGACGTCGATCTACGCCGTCCGCAGAACGACTACTACCGGCTGAAAAAATCGGTGCGGCCGGTGATCGCGGCGACGGCCGGCAATGGCTCCTCGGCCGCGACTCGATGGCTGGTGCACTTCGATGCGCTCGGCGAAACGTTGTCGATCAGCCCCGAGGCGAGAGGGTAAAGGCAAATGTTCAATGTTGAATGTTGAATGTTCAATGTTGAATGGAAAAAGCAGCGGCTCCTTCGCATTCAACATTCAACATTGATCAGATGACCCATACGTCTCTCCACGAACCAACCCCCCCCACCCGAACGGCTGGCGTCCTCCTCCATCCGACCAGCTTGCCGGGACGATTCGGTATCGGCGACCTCGGCGATGAGTTGCTGTCGTTTCTCGATTGGGCGCAGAGCGCGGGGTTGCGCATCTGGCAGGTGCTGCCGCTCAATGCGCCGGGCTACGGCAATTCGCCGTATGGATGCCTGTCGTCGTACGCGGGCAATCCGCTGCTGATCTCGCCGCAGCGTCTCGTCGAAAGCGGATTGCTGCCGCACGATGCGCTCGATGACGTTCCCTCGTTCGCCGATGATTTCGTCGAATTCGATCGCGTCCACGCGTTCAAACAGCAACTGCTGCGGCAGTCGTTCGAGCATTTCTCCGAGCACGCCTCGTACGATCAGCGCCAGGCGCTTCATTCGTTCATTCACGACAACGCCTGGCTTCCCGACTGGACGCTTTATGCCGCGCTGAAGGAGCAGCACGGCGGGGAATCGTGGATTGCGTGGACTGCTGCTGTCGCGTCGCGCGATCGCAATGCGCTGGCCGATGCGCGGCTCGATCTCGCGGACGAAGTCCGGTTTCACGAATACGTCCAGTGGTTGTTTTTCGCGCAATGGGCGGCCGTGCGCGAAGCCGCCGACACGCGCGGCATGCGCATCATGGGCGACATCCCGATCTACGTCGCCGGCGACAGCGCCGACGTCTGGGCCAACCGCGAAATCTTTCAACTCGACGAACGCGGCGAGCCGACGGTCGTGGCGGGAGTGCCGCCCGATTACTTCAGCGCCACCGGTCAGCGCTGGGGGAATCCGCTCTATCGATGGGACATCCTGCGCGACTCGCACTTCCGCTGGTGGGTCTCGCGATTCCGCGCCGCGCTTCGGTTCGCCGACATCGTCCGCGTCGATCATTTTCGAGGGTTTGCCGCGTATTGGGAAATCCCGGCAAGCGAGCCCACCGCAATTCACGGCCGCTGGATGCCCGGCCCGGGCCGCGCGCTCTTCGACGCGTTGCGTGACGCGCTCGGCGACCTGCCGCTTGTCGCCGAGGACCTTGGGCACATCACGAAGGAAGTGCATGAGCTGCGGAAGGCCATCGGCGTTCCGGGCATGAAGATTCTGCAGTTCGCTTTCGAGCAGCCGGACAGTCCGCATCTGCCGCATTGCTATGAAACCAGGAGCGTCGTCTACACCGGAACCCACGACAACGACACCGCGCGCGGCTGGTACGAGCACGCCACCGAAGTCGAGCAACAGGCGATCGCCTCCTACCTCGGCGTGCGCGATGCCGGTGATGCCGCCTGGACTCTGATCCGTGCCGCGTACACATCCGTCGCCGAGATGGCGATCGTCCCCGTTCAGGACATCCTCAACCTCGGCGGCGAAGCCCGCATGAACCGTCCCGGCGCCGAGCACGACAACTGGTCGTGGCGCCTCGCCGCCGGCGCGCTGACGGCGGCGCATGCCGGCAAGCTGCGCGAACTAGGGGCAGTATCTGGCAGGACTTGATGCGAACCGATTGTGGTTAAAACGGTCTCCACTAACACAACGTGCGAGAATCACCCCACTCGGGAGGATCGCTCATGCGCGGATTTCTGCTGGCGTCGCTGTTCGTGTTGCTGTGCGCATCGATGGAAGCGCAGATGCTTTGCGAGTCGCCGCAGGGCGGCTATCGCGAATGCCGCGTCGGAACCGCGGGCGTGCTCGCGCTCGTCGGCGAGGTGAGCGAAGGGCGGTGCCAGGAAGGAGTGACGTGGGGAACGGTATCGACCGGCGTGGTGTGGGTCGACCGCGGCTGCCGCGGACGATTCATCCTTCGCGACAGCCCCATGACTCCGGGCAGCCGCCGCGTGGTCTGCGAATCGACGAAAGGCGATCGCCAGGTGTGTCCGGCCGATCTGACCCAGGCTTCCGATCCGGGCGGCGGCGTCTTCCTGTTGCGGCAGCTCAGCGCCGCCCCTTGCAATGAAAACGAAACGTGGGGCTACGACGCCGAGCGCGATCAAATCTGGGTCGAGAAGGGCTGCCGCGCGGAGTTCATCGTCGGCGCGCGCTTCGATCCGAAGAAGGTAATCGAGCCGCTCGACAACCTCGTCACGTGCGAGTCGGCCAACGGCAAGCGCACGCAATGCACCGCCGACACTTCGGGCGGCGTCCGCATCGTGCGCCCGCTGTCCGATGCTGCGTGCGGCTATGGGCGGCAATGGGGCTACGACGCGAAAGGCATCTGGGTCAACGGCAATTGCCGCGCCGAATTCGCGGTACGCGGCAAACCGAAAGCGGTCGTGACGACGCTTGCGTGCGAGTCGCACGACGCGGCGAAAGTTCAGTGTCCGGTCGACACGCGTTACGGCGTCGCTCTCGTCCGCCAGCTCGGCGACAACTTCTGCGTCCTCGGCCGAACCTGGGATTTCGATGCGACCGGCGTGTGGGTCTCCGACGGCTGCCGCGCACAGTTCGCACTCGGCGGCTATCGACTGCCGACGGCGAACCTTCCTCCGAACGCGTCGAAAATCGTCTGCGAAGCGAAGGACGGCCAGCGCATCCTCTGCGCCGCCGACGCCGCGCACGGCGTCGGCCTCCTCCGTCAACTCAGCCAAACCGACTGCGTTCTCAATCACACCTGGGGCTACACAAAGGACGGCGTCTGGGTGGAGGGCGGTTGCCGCGCGGAGTTCGCGGTCGCGAAGTAGGGGAAGCGTTCATCCGCAGATTACGCAGATGAACGCAGATTGAGGCCCTCACGCGAAGATTTCGTCGAGCTGGATTTCGAGCGTCGGGAAGAGCGGCGAGGTAAGTATCTCGTTGCGCGACAGGTCCGCGGCGATCTCGTATCGTCCTGCGGCATTGCGACGGAAGACGCGAACCGTGTCACGCACAGGATCGACGATCCAGTACTCGCCGACTCCGGTCCGTTCGTAGAGCGCGCGCTTCGTGACTTCGTCGTACCGCGTATTTGACGGCGAGAGGATTTCGACGAGCAAATCCGGCGAGCCTTGAACATTTCTCGATGTGATGATCGCCTGGTGCTCTTTACTGATGAACATCAGGTCCGGCTCGACGACATCGTGACGTGAGAACACAACGTCGAACGGCGCGTGATAGAGCCTGCCGACAGGATGCTGCCGGAGGTAGATTCCGATCTCGACGATGAGGTTGTAGGAGACGCGCTGATGCTTTTCAAGCGGTGATGCGTTCACGTAGTGCTCCCCGTCGATGATCTCGTGGCGGAGACCGTCCTCAGGGAGGAGGAGCAAGTCCTCATACGTCATCTTTGTCGATGTCTGCGGCGCCATGGCGAAAAGTCTACGCCTTCTCCAGAACTGCTACCGGAAAACGGCTGAACAGAGAGCGGAGGGCGATCTCATCGCCCTGCAAATTCTCCCCGGTGAAGAGATTGCGCCAGGAGCCGGAGATTGCGATCGAGGCATCGCGCCAGACATCGCCGATCGGGAACGTGCCGGGTTTGACGAGGTTCGCGATGAGGCGCGGGACCGCGACGACGATCGCGTCGTCTACGTGGCGACGCGTGAATGCGACGACGTTCGGGCCGGCGTCGATCGCTTGGTAGGTTCCGTCGCGGAAAAGCTCCGCATGACGCAAACGCGCGTCGAGCACTTTCCAGGTGACGAACAGTTTGATCCGGCTGTCGTGCCAGCGGCGGAGCAGCGTGTCGATCGAAAGCGAACTCTTTTCGGCGGCGGTTTTCATCTTTTTCAGCATCGCGTTGCGGCTCGCGTAATCGACGGGGCGGCGGTTGTCGGGATCGACGAGGCTGAAATCCCAGAGTTCTGTGCCCTGATAAAAATCGGGCGCGCCGGGCGCGGTTGCTTTCAGAACGACTTGAGAAAGCCCGTTCAGGAAGCCATAGAACGCGATGCGTTTTTGAATGCGTACGAGGTCTTCGCCGAACGCTGTATCGCTGAGGATGGCGTCGGCGAAGGCCAGGAGTGATTCTTCGTACGCCGCATTCGGCACGATCCAGCTCGTTTGCGTCTTCGCTTCGCGTGCTGCTTTTTCGAGGTACTGCTTCAGGCGATCACGGACTGACGGCAATTCTTCGTCGTCCAGCGGCCACATGCCGACAAGCGTCTCGTAGAGGAGCAGCTCCGTGTTTGCTTCGGGGATTCCGTTCGCGCGATGCGGCGCGTTCCTCTTCGACCAGCGGCGCACCTGCCGTTCCCACTGCGGCGCGATTTCGGAAAGCACGTTGATGCGCGCGCGCACGTCCTCGCTGCGCTTCGTATCGTGCGTCGACGTCGCGTTCAGCGTGTGCGGCCACTGCTGCTGCATCTGCAACGCGCGCGAGTGAAATTCGGCCAGACCGTCGAAGTCGCCGCCGCGTCCGGGATTGCCGCCGACCTCGTTGAGCGAGATCAGGCGGTTGTAGTTGTAGAACGCCGTGTCCTCGACGCCCTTGGCCATGACACGGCCGGTGAACTGCTGCCAGCGCATCACGAAGGCCTGCCAGTTCTCGCGTTCTGCGGCGACGTACGCCGGCGGATCGACGAGGAGGACGTGCTCGAGAAAGGTGAACAGCCGTTCGTCGATCGTCGTTGCCGCGCGGCGCCGCGCACCAGCGATCGCGGCGCGGATCGATCGCGCATCCTCATCGTCGACATTCGTCTCGCGAATGTACGTCCGGTATACGCGCATGCATGCCGTGACCTCGGTCAACGCCGCGGTCAGATCGACCGGCGCGAAATCGCGCGCGTTGCGGTCGGGCATGGCCACGGCCCCTAGCTGTTTGCCGAGCGCGCGCATCTCGCCGGAGAAAAGCTCGTGGATGACCTGCTTCTTGCGCTCGTAGCAGATGTCGTCGAAGGTCGCCGTCACGCCGGTGAAGTTGCGGTAGAAACGATCGAGTTGCTGCAATCCCTTCGCATCGACGAAGAGCGCGTTGACGGAGTCGAGGAAGTCGTAGCCGGTCGTGCCGCTGACCGGAAACTCGTGCGGCAGCTCCTCGCCGTGTTCGAGGATTTTCTCGACGATGATGTAGAAACGATCGTCGCCGGACGGCTCGCCCGCCAGCCGCAGTTGCAACTTTCGCATGTGGCCGATCGGATCGTAAAGACCGTCGATATGATCGATGCGCAGGCCGGTCACTTTGCCTTCCGCGATCAGCTCCAGCGTTCGCCGGTTGCGCGCCTCGAACACCTCGGGATTTTCGACGCGCACTCCGACGAGATCGGTGACGTCGAAGAAGCGGCGGTAGTTGATCTTCTCGCTGGCGATGCGCCAGTACGCGAGGCGATACCACTGCGCGTCGAGCAGCGCGTCGAGAGAGTCGGCGTCGCCGTTGATCCATTCGATCGCCGCATTCAGAGCGCCGCGGAACGGCTCGTCCTGCTCGTAAATCCGCCAGAGCGTTTCCTTGAGAAACTTGCTGTTCGGCACTCCGGCGTCGCTCTCGACGAGCTCGCGCAGCTCGATGGCCACGCCTTCGCGCGGCAGCGACTCGACGCATTCGCGCAGCACCTGGCCGTAGGAACCCGGCGCGAGCGGCAGGCGCTTGTCGTAGTAGGTGAAGAAGAATCCGTCGACGTCGAAGTGGAGTTGGATCTCGCGCGCTTCGAGCGCGTCGCCGTATGGCTTGCCGAGGATTGGGAGGAGAACTTTGCTGCCGGTCTGGCCGCGGGTGGTGACGGGAGTCCAGTCGATGTCGAAGTAGTGCAGAAATCGTGAGTGCTCGCCATTTTCGAGGACGCTCATCCACCACGCGTTCTCCGGGCTGGCGGCCATGTGATTGGGGACGACGTCGAGCAAGAGTCCGAGCTGCCGGCGCTGCAACTCGTCATGCAGCGCGTTGAAATCGTCATCCGTTCCTAGCTCCGGGTTGAGCGCGCTGGCATCGACGACGTCGTAGCCATGTCCACTGCCCTTGCGCGCTTTCAGGATGGGCGACGCGTAGATGTCGCTGATTCCGAGTTCCGCGAGGTACGGCACGATTTCTTTCGCATCGGCGAAGGTGAAGCCGGCGTTGAATTGGATGCGGTAGGTCGCTCGCGGGACGCGATACATGGGTTTTTGCCGAAGGTGCGAAAGAGGTGCCGGGGCAGCCCAGGAGAGAGGGCTACTGAATACAACATCGAGCGATGCAGTAAACCGTTCTTTTCGCGGACGTGTCGGAACAGCTACGCTCTATGCCACGTGAGGCAGCCCTTCGGAGCGACTCTCACCTACCGTCCTGCCTCTGGGCCTCCAGCGGCGCAGATGGGTATCCCTGCTACGCCGCAACGACGTCGGAGTTCAGCGATACCGTAACTTACCCTTCTTCTTCCAAGGGGTCTCCCTTCACCAAACCCATGATACCAAGTAGCTGCGACCAGCAACGATCCGGTGGACATCCACCACAGCAGTACCTGCCGGGGAAAGAAACAGCGATTCAACGGGATCTCGCAGGGTGGCAGAAACCTCGCGGTGGACACTATGGAGGACCTGGTGTGGTTTCTCATTTGGGAACGTGACGCGCATCGTCAGCGTGCCATAGCCCGCGCAGTTCGAGTATGTCTTGGATACGAACGGGCGCATGCTCTTGGACGGGTCATCGACCCGCCTTGTAATATCGAGAACGTATCGTTCGCCCTTTCGCAGAGCTTCGGGGAAGACTACTTGGTGAAAATCTCGATCCTTCCTGCTTACGGGTCCGCGTAACTCACCTGAGCTGTGCAACTCTAAGGTCAACCGTCCCGTGCCAGTAAGTGATTCGCTGAAGGTAAGCACTGAAGTGCTACCTTTTGTAACGAATGTTGATTTCTCGTGAGACGTTAGGCCGTCGGGGCGTATTGAGTAGTCCATCTCGCAGTGCTCAAGTTCAAGAAGTGGATTCAGAATTTCCCGTTGTCCATGTGGACGCGAGCGAATTGTCGAGTGCACGAAAGAAAAAAAACACAGACCAAGCACGACGGAGAGATAGTAGAGAAGGTTTCGGAGGAAGGGGTCAGGCCATGAGGCGACAGCGGCGGCAGGGGCCGCGGCACCGCGGCAGCACGCC
>ERZ1739052.31-NODE-31-length-23902-cov-11.664234_pt1 | contig 23902 bp, 20 predicted proteins | sample MGYA00581761_ERZ1739052 | MGnify/ENA primary metagenome ERZ1739052 (study PRJEB42929, sample SAMN08275524) | rhizosphere metagenome | isolation source: Rhizospheric soil replicate 1 | host: Colobanthus quitensis and Deschampsia antarctica | place: Antarctica...
GTTGCCTCCGTTTCGCGTGGAGTCGGCATCGCCGGCCGTCAACAGCGTTGCCAACGTCATCATGGCCGCCGGCGCGCCGGCGATCGTCCTCGGCGCGGACCGCGCCGTGAAATTCATCACCGATGAAGCAAAGAAGCTCTTCGGCGTTCTGCAAACGGATCTGTCAACCGTCAAGCAGATCGAGGCGTTGAGCGGCGCGCACATCGGCGAGCTGTCGATTCCGACCTCGATGGCGCTGCGCATCCGCAATCGCAACATTCTCTACTCGCTCGTCCCGATCTCCGGCGGCGCGATGGGCGCGGTGCTGATGTTCCGCGAAGCCGATCCGATGAATCCGGCGCACGCGTCGTTCGTGTCGTTCGTGCGCGAGACGGTCTTCGCGCCGCTGCGGTCATTGCGCGAGTCGGTGCTCGCGGCCTCACGCTCGCGCCAGCGCGATCCGTTGCTCGAAGATTGGGCCGGGACGATCGATCAGATTCTCTCATCGCTGGAGATGGCGCCGGAAGTGGAGGAGGCGCCGCCGGCCGCGCGGACGCCGAGCGTGATCGACCTCATTCACGCCGTCGCCAATCGCTTCGGGCCGTTCGCCGATCTGAAAAACATCCAACTGCAGATCGACGTCCCCGAGCTCGAAGAACGATTCAAAGATCACGACCAGCTCGTCGACGCGCTCGGCATCCTCATGGACAACTCGCTGCACTACGTTCCGCCCGGCGGACAGGTCGTGGTCGGCGTGCGCTGGATGGAGCACAAAGGCAAGCCGCTGCTGCTTTTCTTCGTGATGGACAACGGGCCGGTCGTTCCCGAGCCGCTGCGCCAGGCGATTTTCGAGCCCGGCTTCGTCTGGAACCCGCAATCGTCCGAACGCACCGGCCGCAGCCTGTTCAAGGTGCGCGAGTTCGCCGTTTCGCACGCGGGCTCGGTGTGGGTGGAGTCGAAGACGGGCAAGGCCTGCACGTTCTTCCTCCGCGTGCGGCCCGACGGCGCGCGGTAGTTTCAAATCGGGTGCTGAAACCCGATCCGCATGAAGGCGTACAGATAAACACGATCACCGTCATCGTCGACAAGCAACCGACGTTCGCGGCCATCGATCCCTGCATCACCCGCATCGATCGCAACCGTTTCGACAACGTGAAATCGCTCACGGCGCGGTAGTCTGGCGCCATGCGTCGCGCGTTGTTCGCTCTACTGCTCGCCATACAAGCAAATGCTCAGGTCCAGGAGCACATCAACGTCGAGCGGATCATCATCGACACGCGCGTCAACGGCGACCGCGGCAATCCGATCACCGGCCTCAAAGCCTCGGACTTTCGCGTGCGCATCGACGGCAAACCGGCCGTCGTCGAATCGAGCGAATGGATTCCGGAAACCGCCGCCGCGCGCGAGCTCGCCTCCATCGACTCCGCCGTCGCCGAGGTCAACACCTCGCTCGACCAACCCGCGCCGCGCGGACGGCTGCTCATCTTTTTCTACCAGACCGACTTCGAGCGCAACCACTCGCGCGTCGCCGGCCAGATGCAGACCGTCGTCAAAGCAGATGATTGGCTGGGCTGGCTCGATCCCGATGACCGCGTGGCCGTCTTCTCCTTCGACTCGCACCTCAAGTTCCGCCTCGACTTCACCAGCAACAAAGACCACATCAAGGATGCGATGCAGCAGTCGATGCTCACGAATGAGCCGCCGTGGCCGCGCGTCGAGCCGATGCCTGCGCTGGCCAGGCGCCTCGATCCGGCGGAAATGCGCAAAGCCGCGTCGCCGGAAGCGGCGCTGATCATCGTCGCCAACGCGCTGCGCCCCATCCCCGGCCCCAAGTCGATCATCCTCTTCGGCTGGGGGCTCGGCCGCCTCACTCCGACCGGCGTGAGGATGGAACCGAAATACGTTCCCGCGCGCCAGGCCCTCGAGTCCGCGCGCGCCAGCGTCTTCTCCATCGATTTCACGCAAGCCGACTCTCACTCGCTCGAAGTAGGACTCGGGCAGGTCGCCGGCGACACCGGCGGCTTCTACGCGAAAACCTTCCGCTTCCCGAAAATCGCCGTCGACCGCCTGCAGAAAACGCTGGCCGGCCACTACGAGCTCGAAGTGCGAAAGCCCGACACGAAGGTGCGCGGCACGCACACGATCGAAGTGGAAGTTCCATCGCAGCGCCGCGCCAGCGTTCTTTCGCGGACCACGTATGTGGACCGCGAGTAGCGCATTGTCGACGTTCCGACGCAACGCCGCTCGCGCCTGCTCGGCAGAATTCCGATGACGACGCGTACACTCCCCAAGTGACCAACCGCGTTCTGCTCGCTCTCTTCTTCGGGGTCTTCGTCTGGTCGCTGATCCATCCGCACGACTACTTCACCTGGATCCTCGAAGTCTTCCCTGCCATCATCGGCATCGTTCTGATCGTCGCGCTGCGGCGGCGCTTTCCGCTCACGCCGCTCGTGCTCACGCTGCTGACGCTGCACGCCATCATCCTCATGGTCGGCGGGCACTACACGTATGCCGAAGTGCCGCTCGGGTTCTGGATGAAATCCGCGTTTCACTTCACGCGGAATCACTACGACCGCATCGGCCACTTCGCGCAGGGATTCGTGCCGGCGATGGTCGCGCGCGAGGTGCTCATCCGCCGCGACGTCGTGCGCACGCGCGGCTGGCGCTACTTCATCATCGTCTCGATCTGCCTCGCCATCAGCGCCGCATACGAGTTGCTCGAATGGCGCGTCAGCGTCGCATCCGGCAGCGCGGGCGACGCGTTCCTCGGCACGCAGGGCGATGTCTGGGACACGCAGGAGGATATGGCTACGGCGCTGGTGGCGGCGCTGTTGGCCCCGCTGCTTTTGGGCCGTCTGCAGGATCGTCAGATCGCACGGCTGGAACGCGATCGCGAACGCCGCGAAAATCGGTGAGGAACCAGAGCACGAGCATCAGCACGCCCAGCATCACGTAGAAGTTGCGCGAGAGCACGCCGCGCGCGAAGTTTCCGTACCACGGTGCGGCGATGAGGCAGACCGCGAGCAGAATCTCGACGAAGCCGTGAATGCCGAGGCCGACGATTTTGACGATGCCGAGCGGATAGCGCGTCAGGATCGCCATTACCAGAAGCACGCCGCCGAAGATGTACGACCACGTGGCCTGTTTGCCCGCGAAGCCGATGACCGATGGGCCAGCCAGCAGCAGGATGGCCAGCGCGTAGTCGAGGATGCCGTGCGAAACCGCTCCGATGCTCCGATGAATCATGGCAGGTCGCGTCCTTCTCCCTGATCGAGTACGAGGAACGGCGGATTGCCGTTTTCGGCGAGCGCCTTCCCGGCGAGCGCAAGGTTCAGGTCGTGCAGCGGATCGTACTCGCCATCGTCTCCGAGCGCGAACGTTCCGAAGTGCACGGCCACGCTCGTGCGCGCGCCGAGGGCGAAGTGCGCGTCGACGGCCTGCGCCGGATCGATGTGCGCCGGCTGCATGAACCACCGCGGCAGATAGCTCCCGATCGGCAGCAGCGCCACACGAATCGGCGCGAAGCGGCGGCCGATTTCGGCGAAGTGATCGCCCCATCCCGTATCGCCCGCGAAGTAGACGTGCCCCGACTTCCCGCTGACGACGAAGCCGCTCCACAGATTGCGATTGCGATCGCTCAAAGCGCGCGCCGAAAAATGCCGCGCCGGTACGACGGTGGTCTCGATGCCGTCCGCGTGCTTCGTCGTCTCCCACCAATCGAGATCGATGGCGCCCTCGATGCCGTACTGCCGCAACAGCGCGGCATTGCCAAGGGGCGTGACGATCGGAGCGTGGAGCTTTCGCAACGTAGCGATATCCATGTGGTCGTAGTGGTTGTGACTGACGAGCACGAGATCGATCGGCGGCAGGTCGTCAAACCGGATCCCCGGCGGACGATGCCGCCGCGGACCGACGAACGAAACCGGCGACACCCGCTCCGACCAAACCGGATCGGTGAGGATGTTGACGCCGTCCATCTGAATGAGCGTCGTCGAGTGATTAATGAACGTGACGCGCAGCCGCCCGCCGTCGACGCGTTCCGGCGGAGGCGGACCGTAGTTCGCCTCCGGATGCTCCGGCCACGCACCTCTTTCACGATTCGCCTGCCACTTCAGAAACGACCCCTCGGTCTGCCACCCCCGCTCGCGATTATGAAAGCGTTGGCCGTCGAAGTGATCGGATGCCGTTCCTCGCCACCGCGGCGCCGCGAACAACATCCGCTCGATTGCCGCCGCCGCGGCTGCCGCTCCAACCGCCACCACCGCCGATTTCACCGACCGCCGCATCGGCCGTATTGCAGCACAAACGCCGCCAGCGTATGCTCCGCCCTCCTCGGAAATAGCGAGGAACCCCCGTTCGTTGACACGACCCCAAACAGGCGCTTAGCTCAGTCGGTAGAGCATCACCTTCACACGGTGGGGGTCAGCGGTTCGAGTCCGCTAGCGCCTACCAAATCGCAAGTGCTTCTTAGGCCGCGAGTTCCACGACTCGGGGCCTTTCGTTTTTCGTCCGAACCTCTGGACAGTTTGCATCCGAACTCTTCATGCAGCTCTTCATTCGATGCGACTCTCACGTAGTTTCCGTGTTATTTGTGGTCGTGCGTACGAGGGAATCGACGAGTTAGCAGCGGAAAGACGCGGACATTAACCTGGAAAGGTAAGCCCACGTTTCGCGAGAACATGAAGGTTTGGCTCAGTGGTCAAGTATGAGCGTGGCCGCTGAAGAGTGTCAGCGGTTTAGGAGCAACCTTAACATCCGCTGTCGACGCCTTGCTCATACTAACGGCAGCGACTTTATCGCGTCAGTGAAATCGAAGTCACCTTCCAACGATGCGCGCATCAAATCGCGCGTTTTGGCGTCGAGCGGAAACAGTCCGAGCTCGCCCATGGAGGGATATTTTTTTTTCAGGGTAATCGTGTCCGAAAAATGCCATCCGAACACGGCTTCGTGAAAGCGCGACGGCGAGCGATGGCGGGAGCGGAGGGCTTGCCATTCCTGAGGCGTCTCGATTTTTCGGACCTCTTCGAGATGCGCGATGCCGAGGAGGCCACCGGTTTGATATTCCTTCGCGTCGTGGCCGAGCAGTTCCATTGCGTCCGCGTCGACATTCTTGCCACAGTGGATCCAGAGCCAGCCGCGATAGTCCGTGCCCCAAGTGCGCAGCTCGATCGTCTTCGAGCCTGTGATGATCATCGACGCCCAGGGCTGCCGGATCGAGAGAGTTCGCAATCGCAGAACATCATCGATCGTCATAGGGCTCTCATGGTAAACGCGCTACGCAGGCCCGCGCAAAGCGGAGGATGGCGCGCGCCATCTTGCGCGGCGCCGCGTCATCCAGCGCCTCCTGTTCTAGCGCCGACACGGCGCGGCGAGCCGTTGGACCGCCGGTGACGTCGACGGCATCGAACACCGCGGGCTCCTCCATGGCCAGCCCCTTCAGCCCGCGGCGAAGCGCATCTCGGCTGTAAGTAGCAACTGATCGAAGCCGCGGCAGCTCGCTGCTTTTCCATTGCGTCCACTCTTTGCCCTCCGGAATGGAGTGAAGGCGATAGGCACCGCGTTTTGAAACGCCGCTCTCATCGAAAGCGAGCTGCCGGAAGAGGCACGGTACGCATGTCCCACAGTTGCTGATGCCCAAGTGGCCGCTCTGCCAACACGAGACCGTGCGCGGCATCGTTTTGGCGAGGCCCGACGTCGCGCATTCGCGAAGGACTTCTCCCTTCGTCATGTACTGGAACGGATTGCGGATGTGAAGCGCGGGCGCGTCGAGCGTCTCCTGCAGAACCGTCTCCATGGCCCGCAAGAAGGACGGTTCGGCCGGACGCGTCGTGGTTGCGTCGTCGAGCGCCGGCGAGAACGCGATCGCCGATCCGATGATGCCGTTCTCGCACATGAAAATCTCGTCGATGCCGTGCGGCCGTCCGACTAGCGCAGCGAGCGAGAAGAAGAACATGGCCCGCAGCCGCTGTAATGAATCGCGATGCTGCCAGCCATGGCGCGGCCGGCGCTCTCGAGGCCATGAGTTCGGCCACGGTGTGAGCTGAACGAGCGCATCCGCAGGCACGCGCGGAAATTTTGCACGAACAGCGTCAAACAGCTCGCGTTGACGGCGCGCGATCCCGCCGACGCTGAGGCAGACGAATAGTGGCTGGCGGCGGTGCTTGAGCAGATGAGCGGCACCGCAGAACGAATCGGCACCCCCGGAAAAGAGACACACGCAGTCGGCGCCGTTGGCATCCGCGAATGACCCTTCGTTCGGGAGCGGCTCCGCTTCCGCTACGCGGTTCCGGAGCGGCACGGGCGTGAAGTGAAGGCGGTCCGCGCTCAATCGGAACACGGTTCGCTCGAGAAGCGGAGCGAGGGCGAGCCAGCGCTCCGGTTCGTGCACGGTGCAGGCGATGTGCAGATCGCGGCTCATATCGTAGATGTCACGCGAGCGTATGAAGCGATCGGCCGCGCGGAGCGTGCACATCACAGTCAGCAGATCGAAGAGCCGCGCGTTCCATCGCGAACCCGCCATCGTGCGCAGCCTTCTAACGTCCGAACGGAACGTGCCCGGCTGGCGCGTCGACCCGACAAACAGCGGAATAACCTCAAAGCGGCGCCGCACCTCCTCCGGTGCACGCTGCTGCACGACGTGACCGAACAGCAGCGTCTCAGCCATTGCCGCGGAGCATCGCCGGGAACGACTTCATCGTCACAGGGATGCGCTCCTCCATCCAACTCGACGGATCATCGAAGCGCGCGAAGAAGCGTTGCAGTTGCGCTGTGTACTCCTGGCGAAGCCGCTCCGACCAGAGCTCGAGCTTCGGATCGTCGGCGATCAGCGAGTCCACGACCTGTTTCACGTACTCGTCGAGAATGTCGCGCGGTGACGAGAGCAGCGCACCGTCAACCTTGTTCTTAACGACCCTGACCACGTCAGTGACCGAGAAGACCGCCGGATCGCGATGCTTGACGAGATCGATCGCCCATCGATTCGATCCAGCCTGAAACGCGTGTGTGGAGCGGCGCGCGTGCGCCGATGTGTTCGGCATGCCCTGACGGATCTTTCGTTGAAGAGCCGAAAACGGACTTTCCGGCCTCACATCAAACGCCGCCGCCACCTCCTCGGCGCCGCTAGGCGTTTTCTGAATGAGGCGGGCCATCTGCTGCAGGTAGTAGATTAACTCGGGCGCCGTGAACATGTCTTCGTACACGCCGGCCTTGAGCAACTCGGGCCACACCATGCTTGGCAGGATCCTGTCAGGCATCGACGCTGGTCCGGGGCTCGGCTTCGGAGGCTTGCCCTTTGTTCGGCCACCACCTTTCTGTTTCGACGCCCCGCTCCCCCCTTCGTCCAGGAGGCTCGCCAACTTCCTGAGATTGTTCCGCGCTTTGCCGCGGCTGCCGCTGAATCCTTTTCCCCCGCCGGTGTCCGTCATGGCTGCGCCTCCTGTAGAGTCTCGCGAAGCAAGCGTTCATCGGCGAGAACCGATGTGCCGCTCTGCGAGAGATGATCGATTTCGCAGGCAATCGACAGCCGTTCGACAAGATCGCCGCGTCCCTCACCGTTCTCGTGCATCTGCTCCACGATCTGCCATGCGGCGCTCAGCAGTTGCGCCGCGTCGGCGGCGCCCGCTCCCCGAGTGATGGCACTCGACGCGAGCACCAGAAGCGCGCGTCGCCGCAGGCGCAAGCTCCAAACGTCCTCCGGCCACTTGGCGAGCGTTTCGGCATAGGATCGAATCTCCGCCTCGGTATGGTCGCCCGCCTCCAGCTCTGCGAGCTTCCATTGCAGCGCCGCATGCCAGTTGAGCGGCGCGTATGAATCGCCGGCGGTCTCAAATGCTGCGCGGAACCATTTCGCGCGGTGCCGTGGATCGAGCTCGAGCCGGCCGAGCTCGTAGCGATGCCTCACCGCATCCTCGCGCATCAAACTGATGACGAGGTGGTCGAGCTGCCGACGGATGGTTTCGATCGCTCCAAGCCGCTCCGCCTCGGACATCAGCTCGTTGTAGCGACGCATTTCGATTATTTCGGAGGAAGCGCGAAACGCGCGCGGGTCGCCGAGCTCATCGAAGATCCGAAACGCCTCGTGAAGGTGCGTCTCCGCTTCTTCGAGTCGCGCATGGCGGCCATAGGCGAGCGCGTTGCCGAGGGACTGCTCGACGTCACCGAGGAGCTCGATCAACGCGGTATCGTCCGGGTGGGAATGATGGAGCGTGAGCGCGACCTCGAGGGCCTCGTTCAGCAGATCGAGGCGAAGCCCGAACGTTCCCGATTTCCCCATCCGCTTCACGACATCGCTCCGGAGAAGCAGGGCACTGATCTGCACGTCGTCGCGCTCGTGCGACCCCGTAACCGCCTCGAGAATTCGGTCTGCGTGCGGGAGCGCTCCGACTCCGGCCAGCGCCTCGCCGTACGCGGTGTCCGCGTCGCGCACGAAGCCTTGATCCACGTCGCGATAGCGCTCCCACAGTGCTTTCGCCGAGACAGCGTCTCCGGCCACGAGTATGAGATAGCGGTGCAACTCGAAGGAGAGATTGCGCGCATTCTCCAGACACTCTTCCGCCGCCTCGTCCGACTGGCCGGCGTAAAGCTTCGCGAGCTCGAGCGCCTGATCGATCGCTTCTTCTTTCCATCGGCGCGCGCGCTCACGCTCGACCTCGCCGTCCGTTCGCTGCCGCGCCGCCTCGTCGAACCACTCAAAGAGATCGGCGCGCAGCGTCGCCACGGTGTGATCGGAGAGCTCCGCGACGACCGCCTCGCGCACGATGTCAATGATGCCGAGTTGTTCGTTCGTTTCCAGGAGAAGAGGAGTGGCATCGCCGGAGTCTCCAACCCATTCGTGCGGCAGCGGCGTGCGCGAGAGCGCGGCCAATTGCACGACGCGCAGAGCTTCCTCCGGTAGCGCGGCCACGTAAGCGCCGAGAAACTCAGCTACGATTGGCTTCTTCTCAGTCGACTTAAGCACGAAGTACGGTACGCCTCCAGTGCGCTGCAATACATCCCTCGCGGTCGCCACGTTTCCATTCGCCGCCACGATCTCCGCTTCGGTCATGTGCGTGAAGGCAATGCTGTGCACGTCGAGATCGCCCGGGACGTCTTCCCTTGTCACGACCACCAGCAGACCCTTGACGATGACGCTCGCGGCGATCGTGGCAATCTCCGTAGCAAGCCGGAGAGGCAGATCGTCCAACACCATGACGTTTCGCCGCCCCACGAACGTCTCCTCGGTGAGCCACGCCGCCAGTTCCGAGATCTCGCGATGCGCATTGGGTTTTCGCTTCTCCTCAATGCGCGACTTTAGCGATGCCGTGAGCCACCCGAACTGACCGTCGCCCGTGAGGTCGTCGAGAAGCTGGCGGACTCCCGATGTCTTATCCAGCGTCCGGGGTCGCGCCTTGTAGTAGAGATAGCGCGACGGTTCAGCCGAGTTGATGAGCGCGCGAAGACGGCCGCGCAGCGTTGTCGACTTGCCCGAGGCGATTGGACCGGTGATCACGGCAACGCCCGATTCCTTCGACAACAGATCGTCGACCTGCGCATCGAAGGAGCGCGGAAGGAGCCGCTCGATCGTTTCCAAGTGGCTCGTAAGCCTGTTCTTGAGACGGAGGAGGCTGAGCTCCCTCTCCGCGACCGTGAACCTCGGATCGGAACGACCGCAGGCGAGCTGCACGGGAATGAAGCGCGTGAAATGCGCGAGCCCAGTGCCACCCAGTGGTTGTCCGGCGATCATGGCGAACCGAGCGTGCTTGACGGCGCGAGACAGCTGTACGCCATTCGCCAGATCGCCGAGGAGCGCCTCACCGAATCGACGGGACGCTCCGGTGGGCACTTGCGTCTGCATGCAGACGACAGCGCTCGCGGCGGCGAGAGCCTCGCGGGCGATGCCGAGGTACGGATTCATCTCCTCGCCGGAGATAGCGGCGCACGCGTTGAGCACCAAGATGTTCGGCGATAGACTCAAGATTAGCTGCGCAAAATGCGCGCCGTTGAAATAGGCGCGCTTACCGCGAGCGCCGATGCGCAGCGACACCTTGTCGCCGGGTGCTGGCTGCTCGACGTGTCCGATGTGGTAGATGATATTCGGACCGAACTTCGCGCCGGCCGATTGGACGGTCGCGTCGTCCGTGAGTTCGACGACTTCGATCGCGATGGCGTGGTCTGTCGTTTTCACCAGCGCCCGCAGGTCCTGGAGATGCTCATCGAGATGCGGGATATCGTCGTCGGGATTTGCAAACGTGACTAGCAGTCGCAGAGTGACGTCGATCGTCTGCGGCGTTGTCGCCTGCTTACCGCAGTCGAACGAGCGAATCAGACTCACCTCCTCGTCGAGCTGCAGGTCGTTGCGCGATTCCTCAAGCACCTCCCACGGCGTTGTGAGGAGGAGATTCTCCATCTCTGCGGTCGATGTGACGAAGAGCCGCGTCGGGCCCGATACGGAACCGGAGATGGCGCGCGCCATCTCGCCGCCGAGGGAATCGTAGAGCCATGTGCCAATACCATCGATATCGGGCGCGCCCGCGAAATAACGCCTGCCTACCGACCACGCCAGGGGCGCCGCCGCAAGGCGGCCTTTCGATGTTGCGATCGCCGCTGGCTCTTCGATCTCAACACGAGGCAAGCCGAAGCGCCGCGGCGGCTTCAGGCGGAGGAGGATGTCATTCGTCACTGGTCTTCCGGAGGCGGTTTGATCAATCCGAAGATGAACGTCACGAACATAAGTACCAGCGACGCGATAAACGCGCGCCCTTTCGGAAGTGCGAAGCAGCCTTCGCCGACCGCTAGCACCCACACCGGAAACGCGATCGTCGCTAGGGTCACCTGGACCCACAGCGGCCCTTTCGCGCCTTCGCGCGTTGTGACGGCGAGATAGATCGGCGTCAGGACGAGGCAGACCCAGAAGATGATGCAGAGGATCGTCATCCGATCCGGCTCCGCGGCCGGTACGACGCCCTTCGTGGCGAGATACAACGCGACGATCTCCGCAGGAATGTACTTGGCGAGGCGGCCGAAGTAATCGTCTCCACCCTCGACACCTCCCAGCGAGCGCCTGCCGGCTGCGATTCGACGGCCCATAAGCTACCTCCTCGTCTGTATAGGAGTGCCGCCCGGCGGTTTTTTCCTACCACCGAGACAACAAGCAAGGGTGACGAGGAAGGATTGCTCAAACGAACCAAGATAAATTTTCCCTGAAGACTCAGTCCGAGCCTCTTCATCAACTCTTCATTCGTTACTTCCGCGGCCGGATATCGGCTATCCAGAGGCTGTCCGCGGACGGAAGGGAGAATGAACGAAGCGCCTTTAGTTCGTGTAAGTTGCTGGTATGGAAGAGGTCAGACTGCGCCGCAGTCGTGACCTTCACACGGTGGGGGTCAGCGGTTCGAGTCCGCTAGCGCCTACCAACACGCAACAACGATAGACCCAATCCAACGATCATCACGGTGAGTAGCGTGAGATTGATTGCGGATGCTGGTGGTGCTCCGGTCCTCACGAGTGGAAAGAATTGGAGAATCAGTCTCCCTCCGAGGTGCTGCAGCAGGAGCAATCCAAACATCAACGGAACCATGTTGCGATAGCGAACCAGGACGAGTACGCATAGCACGCAAATGATGATGTGAGAAAGGCCGACGAGCGCCCAGAGCGCGACAAGGTTCTGTACGGCAGCGGCCGGATATGCGTCGAGAGCGATTCCGTCGGCGGTGGTCATCACAGCGCGACCGTTGATGATGGAGTTCACGCCGATGACGGCCTTCACGAAGGCGAGCAGACCAAGGAGCCAGAGCGCGATCTTGTGACCTCGATAGGTGTTGTCGAGGGACCTCGGCAGTACGTCTTCAACCATGTTCACATGAGCGTACGTCACCCGAGCCGTGAGGTTTCTCCGAGCATCACATCTGCACCGCCTCTGCTACGCTCCGCAAATGCGAAAACTCGTTTCGACCTTTGCCGTCATCGCACTCTTAGCGCCCCTCTCCGGCGCGGCCCAGACGAAGCCTGCCGACTCGCCGGAGAGGCGCCTTGCGGCGCAGAACGCGGTCTTCGAAGACTTCTGGCAGATGAGTCTCAAACTCAATCCGACGCAGGCGACAGCGGTCGGTGACTATCGGTACAACGACAAGCTTGGCGACAACTCGCTCGCGGCCGTCGTGCGGCGGAACGAGATCAACGCCAGGTTCCTGGCGAAGATCAAGGGGATCCCGACGGACGGATTCCGCGAAGAGGATCGGACGTCGCATGATCTTTTTCTGCGGAACATGCAGGAGAACGTCGATGACTTCGACCTGAAAAACTACGAGATGCCGGTGACGGCGCAGGGCGGAGTTCACACGGGTCTGGCCGACCTGCCGAACGCGGTGCCGCTCGACTCGGTCAAGCATTACGAGGACTACGTCGCGCGGCTGCATCAGATCCCGAACGCGCTGCTGCAGACCGAGGACGTGCTGCGGGCCGGGGTGAAGGATCATCTGGTGATCGTCAAATTCGTGGCGGAGAAGATTCCGGCGCAGTGCGCGGGGATCATCGCGGCGAATCCGTTTCTGATTCCGATCAGGAAGATGCCGGCGGACTTTTCGGAGGCGGACAAGAAGCGGCTGGCCGACGCCATCACGGCCGCGGTGGATACCGAGGTGTTGCCGGCGTACAAGCAGTTCGCGTCGTTCATCACGACGGAGTACGTGCCGCACGGACGATCGACGCTTTCGATCGAGAGTCTGCCGGACGGCAAGCGGCGTTATCGGGCTGCGATTCGGCGGCTGACAACGACCAACCTTCCGCCGGCGGAGATTCATCGCATCGGGCTGGCGGAGTACGACCGCATCGTCGGCGAGATGACGGCGCTGGCCAAGGCGAACGGGTATGCCGATCTGGCCACTTTCCGCGATCACATCGAGTCCGATCCGAAGTACAAGCCGTCGTCAGCGCAGGCGATCGTCGACGACTTCGACCGCTACATCAAACAGATGCGGCCGAAGCTGCCGCAGCTCTTCAACGTCATCCCGTCGGCGCCGGTGACGGTCGAAGCGATTCCTGAGTTTCAGAAAGCCGCGGCCACGCACTACCAGACCGGTACGCCGGACGGAAAACGTCCCGGCCGCGTTTCCGTGGCCGTCTCCGACTTCGCCAGCCGTTCGTTCATCAACGACGAGGCGGTTGCGTATCACGAGGGCATTCCGGGCCATCACATGCAACTTTCCATTCAGCAGACTCTCCAGGGCCTGCCCGAGTTCCGCAAGCACGGCGGCAACTCGGCGTACACCGAGGGGTGGGCGCTGTACGCCGAACAACTCGGGAAGGAGGTCGGTTTCTACCAGGATCCCGGCTCCGACTACGGTCGTCTGCGCTCGGAGCTTTTCCGCGCGGTCCGGCTCGTCGTCGACACCGGCATCCACGACATGGGATGGAGCCGCGATCAGGTGGTCGACTACATACGCAAGTCGCACGCGGTCGACGAGCCGACCATCCAGTCCGAGACCGATCGCTACATCTCCTGGCCGGCGCAGGCGTGCAGCTACAAACTCGGACAACTCAAGATTCGCGAGCTCCGTGCGCGTGCGACGCAGAAGCTCGGCGCGCACTTCGACATCCGCCGCTTTCACGACGAGGTGCTCGCCGGCGGCAGCCTCCCGCTCGACGTCCTCGATGCGCGGATCACGCGATGGATCAAAGGACAGATGACGGCGAACTAACCGTCGTTGATAATGTCGTCACGTGCTCGTCTCCATCGTTACGCCTTCCTATCAGCAGGCGCGGTTCATCGAACGGACGCTCGAAAGTGTGGCGCGGCAGGGCGGCGACGTCGAGCACATCGTGATGGACGGCGGGAGCACCGACGGCACGGTCGAGATCCTCGAACGATGGCGCGATCGCATCTCGTTTTCGAGCGGCCGTGACGGCGGTCAGACGGCGGCCATCAACGCGGGCATCGCACGCGCGCGCGGCGAGGTGCTCGCGTATCTGAACTCCGACGACGTCTATTACAACGGCGCGGTGGCCGCCGCGGTCGATGCGTTTGAGCGCGATCCGTCCGCAGACGTCGTTTACGGCGATGCGGTTCACATCGATGACGCCGATCGCATCATCGCGGCGTATCCGACCGAAGAGTGGTCGCTGGAGCGGCTGAAACTCGTCTGCTTTCTCTGTCAGCCGGCGGTCTTTTTCCGGCGCCGCGTCATCGAGCGATTCGGGCTATTCGATGCACGCCTCCACTACTGCATGGATTACGAATACTGGCTTCGCCTCGGCATGCGCGGCGCGCGCTTCGTTCATATACCGATGCGGCTGGCGGGGTCGCGCGTTCACGACGCGACCAAGACGCGCACGCAGCCGCGCCAGGTGCACACGGAGATCAACACCATGCTGCGCGAACGGATAGGCAGCGTGCCGGACAACTGGCTCTGGAATTACGCGCACGCGGTTCTGGACGGACGCGGCGTTGCGCGCTCGACGGATCGTTCGTATCTGCTTCACGCGGCGATCCTGACGACGATCGCGGCATTTCGCTGGAACGGCTTTCCATCGATTCCGCTGCTTCGCGGTACCGGATCGTGGTTCGTCCACGGATCATCATTCGTTACCCGGCGGGCCGAACCCGATGCTTGATCTGCTCGTGCGCCACAAGTTTATCGAGGAGCTCGTGATGTCGACGCTGATGGGCCTCGGCGTCTACTCCTTCTGCGCGATCGTGGTGATCGCCGCCGAGCTGCGGCAACGCAGCGACATGAGCATCTACGCGACCCGGAACGCGCTCAATGACCTTGCGTACGTCGTCTTCTATCAATGCAGCATCTACAACATTGTCGTCATGCCGATCTTCGTTTTTCTGGCGCCGCGGCTGCACTTCGCGCGCGCCGGATGGCTGCTACGCCTTCCGCCGGTGGCGGCGTTCCTCGTCTGCTGGCTGCTCTTCGATTTCCTCAACTACTGGATTCACCGCCTGCAGCACGCCGTGGGGCCACTCTGGGCGTTTCACAGCGTGCACCACACACAGACGCGGCTGACGTTTTTCACCAGCAATCGCATCCACGTGCTCGAGCAGTTGTACGTCGGGCTGCTGATGATCATCCCGGCCTACCTTCTCGGACTGCCGCAGCCGCGATGGTTGCCGATCGTGATGCTCCAGATCTTCAGCGAAACGATGCAGCATTCGCGGCTGACGTGGACGTTCGGTTCGCTGCGGCGGCTGCTGGTCAGCCCGGCGTTCCACTCGATGCACCATTCGGCCGACCCGCGCGAATACAACGGAAACTACGGCCGCGTCTTCTCCGTATGGGACGCGCTCTTTGGCACGTTCGTACACGCCGATCAACCGGCGCGGCGGCAAGGTGTTGAAGGAATGGTCGTGCCGGAGACGTTGACAGCGCAGTTCATCCATCCCTTCCGGATTCTCGCCGGCCGGCCGATGTCAGTACATCTCGACGCAGGCGAAGTCCACGTGGCCTGATGGCCCGATGTGGAAGTTCTTCACTTTGCGGCTGCGGATGGCCGTCGACGCGCTGCCACCCTCAGGGCCGAGGATGATCCCTCCTAAACGACTCTCGAAAGTGAAGGTTTCGCGTCAAAAAAAAACGCCGGAAGGCGCGAACCTTCCGGCGTCTCGAATTGCGAAAGAAAGTGTTTACTGGATGCGGACGCCGTCGGCAACGAACGTTCCACGATCCATGCGGCCGGAGATGTTGACGCGGTCGCCGCGGCGGAAGGTGTTGCGGCCGCCGTAGACGTTGACGTTGACATTGACCGTGCGACCGTTGTCGGTCTGCACGACTGCGAGGTTGTTGCGGCGATCGTACGAAACGACGGTGCCGGTGATCAGGCGGTCGTTGTAGCCGTTGCGGTTCCCGTATCCGTTGTTGCCATTACGACCGTATCCGTTGTTGTTGCCGTTGCGGCCGTAGTTGTTGTTTTCGTAGCGCGACAGGATCTCCATCGAGCGAACCTCCGCGTCGCGTCCGTCGCCTTTACGGCTGTAGACGTTCAGGCGGACGACATCGCCGGGCACGAGCATGGCGGCCTGGTAACGGCGGTTCTGATACATCCCGGTAATCGACCGAGGAACGATCACATCCATCCCGCTCGTCAGACGGACATGTTCGCCTCCATTACGAGCGATGGCAACGGACGCAACCGTACCTTCGACGGTGCGATTGGCGTATCCACGGTTGGCGGCCCGGTATGTCCCCGGATAGCTACCATATTGCGCGAAAGCGGACGATGCGACCAGGAGCGGCAACGCTCCGGCGAGTGCGATATTGCGGGCTAAAACCTTTGCATTGAACATTTTGGGTCTCCCTTTCTTGTGATGCTGAAGGACATCTATCGCAAGGGGGACGCCAAGTTTGGGTATTAACATACTTGACACACAGGCTTTTTGAGCCTATATTGCTCGCATGCCTAAGAGAAAACAGCCTGTCGCCCGTCCTGACGGCATCTACGTTCCTAGGACTCTTCAAGAGGCCGTCGTCTATTTCGCTGATGCGGATGCAGCCTTTGAGTACGCCACGGCGCGCCGCTGGCCGAATGGTGTTCGCTGCCCGTTGTGTGACACCCCGGAGCCTAGCTTCATCGCTACGCGCAAGGTGTGGCGCTGCAAGGGCTGCAAAAAGCAATTCTCCGTCCGTGTCGGAACGATTTTCGAGGACTCGCCTATCAGCCTCGGCAAGTGGTACATGGCAATTTGGATGCTGACGAATTGCAAGAACGGCGTTTCGTCCTATGAGATTCACCGCGCGATCGGCGTGACTCAGAAAACCGCGTGGTTCATGTTGCACCGCATCCGCGCCGCCATCAAGGCGAAGTCGTTCAGCAAGAAACTCGCGGGCATCGTGGAGACTGACGAGTGTTTTATCGGCGGCCTGTTCAAGAACATGCACGAACATAAGCGGGAAGAGATTCGTGCAGCCAACACCCCGCACAAGCGCGGCGGGATTGGTAAGACGATTGTGCAGGCCGTTCTGGAGCGTGGTGGGGAAGTGCGCGCGCAAGTCATCAGCAACCTGACGCTCGATACCCGTCTCGATTTCCTGCAACAGAACACCGAAGCGGGAGCGAAGCTGATGAGCGACGAAGGTTCGGACAGCCCGCAGGTTGACGCCGTGTTTGAGCACGAATTCGTGAACCATCAGGTCGAGTACGTGCGCGGCGATATCCACTGCAACGGCGTGGAGAACTTCTGGGCGCTTTTGCAGCGCACCCTCTCCGGCACGTACGTTTCCGTGGAGCCGTATCACCTCGGCGCGTACGTTGACGAACAGACGTTCCGCTTCAATGAGCGGAAGGACGACGACGGCGGACGCTTCCTGACGGCTTCCGAGATGGTCCCCACGGCTCGCTTGACCTACAAGGAACTCATAGCAGCCGAGGCGTGAAGCGCCAGCGCCGTGGGAAACGGAAGACTTCACGCCAGAAGTAGGCGTATCATCGGCGGATGCCAAAGCAACCGCCGCAGTCGCAGCCATCCGCCGATCAGCCATCAGACGAATATCTCCGCTTCGAGCGAATGACGGCCGCGCTGTTCCGTGTCGATAAGCGAGACGTCCCGAAGCATGAGCCGAAGAAACGTAGCGTATCGTCATCCGCGTTGCCCGACGATCAATCGGGCGGAGACGCCTAGATTGAGTCGATGATTGTAATCAACGTCATCAGCGGCGCAGCGTGGTTCATCGTCCGACACCCTGAACGGTACATTCGCCGCTTGTAGTGCCGCCACGATGAACGGTTGTATTAGATCGTCGCCACTGCGAGCCGGAGATACAGTGACAAAACCGACGAATTGCTCGTTAAACTCATTGCCAACAACGCCGATATATCCTGCTGGCACCACAATGAGTCCTCCAGCCTCCAATGCTCTCTGGATGTCTGCTCGGTAGCTGAGCGTTTCCCTGTCGTTCTCTATAGCCGTAACCTTTACAGCTACCCTCATTTCTGGATCTTCTTCCGCCCAAGATGCGGGCGAAGATGCTCTCAACTCCTCTAAGCCGCGCCGAACAATTTGGGTAATCTGCAATCGCTGCTCGGGGCTGATATCCCGCGGGCGGGCGGCGCGCTCAAGCGCCATGATTCTATCTTGGGCAAGCTGATCCGTCACAACTGCCTTCGGCTGCCCTTTGTGGCGCACGAACGCTGTGTTTGTCAGTGGTTCGTAAACGAGCGTTTCACGCCGAGTCCACTGTTCTGTGTGCTCGCTGTTCCAAAAACTAACGTCAAACTCAAACTCGAAGGGTTGTCGCTGCCTTTCTGCGATCGTTTCCCGCTCGGCTTCGCTAAGCGTTGCAAAGTCTATTTTGCCATTCTCGCGGCTGCGCACAAACTGCGCCATGCGGAAAAACTCGCTCACGGCCGCGTTCGTTCCGTCCACCGGCCAACTGCTGCGGTGGCTAGGACCGTCACCAATAAAGAGCGTCGGCGTGACTGTCTTAATGTTGTTATCGTGAAGGTCCGACACGACCGGAAACTCAATTGAATAGCATGGTGTCACCTCATTCATAATCCGGTTGCCGTCCTTCACTGTGCCAGTAACAGCCGCCTTTAGGATAATTGGACTTATTCGAATTTCGCAAGCGTGGCCACGCGCATGGTGTGCGAACGCATCCGGGTAGGTGTATCCAGCGTTACGTTTGGCGTGTCCGCTGCGCCTGAGCGTGTCTGGTGATCGCCGTATCGTAGTCGCTCCCGATCGCGCACGACACGATAAGCGCCCTCAAATGTAACTACAACCAACAATGCCAAGGCACCGATTGTCCAGCCTTGCCATGTCAAATTCGGGAGAAAGTGTAGCCGCGCTCGTAAAGCGTCGGTCGCCCAATGATCACGGGCAAACTCCAGAAAGCAGACAACGCCGTAAAGCGTCATCACAGCCGCCTTCCAGTGCGACCATGCGACCTCTCGCCAGACGCGGAGGCGATCTCGAATCGGGCCAATCTCAGCCATCGCGCTACCCTACTTCCATGCCGGCTTTTTGGCGGACATCTTGGAAGCCTACGCCCCTTCGGCGTGTGCGTCAAGTATGTTAATACCCAAGTTTGGGCAGCAACTGAACTCAGCGTCTGCGATTTGCGAGAAGCCTTTCGTAGGCTTCATGCGGACCGATCCAGAACCACAAAATCGCGCCAGTTTCGCGCTCCACGCCGACAGCGCGGTAAATCACGGCCGACGCGAACGGACACGAGGGGATCGTTCGCGAAGGCACGCTTGAAGTGAAGGCTTGGATGCCGCGGATTCGATCGGAAAAGATCGTACGCGGTCCGCGCCTGATTGGCCGCTTCGCGTGGCAGAGCGGCGAGCATCTTTCGAAACGCTCGATTCGTCCGTGATTTCAAATGTCGTCCGGATCGAGTGGTTCCGTCAGCCCTGCCTCGTCCTCGCGAATCGCTTCCGCCGCCATTTCGAGCAGCATGTCACGCGATCCCGCGAACAAACCGTCCCAGCGCCTTTCCGATTCAAGCTCCGCGAGCAGCCATGCGCCGACAGCTTCCTGTTCCGCCTCCGGCAGCTTCGACGCTTCAGCAACAGCCCTTTGCAGTAGATCACTCATCGCGGAGATTCTAACAGCGCAATGCTTACGCCGATGCCCCACCGTCCACGCAAACCACCTGTCCCGTGATTGCGCTCGCATCGTCGCTCAGAAGGAACGCGATCGTTGCCGCGACCTCGGCCGGCTTCACTGCTCGCCGCATCGGAATCGCCCGGATCATCTCTTTCTTCACCTCGGCATCGAGCGTGGCGATCATGTCGGTGTCGACGAGGCCGGGAGCGACGCAGTTGACGCGGATGCCGCTTCGAGCCACTTCGCGCGCCAGCGATTTGGTCATCGCGATGAGCGCGCCTTTCGCGGCGGCGTAGTTGGTCTGGCCAACGACTCCATGCAATCCGCTGAGCGATGCAACATTGACGATCGCGCCGCGGTGCTGCTTCATCATCGGCGTCAGCGCGGCTTTTGTCATCGACATCGCGCCGTCGAGATTCGTCTGCAGGACGTCACGCCATTCCCCGTCGGTCATGTTGTACAGCAGCGCATCGCGGCGAATGCCGGCATTGTTCACGAGGGCATCAAGCGAACCGAATTTCGCGATCACTTCCTCGACGATCGCCGCATTGCGAGTGGCGTCGCGCACGTCGCCTTGCAGCGCGAAACCGTCGGGAAGATCGGTCGAGGTCACGTAGGTGAACGCGACATTCCAGCCGTCGCGCGCGAGCCGCTCCACGACCGCGTGGCCGATGCCGCGGGCGCCGCCGGTTATGAGCGCGGTCCGCATCGCCGTCTAGCTCTCTTCCTCGTATTTGTCCTTCAGCGACGCCACCACCGTCGGATCGGCGAGCGTCGTCACGTCGCCGAGCGCGCGGCCTTCGGCGATGTCGCGAAGGAGGCGGCGCATGATCTTGCCGCTGCGCGTTTTCGGAAGATCTGAGGTGATGAGGATTTTTTCGGGACGGGCGATCGCGCCAATCTTCGCGGTGACGTGGTCCTTCAACTCCTTCTCAAACTTCGCCGGATCGCGTTTCGCTTCCTCGGCGCGCGACGACTTCACGATCACGAATGCAGCGATCGCCGTTCCTTTGATCTCGTGATTGATACCAACCACCGCGGCCTCCGCCACCGCCTGGTGATCGACGAGCGCCGACTCCACCTCCATCGTGCCGATACGGTGACCGGCAACATTGATGATATCGTCCACGCGGCCGAGGAGCCAGAAGTAGCCGTCCTCGTCGCGCTTGGCGCCATCGCCGGTGAAGTAGATGCCCGGCCACTTCGCCCAGTACTGCTGCTCGAAACGTTCCGGGTCGCGCCAGATGCCGCGCAGCATCGACGGCCACGGACTGGTGATGGCCAGATAGCCGCCGCCGACCTTCACTTCGTTGCCGCCTTCGTCGAGGATTTTCGCATCGATGCCGGGAAACGCGCGCGTCGCGGAGCCGGGCTTCGTGTCGACGATGCCGGGCAGCGGCGTGATCATGATCGATCCCGTCTCGGTCTGCCACCACGTGTCGACGATCGGGCAACGCTCGCCGCCGATCCACTTTTGGTACCACATCCAGGCCTCGGGATTGATCGGTTCGCCGACCGATCCGAGGAGGCGCAGCGACGAAAGATCGTGTGCCGCGGGGAGTTGGTGTCCCCACTTCATGAACGCGCGAATCGCCGTCGGCGCCGTATAGAAAATCGAGACCTTGTGCTTCTCGATGAGCGACCAAAAGCGATCCTGCTTCGGCCAGTCCGGCGCGCCTTCGTAAACAAAAACGGTGGCGCCCGCGGCGAGCGGGCCGTAGACGACGTAGGAATGGCCGGTCACCCATCCGATGTCGGCGGTGCACCAGTAAACGTCTTCTTCCTTCAGATCGAACACCCATTTGCACGTCGCGTACGCCTCGGTCAAATAGCCCCCGGTCGTATGGACGATGCCCTTCGGCTTGCCGGTCGTTCCGCTCGTGTAAAGCGTGTATAGCATCTGCTCCGAATCGACCCACTCCGGCTCGCAATCGGCCGAGGCATTGCGCATTAGCTCGTGGTACCAGCAGTCGCGGTCGGGCTTCATGGAGACGGTATCGTCCAACTCCTCGGCGACGGCGCGCCGCATCACGACGACGACGTGCTTGATCGACGGACAGTCATCCGCGGCGGCATCGGCTAGTTTCTTGAGCGGGACTAGATTGCCGCGCCGATATCCGGCCGTGGCGGTGATGAGCACCTTCGCCTCGGCGTCCTGAATCCGATCGCGCAACGCCTCGGACGAAAATCCGCCGAAGACGACCGAATGCGCGGCGCCGATTCGCGCGCACGCCAGCATCGCAACGATGGCCTCGGGCACGAGCGGCATGTAGATGGCGACGCGGTCGCCGAGGACGACGCCCAGCGATTTCAGAACATTCGCGAATTTCGAAACCTCGGCGTAAAGCTCGCGATACGTGAACGTGCGCACATCGCCCGGCTCCCCCTCCCAGATCAGCGCCTGCTTGTCGCCGCGCGTTGCGAGATGCCGATCGAGACAATTGGCCGAGGCATTAAGCTTTCCGCCGACGAACCACTTCGCGTACGGAGCGTTCCACTCCAGCACCGTGTGCCACTTCGTCTGCCAGTCGAGCTGCTCCGCCCACGACGCCCAATACGCCTCGCGATCGGTGACGTCGTACACCGATTCATCGTTCGCATTGGCGTTGCGCCGAAACTCTTCAGACGGGGGGAAACTCCGGTGTTCCTGCAGCAGGGCATCGATCTCGTTCGACATGGTGCGCGGATTCTAGCGGAGTGAATGTGCTTTGGACTCAGACGATCAAGCGCTTTTCAACGAGCGTCTTCGCAAACTCATCCGCGCGTGAAAGCCGCACATCGAAATCGAACTCATTCGTCTCGCCGAAATGCTCCGCCGCGAGGACCACATGCGGCGCGTCGATCAGGCGGTAAACGACGCCGAGTTGGTCGAAGGCGACGATGATCCGAAACCGCTGGTAGACGTAACGATCCTCGATCGACGCAACGCGCAACGGCTCGGCGGTCGTCTCGCGATACGCGCGGGAAAGCCCGCCCGTGCCGAGCTTCACGCCGCCGTACCAGCGGACGACGATGACCGCGGTGTCGAACAGATGCGCGCCTTCGATCGCGCTGAGGATCGGTTTTCCGGCAGTGCCCGATGGCTCGCCGGCGTCGGCGCTGCGCGTGCGGATGTCGCCGTTCGCGAAGAGCCGGAACGCCCAGCAGAGATGCGTGGCGTCGTAATGCCGTTTCGTCAACGCCGCGAGCTCCGCGAAAAACGCGTCCTCGGTCTCGACATGAAAGGCGATGCCGAGAAACTCGGAGCGATCGATCTTCTGCCGGAGCTCGGAGGGGGCGGTGAGGGTGCGGTAGTGGTCGATCAAGCACTCATATAATCGCGCGCATGTTCAAGATCGAAGAGCTTTTCGCGCGTGAGATCCTCGATTCGCGGGGCAATCCGACCATCGAAGTGGACTGCCTGCTGGAGTCGGGCGCGCTCGGCCGCGCGGCTGTTCCGTCGGGCGCGTCGACAGGCTCGCGCGAGGCTCTCGAACTTCGCGACGGCGACAAGAAACGCTACCTCGGCAAAGGCGTTCGCAACGCCATCGACAACGTCGACATCATCGCCAAGGAAGTCGAAGGGATGGACGCGCGAGAGCAGGCCATGATCGACCTGCTCATGAAGCAGATCGACGGCACCGACAACAAAGGCAACCTCGGCGCGAACGCGATTCTCGGCGTGTCGCTGGCCGTCGCGCGCGCCGCGTCCGAGGCGTCGGGGCTGCCGTTGTTTCAATACCTCGGCGGCCCGGGAGCACGCACGATGCCGGTTCCGATGATGAACGTCATCAACGGCGGCGCGCACGCGGACAACAACCTCGACGTGCAGGAGTTCATGATCATCCCCGCCGGCTTCGAGACGTTCAGCGATTCGCTGCGTGCCGGCGCTGAGATTTTTCATCACCTGAAAAACATTTTGCATGACCGCCAACTGACGACAGCCGTAGGCGATGAAGGCGGCTTCGCTCCCGATCTGAAATCGAATGCCGAGGCGCTCGATCTGATTCTGTCCGCAGTCGGAAAAGCTGGTTATCGCGCCGGTGAACAAATCTTCCTCGGCCTCGACGTTGCGGCGTCCGAGTTCTTCAAAAAGGGTTCGTACGATTTCGAAGGATCGAAACGCAGCAGCGCGGAGATGGTCACGTACTACCAGGAGCTTCGGGCAAAGTACCCGATCATCTCGATCGAGGACGGCATGTCGGAAGGCGATTGGGACGGCTGGACAGCTCTCACGAAAGCGATGGGCGCGAACACACAGCTCGTCGGCGACGACGTCTTCGTCACGAATCCCCCCATTCTGGCCAAAGGAATCGAGCAAGGCTTCGCCACCGCGCTCCTGATCAAAGTCAATCAGACCGGAACGCTCACCGAAACATTCGACGCGATCGACATGGCGAAGCGCGCCGGAAACCGCTC
>ERZ1739052.32-NODE-32-length-23388-cov-10.347962_pt1 | contig 23388 bp, 24 predicted proteins | sample MGYA00581761_ERZ1739052 | MGnify/ENA primary metagenome ERZ1739052 (study PRJEB42929, sample SAMN08275524) | rhizosphere metagenome | isolation source: Rhizospheric soil replicate 1 | host: Colobanthus quitensis and Deschampsia antarctica | place: Antarctica...
GAGGTGCTAATACGACAGCCCCCAGAGGGGGGGCGTGCTGTGGGGGGGACGGGCCGGGCAGTCTAGCCTGCACGCCGAGGAACGCGAACGGCAGCAGGGTCGCCGCGAGGACCACCGTGACGGTGAGCAGCCCGGGCCCGTGCGGCGGCAGCGCGCAGTCATCGACGACGGTCGTCTTCAATCCGATCCCGTCGGCCACGATCACCACGCCCGCCACCGTCTGCGCGACTTCGGCCAGCAACACCGCGTCCGTACCAAACGCCGGTGCTGGCGCGACGTATACCTGGTCGATCACGGACGGCTCGATCACCGGCGGCAACGGAACAGCCAGCATCAGCTACACCGTCGGCTCGTCAGGCGGCGTGCATCTTGCGGTCACCGTGACGACAGCGGCCGGTTGCAGCGCCAGCAGCAGTACTGATGTTGCCATCGCGCCTCGCCCGACGATCACGTTGCCAGCCACAATCGATGCCTCCTGCGGCGTGTCGTCAGTCAACATCCCCTTCACGCTGACCGGCATCGGACCGTGGAACGTCCTCTGGTCCGACGGAATCTCGCAGAACGGCATCACCTCGCCTTCGTCATCGCGCAACGTAACGGTGTCGAGTTCCATCGTGCTCAGCGCAATCGTCACCGACGGTAGCTGCGCCAACGGCAGCGCGCCGGTCTCAATCAATGTCGGTTCCACTCCGGTCATCACCACGCAGCCGGCCGGTCAGATCGTCCAGCCGTCGCAGAACGCCACGTTCACCGTCATCGCGAGCGGCACGGATCTGCACTATCAATGGTTCGTGAAGCACGCAAACGGCGCGACGCTTTCCGTCGGCACCGACTCGCCGTCCTACACCACCAACCCCGAAGGGAACGCGATGTGGTTCGTGCGGGTGTCGAATGCGTGCGGCAGCGTCGATTCCGATCGGGTCACCGCGCTGGTCGTCACGCCGCGCCATCGCCCTTCGCACTAACAGCCACTCAACGTGACGCCGGTATCCACACGGACTCCGGCGTCACGGGCAGGATCGTGTGCGCGCGCTGCGGACCGGCCGATGCCGACAACGCCGGCACCAAGCGATGCTGCACCGTCATCCACGAGTAGCCGAGGGCGATCAAAACTCGGATGAGGAAAAAGAGGTAGAGCGTGACATCACGATACCGTTCGCCTTCACGCCCGTTCACCGGCGCCTCACGCTCTGCCGGAACAGCCACTGCCACAGCTCCGCATCGCCGTAGGCACGGTCCCACGAGTTGTGGCCGACGCTCGCGAATTCGACGAGCGTCGCGTCCGCACCTTCCTTCTTCAGCGCCTCGGCCATCTGGCGCGACTCGGTCACAGGAATCACAGGATCGGCGTCGCCATGAAACATGCGGATCGGAAGCTCCCGCAGCGCGTGGGCGGTGAACGCGTACGGATCGCCGCGATCCATCGTTAACGGCGATTGCTGCACGGCCGTCGTCGTCGCATGCGGCAGCAGTCCGCCGCAGACGATCACCAGCGCTGCGAACGCATCGGGATGCGCGAGCGCGAGATGCCACGCGCCGTAGCCGCCCATCGATAATCCGGTGAGATAGACGCGCGATCGATCACCGTGAAACTCGGCGATGCTCTGCTCCAGTGCCGCCATCGCCGCATCTGCCGGATCGCCGAGCCAGCGCGAATCGGCCGGCGCCTGCGGAAAGACCGCGATGGCCGGCACGCGGTCCGGGTTCGCGCGGATTGCCGCGGCGATGCCGATCTGTGTCGACTTCAACCCGTCGCTTCCGCGTTCGCCGGAGCCGTGCAGAAAAAGGATCACCGGCCACTGCTTCGATGCGTCAAACGTCCGCGGCACATACACCGAGTACGGATACGCGGTCCCGCGAACGGTCACGGATCGAATCAGAAATCCTGTTTCGCGCGGAGTCATCGTGCGGCACGAGAGTAACGCGACGCAGGCGAGCAGCGGCAGGATGGGCAGTCGAAAGCGCACACGCAAGGATACCGTCACGCAATCGCGCGCACGTGCGAGACTCCTTTGCTTTACAATCGCCGGGTGATGACCTCGAAGCGCGAGAAAGCGTTCAACACCGCCTGCCAGGAAGAGGTCTACCGGCAGGTGAAGTCGTATCTCGATGAGCTGGTCGACGAACATTTCGACGACGCCGAGCACTGCGACTTCTACCTGAAGTACGGCTCCACGGTCCTCGAGATCTCCATCGATCCGTATCAGGAAGACGACGCCGTCATCGAGGTGCTCGCCTTCTGCGTGCAGGGCGTCGAACCATCCTTCGAGTTGATGACCGAACTGCTGAAGGTCAACGCCGAGGTTCCGCTCGGTGCCTTCAGCATGGTCGGAGAGCACGTCTTCTTCTCCCACTCATTCCTCGGACGGCGCCTTCGTCCGGAGCAGCTCATCGCCTCGCTCGACGTCGTCGCCAACGTCTCCGACGAATACGACGAGAAGCTCGTGGCGAAGTATGGCGGCGAGACCGCCATCGACTGTCTGCGCAGCGGCGGCCTCCGTCCTCCGGTCCAGCTCGCCGCCCGAAAGGCAGACAGTAATTGACTCGTGCGGCATACCGCTTGCTTTTTCGTAGCGATATGACGACCCGATTCTCTTCAGCCGCATCAGCCCTTCTGATCTGCGGCGCGCTCCTGACGCGCTGCACCGGCGGTCAGGAAAGCAAAGCCGCCGAAGAGCAGACGCCGAAAAAGAACGGCATCGCGGCGGCGGCGTCGACGTCCACGAGCGAAACGGCCGCGCAACCCGCGCAGGTCGATGCGAAAGCGGCGTTGAAGTCGATCAGTACCGCCATCCCTATCTACGCCGGCGCGCGCTACCGCGACGACCTCACCCGCCGCGACTCGGTCATGATCCGCAACCAATACGGTCCGAACGCCGAGGTTTACACGCTGGCCACGGACGACTCGTTCCCGCAGGTCTACCACTACTACACGACCTATCTCGCGCAGTTCCGCGCGTTCCCTGCGCAGTCGCCGTATCCGGCGCCGCAGAACTGGCGCACGCTCGAGGTGCAGCTCAATCAGGCCATGCAGGACCCGTTCATCCCCGGCGACATGCTCAAGCCGGGCGACAAGCAGGTCACGCTGCAGGTCGCCGAAACCGAGGCCGAGCCGAAGACGGTGATCCGATACGTCATCACGCAAAAACCGATCGCGTCAGCCGAGGTGCAGAGCCCGAAAGCGTCTGGCGTGCGAAACGCGTTCGACAGAGAATAGTGGTCAGTGGATCATCGATCAGGAGCTCGCAGCACGCAAATGATCTAATGATCGAACCGATCTACTGCTCAACTGACCACCGACCAGCGATCGCCTGACCACTCACAACTCACAACTCACAACTCACATGTACCCGTGGCGCCGCATCGTCATCCCCACTGATTTCTCGACGGCCGCTGAATGGTCGTTCGACTCGGCCGTGCAACTGGCCGGCGCGACCGGCGCGGAGCTCGTCATCCTGCACGTCCGCTCCACGCACAAATCGAATCCTGACGAGCTGCGCTTCCCTGCCGACGACGCTCTCTACGCGTATGCCGAGAATTATGAGCTCGAGAAGTTGCGCGATCATGCCCGCCGCAGGAACGCCAATGTCGCCACGCGGCTCGTCGTTCAGCGTGCTCCCGATGCCGGCGCGGCCATCTGCCAAACGGCCACCGAGGAGAATGCGGACCTGATCGTCATCTCCACGCATGCCCGGCATCACGTCGCGCATCTGATCATCGGCTCGACAACGCTCAGCGTTCTTTTGGGACCGCCGGTTCCGGTGCTGGCCATCCGCTACGGAATCCCGCGGCGCCGCGGGTTCGCGCGGATTCTCGTCCCGGTCCATCTGAACCAGCACTCCACCGTGGCCGCGTCGCTCGCGGCCGCGATCGCGAAGCAGGAGAGCTCGGAAGTGCACCTGATCATCGTGTGCGACGACGCGAACCGCGCACCGGCCGACGCGCTCATCGCGGAGATGACCGCCGGCCTCTTTGCCGGCGTGAACGTGAAGCCGGTCGTGTTGCAGGGGAAGAATATCGACGCCGAGCTGGTGCGCTACGCGCGCGGAGCCGATGCCGACGCGCTCTTCCTCAACGCCGCGTCCCATGAGATCAGCGCGCGCAAGCAGGACATCATCCGGCAGGTCGACGCGCCGGTGATGCTGGTGCCTCCCGCCACGGCTTCCTAGCCTGGGAGCGCGGGCGTCTCGCCCGCCGTTCCCGGCAGGATTCTGCGTGACAGCGGGCGGGACGCCCGCGCTCCCAGGAAAAACTTTTTTTGATGGGGGGTAGGGATTTCCCGTTTCCGGGACACTCCTATTACGGAACCGGTTATGAAACTCGTATCGATCAATGGAAGTGTCGCCGGGCAGAACCCGGCGACAGAGACGATTTTCCTCTCGCAACGGCATGCTTCGTTTCTGGCGAAGATGTCGGGCGAGATCAATCCCGAGATGCCGATGGCATTCGGGTGGCCCCATGCAATCCGCACGATTCTCGACCGCATCGAGGAGAGCAAGATCGATCTCACTGTTGCGAGCAGTGAGTATGAAATCGCTCAACTCGCGGCAGGCGAGCTGCGCGCGAAAGGCAGGAGGCGAACAGCATCCCGTGCTTAGCGGGTTTTCCGATTCTTCATCGGCGATCCGGTCAGAAGCTCAACGAGCGATCCGATCGAATCCGCCTGTGAAAGATCGACGTTGCTCTGGAAAGCAGCTTCGATCAATCCTCGGATGATTTCCGCGCGGCTGATTGCCTTGCCATGCTTCAGACGAATGTCGATGGCAAGACGATCGAGATACGCGACGTGCCGATCCAACAGGACGACGGTGATCTTCGCCCAGGGCTCGGTGTGAACAATGGGTCTACCACGATTGCTTTTTACTGGTTGCACACGTTCTCCTCTCATACGGTGTGATGGACAAACCGCGGACAGTGTAAGCCGTCCGGGCATCCGCGTCCATTAGTATTTAAAGACTGAACAGATTAATTGAACGATTCTGGCGCGAAGGGGAGTCGCCCTGAAATCTTACGCGCTCTTTCGCCAGCCGCAAAGCCAAAAGTCGCGTCCGCGTTCGCCTCAGCTCATCGCGCGCTTGTCGAACGCCCTCAGTCCCAGGTACATGAACAGGACGGTGAGGATCACCAGCGCCCCGAGGATCAGCGGAACCGGCATGTGCGGCACCGAGGGCGTGAGCGCGGCGCGCATCCCTTCTGACACGTAAACGAGCGGGTTGATCAGCACCAGCCACTTCATCACCGGCACGTGGCTCAGCCCCGCCCACGGGTAGTACGTGCAGCCGAACATGATCATCGGCGCGACGATGACGCTGAACATCAATCCGATCTGCTGCGGCGCGATGCCGGTGCCGAGGTAGAGGCCCATCGCCGAAAACGCGGCGCCGCCGAGCACCGTGACCACGAGCAGCAACGGCGCGTTGCGGAAGCTGAGGCCGGGAATCGGTCCCATGATCAGCCGCGCCACCGGCAGGACGAAGAGCGCGGCCACGATTCCCTGCAGCACTCCGGCCACTACTTTTTCGACGGCCACCAACTGAATCGGCACCGGCGACAGCAGCCGGTCCTCGATCTCTTTCGTGAATCCGAAGTCCTGCATCATCGGCAGCGCCACCGACTGGATCGCGGAAAGCGTCAGGCTCAGCGCGACGACGCCGGGCAGCATCGTCGTCGAGTAGCCGGGCGGAATCATCCCCATCTTCGGCAGCAGAAAGCCGAAGACGATGACGAAGAGGATCGGCTGGAGCGCCGTGCGCACGAGGAAGTACGGCAGCTCGCGGCGGGCCACGGTGAGGTCGCGCAGCAGGATGGCCACGAAGACGCGCGACGGCGCGACGGGGGCGAGCGGATCCGCGGTCATGTCAGCTTTCTCCCGGTGAGCGAAATAAAGAGCGTCTCGAGGCTCGGACGCGAAAGATGGATGTCGCGCACGATTCGGCCGTGGGCTTCGCCGGCGTTGATGAGCGCCGGGATCAACTCCCCCCCTCGCTTGCTGAAGACGCGCAGCAATGGTCCACGCGCCTCGGCATTCGACACGCCGTCGATCGACCGCGCCGCGTCTGCCGCAACCGAGGCATCGCCGTCGAACGTGACCTCGACGAGCGTGTCGCCGGGTGCTTTCGCTTTCAGCGCCGCGGGCGTGTCGAGCGCAAGCAGCTTGCCCTGATCGATGATCGCGAGCCGGTCGCAGAGCTGATCGGCTTCCTCCATGTAATGCGTCGACATCACGATGGTCCTCCCCTGCCCGTGCAGCTCGCGCAGAATTTCCCACAGCGCCAGCCGCGCCTGCGGATCGAGGCCGACCGTCGGCTCGTCGAGGAAGATCACGCGCGGATCGTGCGTCAATGCGCGCGCGATCATCAGCCGCTGCTGCTGGCCGCCGGAGAGCTGGTCGACTTTCGCATTCATCTTGTCGGCGATGCCCAGTCTCTCCAGCAACTCCGCGCCCCTTCTCGCCGCCTCGGCGCGCGCAATCCCGTAGTAGGTCGCGTGGAAGACGAGGTTCTCGATGACGCTGAGGCTGCGATCGGGATTCGGCCGCTGCGGCACAACGCCGATGCGGCGGCGAACCGCGGCCGGTTCCGCAGCGACGTTTGCGCCCGCGACGATCGCTTCACCCGAGCTGATGCGCACGCGCGTGGTGAGGATGCCGATGAGGGTCGTCTTCCCCGCAGCGTTCGGGCCGAGCACGCCGAAAAATTCGCCGTCGGCCACCGCGAGATCGAGCGAATCGATGGCCACGATCCCGCCGGCGGGCGGCTGCGGAGGCGCGGGCGCACCGCGGCGTTTCTTGCTCGGAGGCGCCGGATAGACCTTCCGCAACGAGCGGCTTTCGATGGCGTTCATGTGAGCCGGCGAAGGATATCCGAACCAATCTGTAACGTTCCGGCGTGCGTCGTCACTACGAAAGTGAGGTGAGAGAAATGTTCGCCCAATTGCAGTGGAACTTCGCGATCGACGACGCCGGTTGCGCGCGCCTCGCGCAGGCGAGCGCGCCCGCGGGCGTGGAGACGATCACTCCTGGCGAATACCTCATCACGCTGCCGCTCACCGCCGCGCGCGAATTCGGTCTCACCGCCGGCGTCGAAGGCGACTCCGGCTTCATCGCCGCGACGCCCGGCGACGACGACGGCAACAAGCCGAACACCGTCCGCGTGCTCACCGTCCGTCCCGACAACACCTTCGGACCGAATCCGTTCCGCCTCGTGTTGCGCAGCGCGTAACTACTTCACCGAGGCCATGAATCGCTCGACTTCGCAATCGACGCTTGCTCCTCCTTCGGCAGCTTCATGTACACCGGACTGGCGAGGATGTCGTTCTTGCGCACGTAAATCCCCGGCTCGACGGCGAAGACCATGTTCGGCTCGATCGGGCGATCGCGGTCGGCGACGTCGTGCGTGTCGAGGCCGATGTGGTGGCCGGGGACGTCAATCTGCGCATGCCGTTATCGTAATCCGGTGAACTACCTCGCGCACCTGTTGCTGGCAGAACAAACCGCGCAGTCGCTGATCGGAAACCTCGCCGGGGACTTCGTGAAAGGACGGATCGGCGGCGATCTGCCGCCCGGAATCGCTGAGGGGATCCGCCATCATCGCCGCGTCGACGCGTTCATCGATTCGCATCCCTCGGTCGCCGCATTCCGCCGCGTGCTGATCCCCGAGCACGGTCACTATGCGCGGGTCATCGCGGATATTTTCTTCGATCACTTTCTAGCGATCGATTTCACCCGCTACGCGTCCGAATCGCTCGATGCGTTTCTGCGGCGCGTCTATGCCGTGATCGATCCGCACATCGACACACTCCCCGGGCGCCTGCGATTCGTCTATCCGCGAATGCGCGATGACGGCTGGCTGGAGTCCTACCAATCACTCGACGGAATCCGCCTCGCGCTCGGAGGCATCTCGCATCGGCTGTCGCGCCGCCCACAACTCGCGCCGGCAGTGCGATTTCTGGAGGATGCCGGACCGCGGACGGAACTGGAGCGACTGTTCCACGAGTTTTTCCCGGATGTGATTTCGCTGTAGCCGTGTCGGAATCGCGCGCGCGGTACGCTATCGAAATGGTCGTCGACGCCATCCGGCGGTTCATTGCGGAGAATCACATTCGCGGACCGATCGTCGCTGCGGTCTCCGGCGGCGTCGATTCGACCGCGTTGCTCGTCGCGTTGGTCGAGATCGGCGACGTGGCGTTCAGTGCCGCGCACGTCAATCATCATCTTCGCGGCGCGGAGTCGGATGACGACGAAGCGTACGTTCGCGAGCTCTGCGCGCGATACGACATCCCGCTGCGTGTTGCCGACGGGACGCTCGATGCCGAGGCCATCCGGCATCGCGGAATCGAGGGCGCGGCGCGCGAGGTGCGGCATGCCCGGCTGCGCGAGATCGCGGGCGGCGCGCTGATCGCCACCGCCCATCAGAAGAACGACCAGGCCGAGACGGTGGTGATGCGGCTGATGACCGGAGGCGGCATCGCGGCGCTGCGCGGCATCCATCCCGTTCGCGACGATGGCGTGATCCGGCCGCTTCTGCACGTGACGCGCGCCGAGATCGACAACTTTCTGAAAGCCCGCAAGATCACGCCGCGATTCGATCGCTCCAACACCGATCCGCGTTTTCTCCGCAATCGCGTTCGCAAAACGCTGCGCGAGTTCGATCCGAACATCGTCCACAACCTCGCCGCGCTTGCCGATCACGCGCGCGAGCAATGGCCGCTGCTGGAGCGCGCCATCGATGCGGCAGAGGACGTGATCGCGACCGATACGGAAACGCGGTTCCGTTCCATGCCGGACGACCCGTGGCTCCGCCAGGCGCTGCTGCTGCGGCACATCCGAAGACTCGATCCCGATTCGCGCGATGTCTCCGCCGCCGATCTGGAGCGGCTCGCCGTCACAAGCGAACGAACCTCGGTCACGAAATCGCTCGAGCTGCTGAAGGACGGCAACGAAATCATCCTCCGACGCCGCCATCGATCTACGCCACCATTCGAAATCGAAATCGATGCGGGCAGCGAGGTTTTCATCCCCGAAATCGAGACGATCGTGAGTATCTACGCAGCGACCAACGAAGGACAACGGCAACGAATCCAGCTCCCAACCGGCGCGACACCTCACTTCACCGTCCGCAATCGCCGCAACGGCGACCGCTTCCGTCCGCTCGGCATGAGCGACGACAAAAAGCTGAAGGATTTCCTCATTGATCGTAAGATTGCCGCAACGTCGCGGGACCGCATCCCTCTTCTCCTCTGGAACGACACGATCGTCTGGGTGGCCGGCGTCGAGGTCTCCGAGCTGTTCAAGGTGACTGGCGAGACCGCCGATCGTTACGAGGTGGCGATTGAGCAAACTGACCAAGGTGTTCGGCGCTCACGAGATTGAACGGCGCGTGGCCGCACTGGCCGCCGAGATTCGCGACGATGCCGGCGAATCTCCCCTCTTCCTCCTCGGCATCCTCAACGGCGCGTCGTGCTTCGTGGCGGACCTGCTGCGCCGCATCCCCGGCGAGGCCGGCTACGGCTTCATCGATGTCGTCCGCGACGTCTCGCACACGCAGATCGACTCGACGATGGAGATCGACTTCCTGAGCTGGATCGACATCAGCGGCCGCAATGTCTACGTGGTCAAAGACGTCGTCAGCACCGGCGTGATCGAGACGTATCTGCTGGCCCAGCTTCGCCAGAAGAATCCGGCCAGTCTCAAGCTCGTGGCCCTCATCGACCGCCCCGACGCGCGCACCGTCGACCTCACCGTCGACTTTGCCGCGTTCGAAGGCCGCGAGGGCGCGTACGCTGGTTACGGACTGGAGATCGAAGGCCGGCACGGAAACCTTCCCTACCTCGCGCTCGTTAGTTGTTAGGGCCTGGCCGCGGTAGCGGCGACAGAATTTTCGATCACATCCCATCCGTTCTTCAGCCCGTTATGCATGGCACGCGCGAAGCATCCGCGTGCACCCTTGGAGGCAATCATTGAATTCGACGGTTAAAACGGCGCTCCTCTGGGTCGTCATCATCGTTCTGGTGTTCCTGCTGTGGAGCCTGTTCAAAACGACCGCGAGCACGACGGAGACGATCGCGTTCAGCCAGTTTCTCGACCGGGTCAATCAGGGCTCCGTCGAGAGCGTCGTCCTCCGCGGCGACGATGTCCGCGGCGAGACGAAGGCGAGCACCCCCGGCGGCAAGAAAGAATTTCACACCACGGCGCCTTCCAACTACCCGGCCATGATCGACCAGCTTCGCGCGCGCAACGTGAAGGTCGAGGTCGAGCACGCCGCCGACGCACCCTTCATCACGGCGCTCATCACCTGGGCTCCGATCCTTTTCCTGGTGGGCCTCTGGATTTTCTTCATGCGCCAGATGCAGGCCGGCGGCAACAAGGCCCTCTCCTTCGGCAAATCGAAGGCGAAGCTCCTGTCCGGCAGCGCGAAGAAGGTGACGTTCAAGGACGTCGCCGGCGTCGACGAGGCCAAGATCGAGCTGCACGAGATCATCGAATTTCTCAAAGAGCCGCAGAAGTTCACGAAACTCGGCGGCAAGATCCCGAAAGGCGTGCTGCTGATGGGACCGCCGGGTACCGGCAAAACCCTCCTGGCCCGCGCCATCGCCGGCGAAGCAAACGCGCCGTTCTTCTCCATCTCCGGCTCCGACTTTGTCGAGATGTTCGTCGGGGTCGGCGCCTCGCGCGTTCGCGACCTCTTCGAACAGGGCAAGAAAAACGCACCGTGCATCATCTTCATCGATGAAATCGACGCGGTCGGACGTCACCGCGGCGCCGGCCTCGGCGGCGGACACGACGAGCGCGAGCAGACGCTGAACCAGCTCCTGGTCGAGATGGACGGCTTCGAGTCAAACGACGGCGTCATCCTCGTCGCCGCCACAAACCGTCCCGACGTCCTCGATCCCGCACTCCTTCGCCCCGGGCGCTTCGACCGCCGCGTGGTCGTCGATCTGCCCGACCTCAAAGGCCGTGAAGGAATCCTGCGCGTCCACACCCGCACGATTCCGCTGTCCGAGGATGTCGATCCCTCGGTCATCGCACGCGGAACTCCGGGATTTAGCGGCGCCGATCTCGCGAACCTCGTGAACGAAGCCGCGCTCAACGCCGCTCGGTATGACAAGAAGAAAGTGCAGATGGTCGACTTCGAGTTCGCCAAGGACAAGGTGCTCATGGGCGTCGAGCGCAAGTCGATGGTGATGAGCGACCGCGAGAAGCGCAACACTGCGTATCACGAGTCCGGCCACACGATCGTGGCTGCGGTTCTTCCCGCCGCCGACCCGCTGCACAAAGTCACGATCATCCCGCGTGGCCGCGCCCTCGGCCTCACCCAGCAGCTCCCGACCGAGGATAAGTACTCGTATTCGAAGCGGTACCTCGAAGCGATGCTCGCAGTGCTCATGGGAGGCCGTCTCGCCGAGGAGATTTTCGTCAACGAGATCACCACCGGCGCCGGCAACGACATCGAACGCGCTTCCGGCATGGCTCGCCGCATGGTCTGCGAATGGGGCATGTCCGAGCTCGGCCCGGTCACCTTCGGCAAAAAAGAAGAAGCGATCTTCCTCGGACGCGAGTTCGCGCAGCATCAGGATTTCTCCGAAGCCACGGCCGTCGAGATCGACCGCGAGGTCAAGCGCATCCTCGACAAGGCTTACAACCAGGCCAAGGAAATCATCACCACGCACAAGTCGTCGCTCGACCGCATCGCGCGCAAGCTCCTCGAACGCGAAACGCTGGAAGGATGGGAAGTCAACGACATCCTCCGCGAAGAAACCGGCAACGACTACCTGAAAATGAAGGAGTACTACCCCGAACAAAGCCCCGGCGAAACGATGACCATCGCCCCGGGTTCGGGTCCGTCCACCGACGTCGCGACGCCGGTCCCACCGGCCCCCGTTCCAACACCGGCGTCGGATCGCAAGGCGTAATCAAAGGCCGCCCTAACTGGCGGCCTTTTTCATGCCTCTCGCACTCTTCGATATCGACGGCACGCTGACGGCGAGCAACGAGATCGATTCGGCTTGCCGTGCCCAGGCGTTCATGGACGTCTTTCGATTCCCGCTCAACACGAATTGGAATGACTACGAGCACGTCACCGATCGCGGCATCGCAAACGAAGCATTCCGGCAAAAACACGAACGCGATCCAACCGAGGACGAACTGTCACGTGATCGAGCGCGTTGCGTTCAACTCCTCCAACAGGAGCTGAATGAGTTGAAGGAAATCCCAGGCGCCGGCGCATTCATCAAGCAACTCCGCAATCGCGAATGGCGCGTTGCACTCTGCACCGGCGCGTGGGGCGATTCCGCGATGCTGAAACTTGCGCGGGCGGGATTGCCCACTGACTTGCCGCTGGCATCGTGCGATCAGGACATCTCGCGCAAAGCGATTCTCAGCCGCGGCATCGAACTGGCGGGCGGCAGGAGGCGCGAGGCTGTGGTGTCATTCGGCGACGCTCTATGGGACGTGAGCGCCGCGGGACTACTCCACTTGCCATTCATCGGCATCGGTGAAGGTGCGGAGACGTTGCGCCGGAGCGGAGCAGCGGAGGTCTTCAAGGACTACCTCGACGCGGATGCCGTCTTCGCGGCAATCGATCGCGTCACGGCGTAGCGCCGGCGGCTCGCCGGCGCTACCGTGGCGGCGTTACTTCTTCTTTGCGCGACGCCCCAATTCGTTCATGCGGTCATTGACAAAGTCGCGTGGATTCTTTGGTTGTACCGGTTTCTCCTCACCGGGGTGCGTCAGCGCGTCGATCATGGAGTGCAACTGCTCGGCTCGTGCCGACCGCGCATCGCGATCGTCTGTCTCTGCCTTCGTTTCTGTCTTGGTGGCCATGATGTAAGCCCATCATAGGGCATGCCAATCGGCTTAGAGCACTTCGAAGTTCTTATTGGATTTGAGCACCTCGATCTCGGCCCGCCAGTCGTCCGCTTTCGATGAACTCGATTCGTTGGCCGCCACCAGCGGCGCCGCTGCGGACGCGAGGACAGCGGTGAAATCCTTCTTAGCCGGATTCTTCGGAGCACTCGGCGCCCAATAGCGGTGCCGTGTCAACCGGTCCACAAGCTCACGAACGCTCTCTTTCCCCTTCGCGAAGACGCCGAGGTCACGAAATTTCTTGGTTCCAAAGAAGGTCTGCTGCCACCAGTGATCGCTTACCGGATCATGCCAACTGATGTAGCCGCCTTTGAGCACTTGACGAGGGCCATGGAGCGCCTTTGTGAAGCCGTATCGCACACCAGGCGACTTAACCGGGTCGAAAAAATGAGGGGTATAAAAGTCGGACACCGTAATGCCATTCACGGTATACGCGAACGCACGATCCTCGGGCGGATCACAGACCTCAACCAGGTACTCGACGCGCCCCTGCCCCGCCTTGATGGACGGACCGGCGATGAGACGATTGCCGAATGGATCCCCGAGCATCTCCAGCGCCTCGTGACTTGCGGTAAGTGACCAACCCGACTCGAATTGGACGAGTGAGAATGGCTGGCCGTCTTTGTCGAGGTGAATGCCCGCAGCGTTGAAGCCGATGTCATCGCGGACCATGATTGGCCAATAGCCGATCGGCACGTCCTCGAGTTTCGGAAATGCGTCGACCGTGGCTTGAATCTCCCAGATCGGCGCGAAATCCCGCATTACCTGTTTCTGAATGGCCGCGCTGACCTTCGCCACTTCGGAGAAAGAGATGCCGTTTACTTCCGAGACAAGTGCCACCTGACGGATGTCCATACGACCTCCTACCCATAGGAGTGTCGCGAGTGGCCATTTTCCTACCCATGCTTTCTACGTGCACGGTCGTGTGACGACTGGCCAGACCTTCGTTTTCAGTAGCTTTGCAGGATCGCCGACGAGGTTCCTCTACGCTTCGCGGTCATGGCTCGACTTCGCTTCGTTCTGCTATTCGCCTGTCTCGCCGCCGCTTGCTCCACAACCGTCCCTCCCGTTTCCAGGGCGGGCGATGAAGCCGCAGTCCGTGCGGCCATAAACGGTTTCATGGACGCGCTGAATGCTCTCGATGTCGATCGGATGTCCGCGTTTTTCGCGGATGACATCACCGGCTTTGTTCCTCTGGCACAGGGCGATCGAGTCGAAGGGCGTGAGGCGATGACACGGATCTTTCGCAACTTCGTGGCGCGGACGAAACCAACCACAGCGCGGCTGAACATCATCCCCGAGGACATGGAAGTTCTGGTTTCCGGCGACCTCGGCATCGTCTCCTTCAATGTTCGCGAGAAATCGCCCGACATCACGCGCAGACGAACGTTCGTGTTCGCACGGCACGGTGACCGATGGCTGATCCGGCACTCTCACGCGTCGGATTTCGTCGTCACTCCACGATAACTACCGCTGGAACGCGTACGACATTTTCATGAACAACTGGCGGCTGGCGGGTTGCAGTTTGTTGTCCGCGGCGTCGACGTCGCGTTCGTCGCCGATGCCGAGGAAGAGGACGGTTTGCCAGTTCACTTTGTAGGCGAAGAGGAATGACGACGTCACGTTGCCGCTGTGTTGGTTGGTGCGATTGAGGAAGAGTTCCTGATTGCGGTTGGTGCGGACGTTCTGCACGATGCCGCGTACATACATCTTTGAGTTGAATGTGTAGGTCGCGCGGAGCCGTTCGACCTGAGCGGTGAAGAGGCGGCCGTTTTCGGCGTCGATCTGGTTCGGCAGCGGCTTCACGTTGAGCCAGCTCAGGCTTTGATTGAGGCGCAGCTCGAGGTGATCGGTCGGACGGACGATGCCGCTGACCGTCGCGCTCACGCCGCGGCCGAGGCGCGTGTTGGAGAAGTCGACATCCTCGCCGCCGGAGCCGTTGATCTGGATGTTCTGGATCAGGCGCGACGGCGTGAACTGGATCGCGTAGAGAAGTTGGTGCCGCGTCAGCACCTTGTCGCCGCTGCGAACGCTGTTGACTGAGAAGCGCAGGCGCGTGCTCGATGCGAACTTGCCGTCGAATCCGATCCCGGCGGAGCGGTCGCTGAAGAGGCGGTCGCCGTTCATCGCTGACTGGTAGTCGCCGTGGAGGAACAGGCGGATGCGGTTCGCGAAGCCGGTGGTCGGCCGCGTTGTGTAACCGCCTTCGAAGAATGACTCGCGAAAGCCGACCTGCGGCACGAAGCCGTTGTCGGCGCGGAAGCCGTCGCTGAAATCGCGCTGCTCGACGATCCAGTCGTAATGACGCGTCGAACGCGCCCACCAGACGTCGGCGGCGTGGCCGTTGAGCGTCTGCCCGTTCCATTCGTTGGCGAGGTCGGGACGATTGGGAGTCTTCGTGTTGCTGAAGAGAAGCTCGCCCGTGACTGTGTCTTTGTCGTTCGGCCGCCACTGAAAGTCAGGCCCGAGGACGCGATTGTGCGCGCTCCCCTCGGACTCGCGGAACGTGCCGAGGAGGCTGATGTATGACAGACCCATGTTGTGGCGGATGCGGCCGATGGCGACGGTCGAGCTGAAATCCTGATCGGCGAAGTCGGAGCCGTTCGGGCCCGGAAGGATCGTCAGCCCGCCGCCGCGATCCGAGGCGATGATCGCGGTGTAATCGTTGTCGCCGAATTTTCCGGTCGACCGCAATCCGAAACGCGGCGAGGTGATCGTGCGCGTGTAGACCGCCTGGATGGGCGTATTGAACAGCTCGACGCCTTCGAGGAAGAACGGCCGTTTCTCGGAGAAGAAAATCGCGAAGCGCTGGTTCGCCGAAATCGCGGCGACGTCCGATTCGACCTGGGAGAAATCGGGATTGAGCGTCCCGTCGATGGCCGTGTCGGCGTTCGGCGTCCACTTCACATCAAGACCTGCGTCGGCTTTCGCGGGAGCGTTGACCAGGCGATTGCCGAGCGCGTTGCCGCGCGGCGTCCCCTGCTCTTTCACGGTCAGATACGGCGCCGCGACGATATGGCCACCCTGCGGAAGGCCGGCCAGTCCGATGAGCTTGTTCTCATTGCAGATGAAGCAGTTCCCGCCCTTCGGCTGCTTGTTGGCGAAGAACTGGTAACGGCGGTCGCGCGGGTAATTGCGATAGATCTGGATGCCCCAGGTCTGCGGATCGGCCTTCTTGTAGCGCAGCGACGAGAACGGGATGCGCAGTTCGAGATCCCACCCCTCTTTCGTGATCTTCGCAGCGGACTCCCAGAAAAAATCGGGCGAACTGTCTTCGTTGCCGCTGGTGTCGTCGCTCACTGAGTCGTACTGAATTCCGCGCGCGTTGGCGAGAAAGAGGATCGCGGTCTTCCCGTCGTTGCGCGTGTCGAGGATGACGCCGGCGTAGTCGGTCGAGCTGGGAACGTTATCGCGTTCACCGAACGGCGCGCGGATCTTCGACACGTCAGGATCTTCGAAATGGAACGCGGCGTAGAAGAAGTGCTCGTCGTACGTCAGCCAGGCGACGTTCTTCACCTTCGGCTCGGTGTTGTCGGTGGCGTTCGTCTCGTAAAACTTGTCGATGCGCAGCGCGTCTTTCCAGGCGGGGTCGCCCAGGTTGCCATCGATCGTGATCGGACCGGTGGCGCGCTTGATGTCGAACGTGGCCGCCGGCTCCCGGGTCTGGGCGTGGATTGCGGCGGACAGACAGAGACCGATTGCGACCGGTAACAGACGACGAATTGTCTTCATGGCTCGTTGAGACGAAGGACGGCGCCGAAAGTTAGGGCTTGAGGGTTTCGTTCACACATTTGTTACGAAGGTCTTCGTAAATAACGCTGTGCTACTTTCCCGCCCATGAAATCGATCGCAGCCGCTCTTCTTTTCACCGCATCGCAGGCGCTCGCGCAACAGGCCGCGCCCGCGACTGCGCCGAAACCGATCGTTCTCCGCGCCGCGCGGCTCTTCGACGGCACCTCGGACGCTGTCATTCGCAACGGGGTCGTGGTCGTGCAGGGCAACCGCATCGTCTCCGCCGGTGCGAATGTCGACGTCCCCGCGGACGCGCAGGTGATCGACCTCGGCGACGCGACGCTGCTCCCCGGCCTGATCGATTCGCACGTTCATCTCACCGAGCAGAATGAGCAGAATTTCTACCTCAATTACTTTCAGACGCTGATGCGCCATCCGGCGGAGCAGGCGATCCTGGCGACGACGTTCGCGCGCAAGACGATCGACGCCGGCTTCACGACCGTGCGCAACGTCGGCGCGAGCGACTACGTCGACGTCGGACTGCGCAATGCGATCAACAACGGCTGGGCGGTCGGCCCGCGCATGCTGGTGGCGATTCATGCGATCGGCGCGACCGGAGGACACGGCGACAGCGATCCGATTCCGCCGTCGAAAGGCGTCCCGTCCCTCGGCCCCATCGACGGTGTTTGCAACGGTCCCGCGGAATGCCGCGCCGCCGTCCGCTACCAGATCAAGTACGGTGCGGACGTCATCAAATTCATGCCCTCGGGCGGCGTGCTGTCGCTCTCCGATCCGGTCGACGCGCCCGAGCTGTCGCAGGACGAGATGAACGCGATCGTCGAGGAGTCGCACCACTGGGGCCGCAAGGTGGCCGCGCATTGCCACGGCGACGCGGCGGCGAAGATGGCGGTGATCGCGGGCGTCGATTCGATCGAGCACGGCTCCTTCCTCAAGCCCGACACGCTGACGCAAATGCGCGACAAAGGCATCTACCTCGTGCCGACGCTGCTGGCCAGCGAATGGATCGGCGGCCGCCTGGAAACGTTCCCCCTTCCGATCGCGAACAAAGCGCGCGCCGCGATCGCCGCGCGCAGCGAGATGTTCCGCAACGCGCTGAAGATCGGCGTGAAGATCGCGTTCGGTACCGATTCCGCCGTCTCCCCGCACGGCCTCAACGCCCGCGAGTTTGCGCTGATGACGGGATTGGGGATGTCCCCCGCCGCGGCGTTGCGATCCGCGACGACGGTCGCCGCGTCGCTCCTCGGCGTCGACGATCGCGGCGTTCTCGCGGCTGGGAAGTTGGCCGACATCATCGCCGTTCCCGGCAACCCGCTCGACGACATCAAGGTCATGGAGCGGGTTGCATTCGTGATGAAGGATGGGGTGGTGGTGAAGGGGACGAAGTAAACTTTGGCACGGGTCACGTCAAGCAACTGTTCCGCGTCATGCGGCGACGCCGCGATCCTGGAAAGACTTGCCAGTTCTCGGGCGTTCCCGACGCGCAGTACCAACAAAAACCGAATCGGCTCCTACTTCTCTGCCTCAATCGAGGCATCAAAGCGGCGCGTGCTGTCCTTCGTTTTCCCCGTTATTCGTATCGAGATGCTGTTCCATCCGAAATCTCCCCGCAATGTGGTCTGGCCCACGGCCAAAGCATGAGGTTGTTGCCAGACGCCCATCTCTTGCCGGCAGGGCACCATTAGTTCTGCACTGGGAAAGACATTCGGCGCTCCTACTCCCTCCTCAGTTCCGTTCTTAACCAATTGACCTTTGAAAGACGTGAAGGTTTTGCTCAGTCGCCAAAACTGCAGCAAGACTGGTCCGCGGTAAGTTTGGGCAATACCTGCGGACATCAGCGAAAGGCCCGCCTCAGCCATAGGATTACCAAGAGGCTGAATATAAAGATTGAAGGGGTTGCTTTCTGTAATAGTTCCATCCGTGCTCGGAGAGCCAATGCTGACAGCGACTGGAATCCGATACGTACGTCGTCCCACGTATCGAAAGTCACCAAACCCTTGACAAAAGTCATAGTAGCTGACGGTGATTTTCATCTCGCCCCGGTACCGATCGGAGGCCATCAGCGAGGTGGCTATTGAAAGCAAAAGGAGTGAAGTCAAAGCAACGCGTGACATGCGTATGGCCCTCCCAATGACTGAAGGCAATCAATATGTAGCCGCATGGCAGTAAAAGCAACCCCGAAGATGAGGCCGGACTATGATTGCGCCCCTCCATGCGCAAGCGCGTCTACATCGCCTACACCGGCGGCACGATCGGGATGAAGCGCACGCGCGCTGGTTACGTGCCGGCGTCGGGGTTTCTTCAACAACAAATGGAGGCGATGCCGGAGTTGAAGCATCCGTCGATGCCGCGGTTCGATGTGCATGAGTACGCGCCGTTGCTCGACTCTTCCAATATGACGCCGCGGGAGTGGGTGGCCATCGCCCGCGACATCGGCGATCACTACTCCAGGTACGACGGCTTCGTCGTCCTGCACGGGACGGACACGATGGCGTACACGACGTCCGCGCTGCCGTTCATGCTGAGCGGACTTGGAAAGCCGGTCATCGTCACCGGCTCGCAGATCCCGTTGTGCGAAGTGCGCAACGACGGGCGCGAGAACCTCATCACCTCGCTGCTCATCGCGGCCAACTACAACATCCCCGAGGTCTGCCTGTACTTCGGCGGGAAACTGCTGCGCGGCTGCCGGGCGGTGAAAGTGAGCGCGGACGGATTCGCTGCTTTCGCATCGCCGAACGTGCCGCCGCTGGGGAACGTCGGGATCGACATCGAAATCAACTGGGACCTCGTGCGGAAGCCGCGACCACGGCAGAGGTTGCGCGTCGAAGAGCTGGCCTCGCCGGTCGTCAGCGCACTGCGGCTGTTTCCCGGCATCTCGCCGGAGCTGGTCGGCAACGTTCTGCGTCCGCCGCTGCAGGGGCTCGTGCTCGAGGCCTACGGCGTCGGCAACGGGCCGGATCACGACGATGCATTCCTGGCCGCGCTCACCGAAGCCACAAGCCGAGGAGTGGTCATTGTCGACTGCACACAGTGTCTGGAAGGGACCGTCGATTTGTCCGAATACGCGGCCGGATCTGCGCTCGCGCGGGCCGGCGTCATCAGCGGGTTCGATATGACCGCCGAGGCGGCACTGGCCAAGCTGTACTACCTGTTCAGTAGCGGGTATGCGCCCGACAAGGTCAAGCGCGAGATGCAGAGGGACCTTCGCGGCGAGATGACCGTGACGGGTTAGAATCGTCCATCTCATTTTTACAGGGGACCCATGAAAGCGTTTCCGTCGTTGTGCGCCGTACTCTTCATTCTCATCACGTGCAACGTCTTCGCCGCCGATCCGACGCTGCCTGAGCTTTTCAAGCGCGGCAAAGACCGGTTCGCAGCAGGCGAGTTCAAAGGCTCGCTTGCCGATTTCGAACTGCTCGACGCCAACAGCGCCAGGCCGGGATTCGAAGCCGATCGCGCCAAGCTGATTCCGGTGGTCACGTTCTACCGCGGCGCGAACCTCGCCGCGCTCGGCCGCAAGAACGATGCGAAGGAGGCATTCATCGCCTACCTCGCCTATGTGCCGACTGCTGCGATCAAGTCGCCACCGTTTCCGCAGGCGACTGTCGATCTGTTCGAGGCGGCGCGGAAGGAGGCGGCCGGACGTTCAAACACCGTCGCGACGGCGTATGCGTCATTCGTGAAACCCGCCGATTGGTCGCTGCCGCCGGACGAGCATTGGATTGAGTCGCCCGCAAAATACCTTCTGACGCCGGCGCAGAAGAAGGAGTACGCGACCTTCACGTCGAACGCGGAGCGAGCCTCATTCGTCGCAGCACTCTGGAAACAGCTCGATCCGACTCCGACGACCGAGGCGAACGAGCTGCGCAATGAATTCGAGCGAAGGCTGGCCTTCGCCGATGCGAATTTCGCGACGCCGAAACAGGCCGGCCACCTCACCGAGCGCGCCGCGGTATTCGCGATCCTCGGCTCGCCAACGTACGTCGGCATCAGCGACCTGAATGTCGGCGAGGAAACGATCGATCAGCTTCGCAGCGGTGGGGTTGGTGGTGGCCGTCCGGATCTGGAACGGCAGGGAACGCATGGCCAGCGCGAGTCGTGGTACTACCGCTCGGGCCGCATCCCCGTGGGCGTTCCGTTTCACGAGGTCCGTTTCGACTTCGTCACGAAAGAGGGCTACGGCACCTCGGTCATGCAGAAGGATCCGGAGCCGATGCAGACTCTCGGAGTGGCCGCGGAATTGACGAAGCGGGATAAGAAACTGAACTGAACGGAAACCTCAATGATGAAACCACGCATCCTCAGTTGTTTGTCGTTGCTGCTGATTGCCGGCACACTCTTCGCTGCCGATCCGACCCTTCCGGAGCTCATCAAACGCGCCAAGGACAAGTTCGCTGCCGGCGACTACAAAGGCTCGCTTGCGGACTTCGAGCTTCTCGACAACATCAGCAGCCGGACGGGATTCGAGAATGACCGCGCCAAACTCCTGCCGGTGATGACGTTCTATCGCGGCGCGAATCTGGCGGCGCTCGGCCGCAAAGCAGAGGCGAAGGATGCATTCGCGACGTACCTCGGGCTTATCCCGACCGCCGCCATCGCCTCGCCGCCTTTCCCGAAAACGACCGTCGACCTCTTCGAGCAGGCCCGCAGAGAATCGAGCACGCGGTCGACGACGATGAGCGGCAACTACGCGACGTTCAATACGCCGGCCGGCTGGAAGCTCGAAGCCGACGAGCATTGGATCGAGTCCCCGGTCCGCTACCTTCTCACTCCGGCGCAGAAGAAGGAGTACGCGACGTTCACAAGAAACGCCGAGCGCGCCACGTTCATCGATGCGTTCTGGAAGCAGCTCGATCCGACGCCCGCGCGGCGAAGCAGCTCAACTGATTCGTTGCCTTTGCATTCCGCGCACTCGTGATCTACAAGTCGTAGACGAAACGCGCCGGCGCAGAGAGAGCGCCGACGCGCGCAACACTCGCTTCGCTACAATCGCGGCACGTGGCCAAGAAAGCGGCAGCCGTCTTTTCCTGCACTGAATGCGGTGGTCAATCGCCCAAATGGCTCGGGCGCTGCCCCGACTGCAACGCCTGGAACTCCTACGGCGAAGAGCAGACCGCGCCGGTGATGACGTCGTCGGGTGCGATGCCGATCGCGATCGGCGCCATCGACGGCGACACCGCACACCGAATCTCCACCGACATCGCCGCACTCGACCGCGTTCTCGGCGGCGGCCTCGTCACCGGCGCGGTGACGCTGGTCGGCGGCGAGCCCGGTATCGGCAAGTCGACTCTGCTGCTCCAGGCCGCCGAACAACTCGCGCGCGGCGGCGTAGTGCTCTACGTATCCGGCGAAGAATCGCCGCGCCAGATCGCCATCCGCGCCCGCCGCCTCGGCACTCTGAACGAGAACATCCGCCTCTTCGCTGAAACGTCGGGGGAGCGGATCATCTCCGTCACCGAGTCGATGAAGCCGGTAGCTGTGATCGTCGACTCCATCCAGACCGTGCATACATCGACGAGCGCGTCGACGCCCGGCTCCGTCGGTCAGGTGCGCGACTCGGCCGGCATGCTGATGACGGCAGCCAAGCGTTTGTCGATCCCGATCTTCCTCATCGGCCACATCACGAAAGAAGGGACGATCGCCGGACCGAAGTCGCTGGAGCACATCGTCGACACGGTCCTCTACTTCGAGGGTGAAAAGTTTCAGAATTACCGCGTCGTCCGCGCCTACAAAAACCGATTCGGGCCGGCGAACGAAGTGGCGATCTTCGAGATGCACGACACCGGTTTGCAGGAGGTGCCCAATCCTTCCGCCGCGCTGATCTCGCAGCGCAGCACCGCCGCTGGCTCGGCAATCGTCGCGGCCGTCGAAGGTACGCGACCGCTGCTGATCGAGGTGCAGGCGCTCGTCTCGATGACGCACTTCCCGTCGCCGCGGCGCATGGCTATCGGCATGGACGCGAACCGCGTCTCCCTGTTGCTCGCGGTTCTCGAAAAGAAGAACGGCGGCAACTTCCTGGCCAGCGACGTCTACGCGAACCTCGCCGGCGGCCTGCAGATCGACGAACCGGCCATCGACCTCGGCGTCGTCGCCGCACTCCTCTCATCGCAGCGCAACATCCCCATCGCGCACGACGTGGTCGTCTTCGGCGAAGTCGGGTTGCTCGGCGAAGTGCGCAGCGTTTCGCAAGCCGACCTCCGCGCCCGCGAAGCCGCTGCCCTCGGATTCCGGCGCGTAATCCTGCCCCAGTCGAACGCCGCGGAAATCCGCGCGGACGTCGAGGTCGTGGGCGTCCGCCGCGTCGACGAATTCGCTGACCTGTTGTTCGGAAAGCAGTAGCTAACTCCGACATCTATCCTGAGGCCGCTGAGCAAAGCGAAGGCCGGCCTCAGGATCTCCGGTGGCGCCGCACAGACAGCGCGGTATCACCGGAGATCCTGACGATTCGCTTCGCGATCCGCAGGATGAATCTACTATCCACTGATCTCGCTGATCTACGAATCCACTGGTTTCCTCTTTACACCGCCGCGAAGATTATTTACACTCCAGGCCGTCGATCCCGGACCCACATGAATCCTATTCACGAGCGCGGTATGTGGCTTCGCCCTGTCCCGGTTCTTAGCGGTCTCATCCACTTTCTACTCCCCAGTGACGCCTCGGTCCTTCCTGCCGCCGTGATGTCCCACACGCCCGTCGTCGCGCACCTCCCCCCGGAACTGAAGGAAGGGACGAGCACAACCACGACGGGCCGATCCGACCGACGCTGACCACTCAGC
>ERZ1739052.33-NODE-33-length-23299-cov-9.980640_pt1 | contig 23299 bp, 23 predicted proteins | sample MGYA00581761_ERZ1739052 | MGnify/ENA primary metagenome ERZ1739052 (study PRJEB42929, sample SAMN08275524) | rhizosphere metagenome | isolation source: Rhizospheric soil replicate 1 | host: Colobanthus quitensis and Deschampsia antarctica | place: Antarctica: Devils...
ACTATCTGATGTTCGCGACGACGGATTCCGACTGGCGCATCCGCGCCGCGGCAGTGACCGCGGTGGCCGTTCGCGGCGATCGCACCGCGCTGCCCGCGCTGCACAGCGCGCTGCTGGATCCCGATACGTACGTCCAGCAATCCGCGGTGCTGGCGCTCGACAAGCTGCCCGACCGTGAGTCGTTCCCGCATCTGTTCCGGGCGCTCGAAAACAGCGCCATCCTCGACGAGGTTTCCGACCTCTTCGTCCGCCACAAACAGCTTTACCGCGATCTTCTGGAGGAGGCATGGCGCACGGCCGACAGCCGTCGCGAAGTGGTGATCGCGGCGATTTTGCAAGCGATGAAGGAGTAGGGACGAGGCACGAGGGACGAGGGATGAGGGGCGTTCCCTCGTCCCTCGTCCCTAGTCCCTGTCTCTCAACATGTCCACATTCAACCTGTCCCTGAATCACCATCTCGATCTGCCGGACGACGTCTTCCGGCTGATGCGGGACCAGATTTACAAGCGGACGGGGATGTGGTTCTCGGACACCTCGAAGTATCTGCTGCAGAAGCGCCTCTCGCCCCGCGCGCGCGAGCTCAATTTCGAATCGTTTCAGAAGTACTTTTACTTCTTGCAATACGACCCGCGCGCCGAGGCCGAGTTCGATCAGATTTACGACCTGGTCACGACGAACGAAACCTACTTCTTTCGCGAGCCGGCGCAGCTTGCCGCGTTTGCCGACGAGATTGTGCCGGAGATTCTCGAACGCAAGTCGGTCAGGAAAATCCGCATCTGGTCTGCCGGCTGTTCATCGGGTGAAGAGCCGTACTCGATCGCGATGCTGCTGGCCGAGGCGGGTTACTACGAGCGCGCCGCATTCGAGATTTTTGCGAGCGACATCAACCAGCAGGTGCTCGCCAAAGCGCGCCGCGGCCACTATCGCGAGAGCGCGTTCCGCGCCACCGACGGTCCGCTGCGCGACAAGTACTTCACGCGCAACGAAGACGGTTCCTGGCATATCCACGACGACATCCGAAACAGAGTTTCCTTCGGCCGCCTCAACCTCTACGACGAGCCGCGCGTCTCGCTCCTCGGCCACCTCGACGTCATCTTCTGCCGCAACGTGATCATCTATTTCGATGACTTGTCGAAGAAGGTGGTGGTCTCGAATTTCTACAACCGCCTCACCGACGCCGGCTACCTTCTCCTCGGCCACTCGGAGTCGCTGATCTCGCTCTCCACGCAGTTCAAACTGCGCCACCTGAAGAACGACATGGTGTACCAGAAGTGATGCCGCTCCGTGCCCTCGTTATCGACGACTCCGCGTACAACCGCGTGACGATTTCGCGGATGCTGGCGTCGTCGCAGGACATCGACGTCGTGGCCACGGCGGTCAACGGCGAAGACGGGATCCGGCAAGTGATGCGCCATCGTCCGGACGTGATCACGCTCGATCTGGAAATGCCGGTGATGGACGGCTTCGCCTTCCTGCGCTGGCTGATGGCGAATCTGCCGACGGCGGTGATCGCGGTGTCGTCGCGATCGAGTGATCGCAGCGTCTTCAAGGCTCTCGACCTCGGCGCGGTCGATTTCATCGCCAAGCCGGGCGGACGCGTTTCGCCGCGGCTCGAAGAAATCCAGCGCGATCTCATCGCGAAGGTTTTGCAGGTCGCCGACATTCGCATGGAGAACCTGCGGCGAAGGATCGTCGAAGATGACGAGATCGCGCCGCACGAGACGGAGCCGCCGGCTGCGTGCGAAGGCGGCATCGAGCTCGTCGCGATCGGCTGCTCCACCGGCGGGCCGCCCGCGTTGCAGCATGTGTTCCAGAACCTGCCGCTGCTGCCGATTCCGATCGTCGTCGCGCAGCACATGCCGCCCGCGTTCACCCGCCTGTTCGCCGAGCGGGTCAATAAGTTGACTACCTACACGGTGAAGGAAGGCGACGACGGCGAGCTGCTGAAACCGGGCACCATCTACGTCGCGCCGGGGGGGATGCAGATGGAGATCCGCCGCGTCGCCGAGGGATTGCAGGTGCGCACGTTCACGGCGACATCGACCGATCTCTACGCGCCGTCCGTCGATCGCCTGCTCACCACCGCCAGCGACGCCTGCGCCGAGCGCATGGTGGCCATCATCATGACCGGCATGGGCGACGACGGCGCACAAGCGATCCGCCGCGTCCGCGAACGCGGCGGTCGCACGATCGCCGAGTCCGCGCAAACCGCCATCATCTTCGGTATGCCCAACGAAGCGATCAAAACAGGTTGCATCGATCAGGTGCTCGCCCTCAACGACATCCCCCGCGCCATCGAGCGGTTGTGTGCGGGATGAACTCTCTCAGAATTCTTTTCCGATCTTCGTCGCGGTGAACGTACCTTTCGAATCGCGCGTTCCGACGGCGACGACGTTGTCACCCACCTTCGGATCGGGGTAGATCACCGTAGTCCTGGAAATCGTCACGATGAAATCGGGCGCGAGCGTGCCGGGCGGGCCGCCGATGACCCACTCCGAAGGAGAGATCGACTTCACGATGCCGTGCACCTCGATGGTTGTGTCCTGATGGAAGTCGAGTTTCACGATCGCTGTGGCAACGTAGTTGTGAGCGGAGTCGATGTTTGCCATCACCTGAACGGAGTCTCCGACCTTCGGATCGCCGACGATTTTGGTCTGGGCATTGACCGCAACCGTCGTCTCCTTCCCTTCCTTGGAGGTGATGACCCAGGCCGTTGGTGCGATCGACTTCACGGTTCCGAGCAGGATCGTCGAGGGTTGGATCGTGAATGAGATCAGCTGGAGATGCGTGGCAACGATCGCACCGCCAGAGAAACGTGCGATCACATTCATGACCTGACCGGCGGCGAGGTCGCCGACGCCTTTGATGGCGGCAAAGGTCGGGAAGGTGCTGCCGAATGCCGTATTGGCGTCGACGATGATGCTGATTCCAAGGACGGTAAACCGCGAGTGTGCGACATCGACCGACTCGATGGTTCCCGTCACTTCGAGGTCGGGTTGCGACTCGATCGTGATGAGCTGCGCGCGCAGGAATGACGACGGCTGCAGCGTCGGGGCGGTATTGATGAACGCAGTAATGCGAACGCCCGGCTTGACGTCAGCAATCGATCCTGAACCGGCCGTCACGGTCACGAACTTGGCCGCTGAAGAATCGATCACGATCGCCGGCGCGCCGCCGCTGTTCAGCGTGATCAGCGTTCCCTGAACGGACGCCACGACGCCGCGGACTGAGGCGCCCGAGATCGATCCGATGCCGAGCGCGTCTGCAACCTCGGCCGCAGGAGGCGGCGGCGTCACCGCTCGGTGAGTCCCGGCAATCAGAGAGCCCTGCAAAGTCACTAGCAGGAATGCGATCGCGATTCTTCTGAGATTCATGAATCCTCCCGGGAAATCGATGGTCGGAACGAACGGCCGCGTCTCGTTACTCCACCCGACTTGCCATCGGTTTTCGCAGGCAGGAAACGATCGGATCGGCGTCAGCGGCGCGGCATCATCCATTGAGGATTAATGAAGGCCCATTGTAGTGCCTGCGCTCGTTCGGAGTCCGTGTCCGTGTGCTACTCTCCTTCGTCGTCCGAGAGATCGCCCCCATGACTGAAGAGAGAGCTGAGAAGTTCCTGGAGCTGTTTAACAAGGGCAAGGAATTCACCGAGGAGTTGCTGAGGGAGAATCAGCGCTTGCGGTATCGCCTCGCTTCGCTCGAAACCGAGGGGGCGACAGGGTCGAATGATGAAGTGCACCGGCTGCGCGACGAGGTGCAGCAACTGACCGAAGAGAACCGGCGTATCGCCCAGCGGTTCAAGGAAGTCGAGGAAGAGAACAAAGACTTCGCCAACCGCTACATCGAGGTCGAGGAGCAGAACAACAACCTCGCCAACCTCTACGTGGCCAGCTATCAGCTTCACTCCACGCTCGACTTCCGCGAAGTCATCCAGATCGTGCAGGAGATCGTCATCAACCTCATCGGCGCGGAGTCGTTCGCGATTCTGCTCCTCGATGAGAAGACGAACGAGTTGAAGACGATCGCGTCGGAAGGCGAAGACGTGATGCCGGGCATCGAGTCGATCTCCACGCGCCTCGGCGACGGCGTTCTCGGCAGCGTCGCCAGGACGGGCGAGAGCTACTACATCAATCAGGATCTCGAAGACGGCGGCAGAGTCACGCTCGACAAGCCGCTGGCCGCGGTGCCGCTCAAGATCAAGGAGCACGTCATCGGTCTGGTGGTGATCTACAAGCTTCTGCAGCAGAAGGACTCGTTCTCGGCAGTCGATTACGAGCTGTTTTCGCTGCTCGCCGCGCATGCCGCGACGGCGATTTTCTCGTCGAAACTCTACTCGCAGTCGGAGAGGAAACTGAACACGATTCAGAGCTTCCTCGACCTGCTGACGACGACGTCGTGAGGGGCCGATAGTGGCATTGGACAACGCAAACTTTCTGGTCGTTGAAGACTCGCCGACCATGCGCCAGTTGATCTCGTTTTCGCTGAAGCGATTCAAGAACGCGAGAATCCTGGAGGCGGTCGATGGCGTCGACGCGCTCAAAAAACTTTCCGGCCCCGACAAGATCGATCTGATCCTGACCGACATCAATATGCCGGTCATGGACGGATTGAAGCTGGTGTCGCTGGTGCGTCAGAACGCGCAGCTCAAGAACATTCCGATCATCATCATTACTACCGAGGGAGCTGAAGAGGACCGCGAACGCGGCCTGGCCCTCGGCGCGAATGCGTACATCTCGAAGCCGATCCAGTCGTCGCATCTGATCAAGACGATCTCGGAGTTGCTGGCGGTGTGAGCGTCCGCCGCCCGGCGCTGATCCTTCTTCTCTTCGCCCTGCTTTTTTTCGGCACCCGCATCCCTCTTCTCATCGTCCGCGCGCCGTTTTTCGACGAGCTGTTCACGAGGTGGATTTCGGCGAAGCCATTCACGGGGATCGTGCCGGCGCTGCGGTTGGATTCCGGTCCGCCGCTTTACTACTTCGTGGTGCGGATGATCGGCGATCCGTCGGTGGCGGCGACTCGGATTCTGTCGCTGTTTTGCGGGGCGATTTCGCTGGTTCTGATTCTTCGTTCGAAGAATGTGATCGCCGCGCTGCTGCTGGCGGTCTTTCCGCCGGCCATTCTCTTCGCGGCCGACGCGCGCGCGTACGCGATGTGCGCGATGTTCGTCACGATCGCGGTGCTGGCGATCGACGACGATCGGCCGTTTGTCGCGGCGCTGGCGCTGGTCGCGGCGGCGTACAGCCATTACTACGGCGTGTTGTTTTTCCCGATACTGCTCCTGGGGCGCTACGACCGGCGGCGCTGGTATGCGCTGGCGATGGCCGTCTTTCTTTTCATCCCCGGATTGCTGCTCGCGCTTCATCAACCTGCCGAGGCGAGAGCGTGGATGAAGGTCGCGTGGCCGGAGGTGCTCTTCATCCGTCCGCCGATTGCGATCGCGATCATTGGGGCGATCGCGGTGGCCATGTCGATCCGCGTAAATCGATACGCGATCATGGTGCTGATCCCGCTGATCCTCGCCATCGTGTTGCGCGTTTACGTCCCGCTGCGGTTCGAAGCCGTCATCGCCGCGCCGCTGGCGCTCTGGTTCGCGGAATCGCTGAAGACAAATCGCTTTCGCGTCCCGCTGACGGTGGCGATCGTCGGAGCCTGCGTGGTCTGGACCACGCTCGGCATCGTCGATCACGCCGCGCGTACGCCCGATTCGTATCGGCAGGCGGCGACATGGGTCGCGAACAACATCCCTGCGAACGAGAACGTCGTCGCGTCCGGATACTGCTATCTCGAAACGATGATGAACGGCCATCCGCGCATCGCCGCTTTCCCAATCGAGCAGGGGATGCATCCCGGCTGGCGGGCACTGCCAACAGCGGGACTTCGTTCGCCCGCCGGCGCGTTCTTCTGGACCGGCGAGTGTCGCGCGCCCGAATTGCGGGTGTTTCGCCGCGACCGCCGCATCATCGAACCGCTATTCATCAACGACCGTGCGATGGTTGCACTGGTAAGGTAAACTCGCCGCCCATGCCTCATTTCATCACCGACAAGTGCATTGGTTGCAGCGTCTGCGAGGTGAAGTGCCCCACGAATACCATTTGGGGCGCGGCCCGCGGCATGTACTACATCCATCCCGAGCGCTGCATCGACTGCTCGGTCTGCGGCATCTACTGCCCGGTCGACGCGATCCAGAACCAGCACGGCGAGTTCATCCCGCGCGTCAAGCCGAAAGAGATCCCGAAAGCCGAGGTCATCAAAGAGCTTTGTACCGGATGCGAGTTCTGCGTCGACATCTGTCCGTTCGAGTGCATCAAGATGATCGACCCGAACGATGAGACGATCGCGAACCACTACAAGATCGCCTTCGTCGACGAGAAGAAGTGCGTGGCCTGCCGGCTCTGCGAGTCGGTGTGCGACAAGGACGCGATCGTCGTCCCCGACGCGCCGACGCAGCTCAAGACCTACCTGCCTGACTTCGTGGTGATGGGAACCGGACGTTGAGCGAGACGCCGATCCCGACAGACGTCCCCAAAGAATCCCCGCGCACGATCCTCTTCCAGTTCGTCGTCTTTCCGCTCGGTGTCGTCGCCATTGCCGTCCTGATCTTTTTCCTTTTCGGCAAGCTGGCCACCGACGAGCAGGGCATCCCCGACTACATCAACGCCATCCGTTCCGGCAGCTCGCACGAGCGCTGGCAAGCGGCGTATCAGCTTTCGAAATCGCTGAAGCGCGGGGAAGCCAGGCGCTATCCAAATCTCGAGCACGACGTCGCCACGCTTTACGCAAACTCGAAATCTGACGATCCTCGTATCCGCCGCTACCTCGGCATGGTGCTCGGCCAGCTTGGCGACCGTCGCGCCACTCCTCTCCTCCTCGACGGCCTGAACGACCACGACGTCGACAACCGCATCTACGCGCTCACCGCCCTCGGCGAGCTGCGCGATCCCGCTGCGATCCCGCGCATTGCTAAAGCCGCCACCGACGACGACAAAGACGTACGCGCCACTGCCTACTACACGCTCGGCGTGATCGGCGATCCGAGCGCGGTGCCGGTGCTCGCGAATGGTCTTCAGGATGAGACGCCCGACGTCCGCTGGAATGCCGCCATCGCCCTGGCCCGCCTCGGAGACCGGCGCGCGCTCGGCACACTGCGCGAGGTCCTTGACCGCTCCCGCCTCAACAACGTCACCGGCATGCGCGAGGACCAGAAGGAAGACGCCATGATCGTGGCGATGTCCGCCTACGCGAAGCTCGCCGGGAAGGATGCCGCCCCCGACCTGCAGCGCCTCGCGGGGAGCGATCCGAGCCTCCGCGTCCGCGCTGCGGCGAAACAAGCGCTGACGCAGATCGGCCACTGACCGGCTGGGAAGGCTTGCACCACAGAGGCACAGAGATCACGGAGTAGCTCTGTGTTCTCTGTGTCTCTGTGGTTATAAGTATTTGATTTTGGGCTGTTTATCCGCGAGCCGCCCGCACCGGACCTCCTCGCACCTGTCACCTTTTTCGTTGACAGCGGTTGCCGAAAAGCGGATATTTACGCCCGCGCCGGAGCGTCCCCCGTTCGGCCCCTTCATTACCTGGATGTCTGACGAAATCACGCCATATCAGATGGTTCCGAAGACCCCCCTCGCGGGGAGCGCGGCTGCTGACATCCGCGAACAGGGCGAGATCACGCGCCGCAGTTTCCCCGTTGTCCTGACTGCCGCCTGGGTCGCCCTCGCCGCCGCCCTCGGAGGGATGAGCGCGGTTTTCCTGCGCTTTCTCTTCCCCAACGTCCTCTTCGAGCCGGTGCAGAAATTCAAAGCCGGCCTGCCTTCCGACTACTCCGTCGGCGAGGTGGACGAGCGATGGAAAGACAAATACGGCATCTGGATCGTGCGCACCGAAGAGATCGTCTATGCGCTGATCACGGTCTGTACGCATCTCGGCTGCACGCCCAACTGGCTGCCGACTCAGAACAAATTCAAATGCCCCTGCCACGGCAGCGGCTACTACAAATCAGGGATCAATTTCGAAGGACCGACTCCGCGGCCGCTCGAGCGCGCCAAGATCTTCATCGACATTGCCGACGGCCAGATCGTCGTCGATAAGTCGAAGCAGTTCCATCAGGAGCGCGGCGAGTGGACTGACCCGGAGGCGTTTATCAAGCTGTAGCTTCCGGCTGTCAGCCGGCAGATGGAAGCCGAGGAGAAAATGGCGAATCTACGAGGACTGCAGGAAGGCATCGTCAATTCGCAGATCTGGAAATCCGTTTTCCGGGTCGGCATCCCTAACACGAACCGCAAACGCGTCCTTGCGGTCCTCGGTTCGCTCATTCTCCATCTCCATCCCGTCAAAGTCCGCCGCTCCGGCGTGCGCATGAGCTACACCTGGTGCATGGGAGGAACGTCGTTCTTCCTTTTCCTCGTCGAGACCGTGACCGGCCTGCTGCTGATGTTCTATTACCGGCCGACGATCGAGTATGCGTTTACGGACATCATGGACCTGCGCGAACAGGCGCCGTTCGGAATCATGCGCGAGATGCACCGCTGGGGTGCACACGCCATGGTCATCGCGGTCTGGCTGCACATGTTCCGCGTTTTTATGACCGGCTCTTACAAGCCGCCCCGCGAATTCAACTGGAACGTCGGCGTCATCCTGCTCGTGCTGACGCTGCTGCTCTCGTTTACCGGGTACCTGCTGCCGTGGGATCAGCTCGCGATCTGGGCGATCACGGTCGGCTCGTCGATGGCGCGCGCCTCTCCCGGCGCGGGTAATGAGGGGCCTATGTCGGGCCTCGTAAAATTAGGGGACATACGACTGATTCATGCGGGCGATGATGCCCGCTTCGCACTCATCGGCGGACGGTCCATCGGCGCCGCGACCCTGCTGCGCTTCTATGTCCTTCACTGCGTGGTCATCCCTCTTGCGGCCGGGTTCCTGATGGCCATTCACTTCTGGCGCGTTCGAAAAGACGGAGGCATCTCAGGTCCGCTGTAGCGGATCGAGGGGGCGATGACTTTCATCAAGGATTTCGTCAACGTATTGTCAGCAGGGTCGATCTCATTCGCCCTGCTGACGTCGATTTTCGCGTTGATTATCTTTTTCAATCTCATGGGCGGCCGGATCAGGTCGACGGGCGGTTTTGCGTTCATCGGCTTCGGTCTGTTCATGTTTCTGACGGGGATTTTTGTGCGGCCGCTCTTGTATCTGGGCGTCGCCTATTTCCTGATTCTTTTCGTATTGGCGCGCATTGGCGGGCGGCTCTGGGACACGAAGGTCGGACTATGGCTCTTCGTTTTCGGAGGTCTGGCGTTCGGCCTTTCGATGCTCGATCCGAATTTCTTTCTCATCGCCGCGAAGCCGGACAACGTTCCGATCGTGGCCATGATTTTTCTCCTGGGTTTTTTTACCTGGCTCGCGCTGCGTAAGGCGTATCTGAACGACACGCAACTCATTCTCGGCGGGATTCCGTGGGAAAAAACCGAGTCGGACGAGAAGCTCTTCACCTGGCCGGACCTCGTCTATACCGAAATGCTCTGCATGATCCTGCTGACGATTGTAATGATCGTCTGGTCGGTCGTTCTCAGAGCGCCGCTGGAGGAAGCGGCCAATCCGACCTCGTCACCCAATCCTGCCAAGGCTCCCTGGTACTTCCTCGGCCTGCAGGAAATGCTCGTCTATTTCGATCCCTGGCTGGCCGGTGTCGTGCTGCCGACGCTCATCATCGTCGGTCTTATGGCCATCCCCTACATCGATACGAATCCGAAGGGAAACGGCTACTATTCGTTCCGCGAGCGGAAGTGGGAGATCAGCGTCTTTCTCTACGGCTTCCTGGTGCTCTGGTCGTTCCTGATCATTACCGGCACCTTTCTTCGCGGACCGAACTGGAACTTTTTCGGTCCTTACGAATACTGGGATCCCAACAAGCTCGTGCCGCTCGTGAACGTCGATCTCTCAGAGCTGATGTGGGTCAAGGTTCTCGGTACTTCGTTGCCGAAGCTCTGGATCATCCGTGAGATTTTCGGGCTCACACTGATCGGGGCCTATCTCGGCATGCCGCCGGTGATGGCCATCGGCCCGTTCCGCCGCTTCTACATGAAGATGGGCGCGGCGCGCTATTACGTCGGCGCGTATCTTTTCCTGATCATGATGTCGCTCCCGATCAAGATGGTTCTTCGCTGGCTGTTCAATCTGAAGTACATACTTCATATTCAAGAGATCTTTTTTAATGTATGAGAGGGGCGGGACAAGGGACGAGGGACGAGGGACGAGGGGAGCCGAATTGGCTGCCTTTTCTCCCTCGTCCCTCATCCCTCGTCCCTGATTCATGAAGCCACAAGAGCCGATTCCGCACAATTACTCGATGAGCAGGCTGAATATGATATTCGCCCTGTCGAGTCTCGTTCTCGTTGCGGTGACGGGTCTCGTCGTCGGCTATGACTACATCCGCGGCTGGAAATGGTTTCAGCTCGAGTTCATGCGGATGCAGCAGGAGCGCATCGTCCAGGAAATTCAGTCGGCGAAGTCGGAAGAAAACACCAAGCAGCTCGCCGATCTGGATGCGCAGGAGCGTAAGAACAGCCTTGAACTGGCCGCGCACCGCGATCAATACATGGCCGCGCAGAAGGCGTTCGACGCGATCGAAGGCGATCACTACCGGGCCGATCAGGATTACCGCTTCGCCAAGGCCAACCTCGACGCGCAGCGCTACATAGCGGAAGCATCCGTCGTCGAGCATCGGTCCGACGCGGCGCAACAGCAGGCTGATTACGAACGGCAATCTGCCCACCTCGCGGATCTGCAAGTGCGCCTTCAGGAAGTCACACGCCACCGCGACGCTGCAAGGGCGAACGTCGATCAATGGCTCAAGAAAATCAAGGACGCCGAGGATAAGAAAAAAGAGATGACCGCATCGGTGGATCTGTTGAACAAACAGCTCACCACTGTCGACATGGGCCGGTTCAGCACGAACTGGATTCTCAGTCAGCCGATGCTCGATTTCGTCAATCCCGTCATCAAGATCGATCAGGTCGTGCTCAACGATCTTTCGATCGACATGAACTACATGAACGTCCCGCGCGTCGACCGATGCCAGACCTGTCATCGCGCCATCGACACGCCGGGATGGGAGTCGAAGGCGGAAGCGGCGCGGCTGTCCCAGGAACTGCAGCAGAAGCTCGACGCATACCAGATTCCTCAGGATAAACGGACCGAAACCGAGGAGCGGATCGCGCAGCTCAAGAAGATCCAGGACGCGCCCAACGACACCCTGAACCCGTGGCGCACGCATCCGAAACTCGATCTGTACGTCGGCTCGGCCTCGGTACACCCGCTCCTCGAATACGGCTGTACGGTCTGCCATCGCGGCCAGGACCGGGCCACGGAATTCGGCCGCGCCGGTCATACGCCGGCCAGTCCCAGAATGGAGCATCGATGGGCGGAACGGACGTCGCTCTCGGCCGGGTTCTTCCCGCTGCCAAGCGATTTCGCACAGCGCCATTGGGGCTACGAAGAAAACGAGTTCATTGAAACGCCGATGTACCCGCGGCACTATTACGAAGCGGGCTGCATCAAATGCCATTCGGCGCAGATTGCAGTCGATCGCGGCGATGACATCACCAAAGCGACGCAAACCGTTGAACTATACGGCTGCTATGCCTGCCATAAGATCAACAACTGGCGTTTCTCGGATCTCCGCAAACCCGGTCCCGACCTCGGCGGCATCGCCGAGAAGACGACGCCGGAATGGGCGTTCCGCTGGATCAGCGAGCCGCATAATTTCCGGTCGACGACGCGTATGCCGTCGTTTTTCTACCAGCGCAACATGATCGATCCGAGCGTCGTCCCTCCTCAGGAACGCGCGCATAACATCAAGTTTCAGGACGCCGAAATTCACGCCATCGTCAGCTATCTTTTCGATAAGTCGACGCATCGCGTATGGCAGCAGCCCGGCGCAGGCGATGCCGGCCGCGGCAAGCAGATCGTCAATAGTGTCGGCTGCATGGGCTGCCATATCGACACGGAGCAGGTCAAAGACGAAAAGTCCGGCCAGATACGTCTCGCGAAGCGCGAGGACTTCCCGCTGGAGCGCAATTACGGATTCAACCTCACCGGCGTCGGAACGAAGACGAATCCGGCCTGGATTTACAACTGGATCAGGAATCCGAAGGCGTATTACGCCGAGGCGCCGATGCCGTCGCTGCGTCTGACCGATCAGGAAGCGTCAGACGTCACCGCGTTTCTTCTCACACTGCAGAAGCCCGCCTTTATGAAAACGGCGATCCGCCCGCCGGACCGCCAAGCCGTTCACGATTTAGCCAAGGGCTATCTGATCAACACGCTCAGCGATCGCGACGCCGAGCTAAAGCTGCGCTCGATGTCCGATCACGACCAGCTCGTCTACCTCGGGCAGCGCTCGATTGAAAAATACGGTTGCTATTCCTGCCACACCATCAAAGGCTTCGAAGGCCTCAAGCCGATTGGTACCGAGCTGACGGTCGAGGGATCCAAAGCGTTGCACCTCTTCGATTTCGGATTCATGAACGACGAGAAATGGAAGAACGACGACGGCGTGACCGAGCACGTCATCCATACGGTTCCGTCGTGGGTCTATAACAAGCTGCGTAATCCGCGTATCTATGACGACCGCCGCACGAAGGTCTATAACGACAAACTGAAGATGCCGAACTTCCACCTCACACCGGAGGAAGCGCGCCGCATCGCCATGGTGGTTGTCGGTCTTACGAAGGAGAAGGTCGCAGAGAACCGGATGGCGGGTCTCGACGCGCATACGCGGCTCATTGAAGAAGGCCGCAAGCGGGTCTCGCAGCACAATTGCCGGGCGTGTCACGTTGTGGACGGCCGTGGGCGCGCCATTGCGTCGACCATCGCCGACGCGAATTTCCTGCCGCCGGATTTGTCGCCGGAAGGCGCGCGCGCGCAGTCGGCGTTCCTCTTCAATTTCCTCAAAGATCCGACTGTGATGAAAATCCGGCCGTGGCTCGGCGTGCGCATGCCGACATTCCACTTCGACGATCACGAGGCGAATATGCTCGTAACGTTCTTCGCCGAGGTCGGCAAGGGCGCGCAATTCGATACGACACGCGGTGCAAGTCCATCGCCCGCGAACGTAAAGATCGGCCAGCAGGTCTTCACCATGCTGCGCTGCGCGCAATGCCACGGGACGGCGACTGTGAATCCCGAAAATCCGCCTGCGCCGAATGTGGCGGATTCAACGTCGCTCGCGCCGAATCTCACGCTCGCGCGCCTGCGCCTTCGTCACGACTGGATCTCGGATTGGATCCGCCGTCCGAATGAGATGATCCCCGGCACTCGTATGCCAACGAATTTCCCGCGCGACGCGGCCACGGGCGGCTTCCAGTCGCCGCTGGCGCTCGCGATCGATACGCCGCAGTTCGCACAGTACAAGTCCACGCTGTTGCCGCTGTTCAACGGCAACGAAAAGGAATTGAAGCGCACGATGGGGGACGCGGTCGCGTTGACCGACTATCTGCGCGATTACATCTGGAGCATCGGAATCACACAAATGCGTGCGGCCTCGCCGAGCGGCGACGCGCCGTCCATGGCCATGCCGCAACAATCGCTGCCGCCCGCGACGGCGCCGGCCGCGAAATCGACGCGCAATCAGCGCGGAGCTCCCGCGGTCAACGGCGGAGCAGGACGTTAGAAACAGGAGATTAATCAAATGACTATGAAGAAATTCGTTTCGCTGCTGTTCACTGCTACGCTCTTTTTTTCGATCGCCTGCGGCAAGGGCAAAGAGGCGTCCAAGGAAGACGAAGGCGAAGACGACGAGCAGACCACCACAACGGCCGCGGCCAGCACCGCGTCCGGAACTCCCGCCGCGGCGGCTCCTGCCGCCGCAGTTTCCGCCGACGCGGCGACGCTCACCGGCCTGGTGAAATTCGAGGGCGCCGCGCCGAAGATGACCAACATTCAGATGTCCGCCGATCCTTACTGCCAGTCGCAGCATACGAGCGCGCCAGCTACCGAAGAGGATGTCGTAGCCGGTCCCGCCGGCGAGCTCGCCAATGTCTTCGTCTACATCAAAGACATCAAAGGCAATTTCCCGGCGCCGTCTACGCCGGTCGTGATCGATCAGAAAGGCTGCCAATACCACCCACACGTCAATGCGGTCATGGTCGGTCAGCCCCTCCAGATCAGGAACGACGACGCCACGCTGCACAATGTGCACGCCATGCCAGTGGTCAACTCGCAATTCAACGAGGGCCAGCCAGTACAGGGAATGGTTTCAACCAAGCACCTCGATAAGGCCGAGATGACGCCGTTCAAGATCAAGTGCGACGTGCACGGATGGATGAAATCGTATATGGCCGTAATGCCGCACCCGTTCTATTCCGTTTCACAGGCGAACGGCACCTTTACGATTTCCAATCTTCCCCCCGGCCAGTACACGGTCGTGGCGTGGCACGAGAAGTATGGACAGCAGCAACAGCAGGTCACGGTCGGCGCGAAAGAATCCAAAGCGCTCAATTTTACCTTCAAGGGTTAAGGCGACAGCAGGAGCCGCAATGGCATTGAGACGACAGATCCGGGTAGGTTCGCAATGGATGTACGCGGACGAAGCGCATAAGGCGCTCCGCGAAGCGTTGCGGGTCATGGAGGATGAGAAAGCCGCCGAGGCGCATGGCGGGCATCATCTGCCATGGATCCGCCGCTATGTCTTCTCCACTGACCATAAATGGATCGGCATCCAGTACGGCTTCACCGCGCTTCTTTTCCTCCTCCTCGGATTTTGTTTGATGATCCTGATGCGCCTGCAACTCGGATGGCCCGGCCAGGCGTTCGGCGTCATGAAGCTCCTCGGCGAGACCCGCGCTCCGGGCGGCATATTGTTGCCTGAGGCCTATAACCAGCTCGGTGCGATGCACGGCACGATCATGATTTTCTTAGGGATCGTGCCATTGGCGGTCGGTGCATTCGGCAATTATCTTGTTCCGCTGCAAATCGGCGCGCCGGATATGGCCTTCCCGAAACTCAACATGGCCAGCTACTGGTGTTACTTTCCGGGTGGTCTGATCATGCTGGCCAGTTTCCTGGCGCCGGGCGGCACGGCGCAATCCGGCTGGACATCCTATCCGCCACTGTCCGTCATCGCTTCCCAGGGACAGACATGGTGGCTGATCGGAATGGTGTTTCTGATCACGTCCTCACTGCTCGGCTCCGTCAATTTCATTGTGACGATCATTCAATTGCGAGCCAAGGGGCTGACGTACATGCGCTTCCCCTTCTTCGTTCACGCACAGTTCGTGACCTCATTCCTGCTCCTGCTGGCCTTCCCGCCGCTCGAGGCAGCGGCGGTGCTACAGCTCATGGACCGCGTCGCGGGAACGAGCTTCTTCCTGCCGAGCGGTCTTGTAGTCAGTGGCCAGGCGCTCACGAACGCGGGCGGCGGCAACCCGCTCTTATGGCAGCACCTCTTCTGGTTCCTGGCGCATCCTGAGGTCTACGTGTTGATTCTGCCGGCCATGGGAATCGTGGCGGAGATTATCGCGAACAACACGCGCAAGCCTCTCTGGGGCTACAAGTCGATGGTCTTCGCGACCGTTTTCCTCGGCTTCATGTCGTTCGTCGTATGGGCGCACCACATGTTCCTGACCGGCATGGGAACGACCATCAGCGCCTTCTTCCAGACGACGACGATGATCATCTCAATCCCGTCGGTGATCATTCTCAGCTCGTTGTTCCTTTCATTGTGGGGCGGGTCGATACGATTCAACACGCCGATGATGTTCGCGCTGGCCTTCCTGCCGATGTTCGGCATCGGCGGACTGACGGGACTTCCGCTCGGCCTTGCCGCCGCGGACATTCATCTGCACGACACCTATTACGTCATCGGGCATTTCCACTATGTTGTCGCGCCCGGGACGATTTTCGCGATGTTCGCAGGCATTTACTACTGGTTCCCGAAAGCGACCGGCCGGAAGCTGAACGATTTCTGGGGCAAAGTGCATTTCTGGGTGTCGTTTGTCTGCATCAACGGCATCTTCTTCCCGATGTTCGCGCAGGGGCTGGCCGGAGTTTCGCGCCGCCTGTACGACGGCGGCATGCAGTACGCGCACGCCAAACAGATCGCATCGCAGACGAATCCGTTCATGTCCATCTGCGCGATCGGACTGCTGGCGGCACAGGTGCCGTTCATCTGCAACTTCTTCTACAACGCGATCGCGGCGGCATTGGGACACCGTGACGAAGGTCTCGGCTCGAACCCGTGGCAGGCCACGACGCTGGAATGGGCGGCTACGACCTCGCCTCCGCTGGCACACGGTAATTTCGAAGTGCTGCCGGTCGTCTATCGCGGTCCTTATGAGTACAGCGTTCCCGGCGAGACCGCCGAATTCATTCCGCAGAACATGCCGTTGACGGAACCCGCGCCGCGCGGCGGCGGACTGCTGCCGGCGACGGCCGTGGCGATGAGGGAGAATTGATGGACGCGCACGCCCACGCTTCAGTAGGTCACGCAGAGCTGGAGATTCCGTACAACGTCCATCCGCGGCCGGACACCGGTCTCTATAACGGGAAACTTGGAATATGGCTGTTTCTGGCTTCCGAGGTCATGCTGTTCGGAGCGCTGTTCTCGTCGTTGATTCTGTTGCGGACCGGCGCCGAGGCCTGGCCGCGCGGATACGAGTTCCTGAACGTCAAGCTGGCCACGTTCAATACGTTCGTCCTCATTCTGTCGAGCGTGACCGTGGTCATGGCCTGGTCGCATCTGCGGCTCGGCGATCTCAAGAAGGGCCGCATCTACATTTCCGCGACCGTGCTTTGTGCGCTGATCTTCCTGACCGCCAAAGGATTCGAGTATTCGCACGAGTTTCAGGAAGGGCGCTTCCCGAAGACCAACAATTTCCTGGCCATCTACTTCACGATGACCGGTCTCCACGGTCTGCACATCCTCGGCGGCGTGATCGTATTTCTCTATTTCCTCGGGCCGGGCGCGAAGATGTGGGCCAAAGAACCTGAGCGTTATACGAACCGGATCGAGATCGCCGGCCTTTACTGGCACTTCGTCGACCTCGTCTGGATTTTTCTCTTCCCGATTCTGTACCTCATGTAGAAGGAGCACGACGTGTCCGATCCTGCAGCCGCGGTGGAACCTGGTGTCGACGTGCACGTGCACGCGGGCATCGGCGATCCCAATGCGCATCATCACAGCCCGGAACAGATCCGCAGGGAGATGAAGGTCTACCTGGCCGTTTTCGCCGGCCTGGCGGTGCTGACGGCGGTTACCGTCGGGGCATTTTTTGCGCTCAAGACCTTCCCCGTTCGTATCGCCATCATGGTGGCGTTGATCATCGCCTCGATCAAAGGCTTCCTCGTGGCAGCGTTCTTCATGCATCTGCTGTCCGAGAAGAAAGTCATCTACGGCGTACTGATTCTTACCGTGATCTTTTTCATTTTCCTGATGACGCTGCCGGTCAGCCATCACGCCAATCCGTTCGGATCGTAAATGTCCCTGCGCGTCTTCCACATCGTCTTCATTACAGTATCAGTAGCCCTGATGCTGTACCTGACCGCGTGGGGGGTGCGCGATTTCATTGCGGCGCGGAGCTCTCTCGGGATTTCAATGATCATCTTCGGCGTGACCGGCGGGGCATCGCTGGTCTGGTACGGAATGCGGGTATTTCACAAGCTGAAGGAATTGCCATGACGCGCAGGGCTCGGTTTGTCGTGATCGCGATCTGTATCTTGACGGTGCCTTCGATCCTTTCTGCGTGCCCGGTCTGTTATGGCGCGCCGAATTCGCCGATGACGAAGAGTTCCAACAACGCCATCATGTTTCTTCTCGGCGTCGTTGGATTCGTGCAGGTTGGTTTCATTGCGTTGTTCTGGAGCTTCTGGCGGCGCGCGAAGGAGTTGCGCCGCCGGCGGGAATCGTTCCATGTTCTGGACGGGGGAGCGGCGCTATAGCGCCGGGAAGGGTAGCGTCAATGGAAAAATTCTTAGCGCAGTGGATGCCGGTCGACGCCTCGGAGCACGGCCCTTACCTCGACCGTCTCAGCGCGAACGTGCACTGGCTGATGCTGCTTCTGTTCGTCGGATGGGGTCTGTATTTCATTTATGCACTGTGGCGATTCAACGCCAAGCGGAATCCGAAAGCTGACTATCACGGTGTAAGGAGTCATTTTTCCAGCTACACGGAGGCCGGGGTTGCAGTCGTCGAAGTGATTCTCCTGGTCGGATTTTCGATTCCGATGTGGTACCGGTGGACGCACGTTCCTCCGCCTTCGTCGAATCCGATCGAGATGCGCGTTGTGGCGGAGCAGTTCGCCTGGAACATTCAATACCCGGGACCGGACGGCGTTTTCGGGAAGCGCGACGTCAAACTGGTCACTTCTTCGAACCCTCTCGGACTCGATCTCAGGGATCCGAACGCGAAGGACGACATCGTTACGCTCAATGATCTGCACCTCGAGGTCAATCGCCCGGTGATCATTCACGTCAGTTCGAAGGACGTCATCCACAGTTTCAAACTCCCTGTCATGCGCGTCGAGACGGATGCAATTCCAGGAATGGAGATCGCCATTCATTTCACGCCTGTAATGACGAACGAGACGAAAGCAGAGCGGGACAAGTGGGAGATCGCCTGTGCGCAGCTCTGCGGGCTCGGTCATTACCGGATGCGCGGCCAGATGTTCGTTCACTCCAAAGAGCACTTCAAGCAATGGCTGGCGGCCGCGCCGCCGGCGCAGACGAGTATCGGCGGCTCATAGTCAATGAAACCTTCCCTCGGCGCTGCGCCCGCTGCATTGCGGTATTCCGAAGTCACCCCGGTCTGGCTGCGCCGCTACACGAAGTTGGTCGCCGGCATGACGCTCTTCCTGATTTTCGCCGGTGCGATGGTGACCTCAACCGGCTCCGGCCTGGCCGTTCCCGACTGGCCGCTTTCGTATGGAATGGTGATGCCGCCGATGATCGGCGGGATCTTCTACGAGCACGGCCACCGCATGATTGCCGCGGCCGTCGGGCTGCTGACGGTGATCCAGGCAATCTGGCTGCAACTGCGCGAGCCGAAACGTTTCACGCGGATTCTCGGCTGGTGCTCCGTCGGCGCCGTGATCGCGCAGGGAGTGCTCGGTGGCGTGACCGTTCTCCTGCTCCTGCCGCACTCGGTTTCGATCGCGCACGCGGGGCTCGCGGAAATCTTTTTCTGCCTCAACGCCTCGATCGCATTCTTCACCTCGAACTGGTTCCGATCGTCGCGCATGATGGAAAAAGGTGATGCTCCGATCGGGCTGACGACGTCGCTTGTCCTCGCCGCCTACGCGCAAATCCTCGTCGGCGCGACGATGCGGCACCTCGGCGCGGGGCTGGCAATTCCTGACTTCCCGCTGTCGTTTGGCCGTCTCGTGCCGCAGTTCACAACGCTCGCAATCGCCGTCAACTTCGCTCATCGCGTGGGCGGTGTGTGCGTCGGCGCGCTGGTGATCTACCTCGCCGTCCGGCTGCGGCGCTTCGAATCGCTGCATCCGCTGCGGCAGCTTTCGAATCTACTCGTCACCGTCGTGCTGATTCAGATCGCGCTCGGCGGTTACGTGGTCTGGAGCGGCAAGCAGCCGGTCATCACGAGCGTTCATGTGATGACGGGTGCGGCGACGCTGGGCCTCTCGCTCATCATGGCGCTGACAGCGCGAACGATCGGCTGGCGGATGCGCCGTCAGCGCGCTGGAGCAATTCTCGCAACCGAGGTTGCGGTATGAGCGACGTGTTGGCGTTGGAGCGGCCGGCGGGATTCGGCAGCGTCACGCGCGACTACCTCGCGCTGTCGAAGTCGCGCATCGTGATGATGGTGTTGATCACGACCGCGGCCGGCTACCTTTTTGGCGCGCAACGCGTCGATTGGATGCTGCTCCTGAACACGCTGCTTGGTACCGGGCTCGTGGCAGCCGGAACGAACGCCCTCAATCAGTACATCGAACGCGATCACGACGCGAAGATGCGCCGGACGCGGCTTCGTCCGCTGCCGGATGGCCGCATCTCGCCGCGCGCGGCGCTTGTGTTCTCCGTCGCCATCGCGATTCTCGGCACGCTCTATCTCGGTCTCGCCGTGAACTGGCTGACCGCCGCTCTCGGTGCGTTCACGCTGATCACCTACATCTTCATTTACACGCCGCTGAAACGCGTGTCGACGATCTGTACGCTGATCGGTGCGATCCCCGGCGCCATTCCGCCGCTGATGGGATGGACCGCGGCGACCGGCGCCCTCGGCACCGGTGGCTGGATCATTTTCGCGATCCTCTTTTTCTGGCAGCTCCCGCACTTCATGGCCATCAGTTGGATGTATCGCGACGACTACGCCCGCGGAGGTTTCGCGATGCTGGCCGTGCGTGATGACGACGGCGTGGCCACGGCCGGGCATGCGGTGTTCTACAGCTTTGCCCTTCTCATCGTCAGCGCGCTTCCGTCATTTTTCGGCCTTGCCACCTACATCTATCTTGCCGGGGCCTTAGTCGCGGGTTCGCTTCTGACCTTTGCCAGTTTCGCCTTCCTGGAGTCCCGCACGCCGGTGCGCGCGCGGCGGCTGTTCATGGCGTCGAACATTTACCTGGTCGTCATGATGGCGTTGCTGGTTTTCGCCTGACTGCGCGATCCATTTCAGCGGCGAAAATGGCCGTGCCCGCCGCATTGACTTGCCGAAACACCGGACCCTATACTCCGGCAACTTTTAGCCCCGGCGCGCCGATGTTGCCCGTCCACCGCTGCCCACCGATCAGGAGGCTCCGATGCCGTTCGAGGAAGTAAAAAAAGTCTGGATGAACGGGCGCCTCGTCGATTTTGCCGACGCGAAGATTCACGTATTCACGCACGCCCTCCACTACGGCTCAGGCCTCTTCGAAGGCATCCGCTGCTACGACACGCGCAACCAGGGACCGGCCATCTTCCGGCTCGACGATCACATCCGCCGGCTGTACGACAGTTGCCGCATTTATCGGATGGAGATTCCGTACACGCCCGACGAATTCAAGAAGGTCTGCATCGACGTCGTCTCCGCGAATGATTTCGACGATTGCTATCTCCGCCCCGTGGTCTATCGCGGTTTCCATTCCCTCGGCGTTTTTCCCGCCGCCTGCCCGGTCGATGTCGTCGTTGGCGCGTGGCACTGGGGCAAGTATCTCGGCCCCGAGGCCATCGAGCAGGGCGTTGATGTGCGCGTCTCGTCATGGAATCGGATGGCGCCGAACACCTTTCCGGCGCTGGCGAAAGCGACCGGCAACTACATGAACTCGATCCTGATCCGCCAGGAAGCCGCGGCGGACGGTTACGCGGAAGGCATCGCGCTCGACGTCAATGGATACGTCAGCGAAGGTTCCGGCGAGAACGTTTTCGTCGTTCGCGACGGCAAGGTGATGACGCCGCCGCTCGGCGCGTCGATCCTGGCCGGCATCACGCGGGCCAGCGTCGTCACGATCGCGCGCGAGCTGGGGTTCGAAGTCGTCGAGACTCTCATTCCTCGTGAGTTACTGTACGTCGCCGACGAAGTCTTCTTCACCGGTACCGCAGCCGAGGTCACGCCGATTCGGAGCATTGATCGGGTGCCGGTCGGCAACGGCCGCCGCGGACCGATCACGGAGCGGATCCAGAAAGAGTTCTTCGACTACATCGCCGGCGTCATCCCCGATCGCTATCACTGGTTCACGCCCGTCTACGCCGAACGAACCGAAACGCTGCGCAAGCCGGCACTCGTGGCGGGGTAGCGATCGTCACTTGAAGCCGCGGGTGCTGAGCGATGTGAATCCGTGGGCGCCGGCGATGATGTGATCGATCAGGCGAATATCGACCAGGCGTAGCGACCGATCCATTTTTCTCGTGTACTTGAGATCCTCCTCGGATGGCGATGGATCGCCCGACGGGTGGTTGTGGTACAGCACGACGCCAGTGGCGTTTGCGTCGAGCGCGTAGCGCATGACTTCGCGCGTGGATACGAATGCCTTGAACGCGGTGCCGACGTAGATTTCGCGTTCGCGCAGGACGCGGCTGCGTGAGTCGAGGAAGAGCGCGCCGAGGTGCTCCTGGGTCATGGAGCGGCTGCGTGCGATGAAGCCGCGGCTGAACGTGTTCACGTCGAAATGGGGCGGATCGCCGGGTTTGTCTTTGGCGAGGCGGCGCGCGATTTCGAATGTCGCGATGATTCGTGTCGCTTTCGCCATCCCCATCCCCGCTCGTTTCGCAAGCTGCTCGGCATCGCATTGCGCGAGCGCGGAGAAGCCTTCGCGCAGCAGATCGCGGGCGAGCTCAATGGCGTTCTTGCCAGGGATGCCGGAGCCCAGCACAACCGCCAGCAGTTCGGCGTCCGAGAGGCTTGTTGCTCCGTGCTTGAGCATCCGCTCGCGGGGACGCTCGTCCATCGGCATATCAGCGATCAATTCGTGCATGCGAAGAGGTTAGACGCGGTGACTCGTATCCGCGCCAAATTCCACTGATGGAAGGAAAACGGCAGCCGAGCGCACCAACTCTTGTGCACTCGGCTACCGCGTGTAGACCCGCTCCGTGGTGCTTGATGCGATGGCGGCCGAGCCTTTGGCAACCAACGCCGCCGGCCGTGCCGGCTACGTGCTCGGGACGTTCTGCTCGTTGATCTGGATGAACGCATCTTTGCGCAGGCGATCGATGTAAGCCTTGTAGTCGCGCTGCCAGGCGTCTTCGCTCGCATCTTTGCGCAGGCGATCCTTGACCGATTCGAAGGCCGGCACTTCGGATGGCAGGCGCGTCTCCACCTTCAGGATGTGCCAGCCGGACTTGGTCTCGATCGGGCCGATGACAGTTCCGGCCGTGGCGTTGAAAACTGCCTTGTCGAGGTCGGGGAGGAGCTCGCCGCGGGCCACTTCGCCCAGGTCGCCGCCTTTGGCCTTGGTGCCGGCGTCGGAGGAGGTAGTGGCCAGTTTCGCGAAGTCGCCGGTGCGGGCCTCGGCAGCCAGACCGTTCGCACGCTGACGGGCGGCCTCGACTTTCGACGGATCGTCGGGCTTGACGACGATGATCTCGCGCAGGCGGGCGCGCTCGGGAAGGCGGTAACGTTCCTTCTCGCGGTCGTAGCGCTCGCGCAACTCTTTGTCGGCCAGCTCATCCCGCTGGCGCAGCTCGCGGGCGAAAACCTTGTTCATCAGGATCGTGTCGTGGAGGCGCGCTTCCATGTCGGACCGGGCCATGCCGGACTTGCGCAGCGCCTCGTCGAAATCCGCGTCGGTTTTGATCCCGTACTGCTCCTCCAGGCGCGTCATCGCTTCTTCCAACGCTTCGGCGGAGACGGTGGGTCCGAGCCGGTCGCGCCGTTCCTTTATTG
>ERZ1739052.34-NODE-34-length-23076-cov-9.549498_pt1 | contig 23076 bp, 20 predicted proteins | sample MGYA00581761_ERZ1739052 | MGnify/ENA primary metagenome ERZ1739052 (study PRJEB42929, sample SAMN08275524) | rhizosphere metagenome | isolation source: Rhizospheric soil replicate 1 | host: Colobanthus quitensis and Deschampsia antarctica | place: Antarctica: Devils...
CATAATGACTGTCGGAAACCGTTCAGCGAATTTCAACTGAGATCGGGACAAGGTCTAGAGAACGCGCGGAAGTGATAGGACGGCGCGCCGGGCCAGTGATAGGTAAGCTGCGAATCATAGTGGATGTTATTCTGGCCATAATATCCAAGCGTATACGCGCGATATTTTGTCGTCGGCGGCGAGTCCACCTCGTCATCCGTCATCCCGTCGAAAAATGTGACGCGGTTGGTTGTCCCCCCTGTCGCGTCGCGCGGGTTCACGATATGGACCTCATGGACGACGTTATTGGGTATGTTTGGTGTCTCTCGGTAGTCGGTCCGGCCGCTCAGGTATGACCAGCCCAGGATCAACCGCGTCGGACCATTGGAGCTCACGCGCATGAGTTCTGAAAAATTTGAGTTGTAGACGCCGAATCCGTCCGTGCCGTCTGATTTACCGCTCATAAACATATTCCACGGATAGGCGGTGGACGCGATGCCAAAGACGCCGGTTATGGGATAACGCGAACCGTCGAGATAGAGTTCGCCTGCTGAGCCATCGTGTAACACCTCGGTCTTCGGACGGAGGGACGTGCCGGTGGAAAATGCCGGGCCGTCGGTGGACAAGCTATGGCTTGTTCCCATAGTCGTTACCTTCGACGGAAAACCCTGCTCGATTGGATCCAGCGGCGTGTTGGGCGGTACGTAATATCCTTCGAGATCTACGGTGATGTGCGAACCCGATGGGATCGGGAACGTAGTCGGCGGCCCGGCAGGGTGACGAGACAACGCCGGCAATGCCGTTTTCGCCTGCGGCGGTATCTTGCCATCGTTCGGGCGGTCGTACGATGTAACTCGCATCGCATACGCGGTCGCGATCGCCGGCACGAATCGGCCGCACCGGGTGGACGCAACATCGATGTGACGTGCAGTCTCTTCACCGGCACTCGTTGGCTCATTGATGCGAGTATCCACGAGACGGCAGGGCGCGATAGGAACCAGCCGTTCGCTCGGTGCGGCAAATGGTTGCTGTGCTTCTACATTCAGGGCGGATGAACAGGTGATCATCCCGATAAGCAATACTCGCCTTAAATTTCTCATCAGTTCCTCTTAGTTCCTCTGGAATCTTCGTTGAAGGACCGCAGCCCGAAGACCTCGGTGATGCGAGAACCGGGCGACGAAGTCTATTTTTGAGGGAAAGCGGATGATAATCCGGATTCGTCAATAATCCGATGTTGTTATTGTCAAAATCGCGTCAGGCTCCTTTTCGGCGCAGAGAAACGCGCGCGGGTCTCGCGGACTACGCCACACCGACCACGGGTCGGGGAGCTAGAACGGCGCAAAGTAGGCAGAAGGCTGACCAACATTGCCACTGTTTTCATGGCTTCGTTCCTTTGACGTAGTGTCGGCGCAGTCTTCGGCCGTTCAGCCGCGCACAGCGACGGATGTTGAGGGAAGCGGATGATTGCGATCTCGGAGAGATGGAGTGACGCAGTACGGAAATTCCCTCCGATTCGCAAAAAAAGTTTTGAATGGTACGGAGCGCCTCTACGCTTCGTCCACGACCCGCACATCCCCAGCCGCGAGAACGGCGCCGAGCTCTGCCGCGGGCATAGGGGCGTTAATTAAATAGCCCTGCATCTGATCGCAATTGTGGCGTTTCAGGAACGTGGCCTGGTCGGTGAACTCGACGCCTTCGGCAATTACTTTCAGGCGCAGGCTGTGGCCCATGGCGATGATGGCGGTCACAATGGCGGCGGTGTCGGGGTCGCGGGTGATGTCGCGGATGAAGGATTGATCGATTTTCAATGTATCGATCGGGAAACGTTTCAGATAGGCGAGCGAGGAGTGGCCGGTGCCGAAATCGTCTAATGAAATCCGGAGGCCGAGGCGTTTGAGCTCATAAAGTGTGCGGATGCTGGCCTCGGGGCTTTGCATTGCCGTCGATTCTGTGATTTCAAGATCCAGGTTCCGCGCGGGCAGACCCGTTTCTGCCAGAACGTCGCGGACGAGATTGACGAGATCGGGCTGCTGTAGCTGACACACGGAAAGGTTGACGGCGAGCGACAGTGTGTCGAAACCGGAGTCGTGCCATTGCTTCGCTTGTGCGCAGGCGACGCGCAATGCCCAGGTGCCGATCGGGATCATGACGCCGATGGCCTCGGCCAGAGGGATGAAGGTCGCGGGTCCGATCGGGCCGAGCTCGGGATCGGTCCAGCGCAGCAGCGCTTCCATGCCGGTGATGCGATTGGTGCGGAAGTCGAAAATCGGCTGGTAGTGCACGGCCATCTCGTGATGGGAGAGCGAGCGGCGCAGGCCGTGCTCGAGGGCGATGCGCTGCAGCGCCTTCGCGTTCACGAGCGCATTGAAAAGCTGGTAGTTGTCGCGGCCCTGCTCCTTGGCCTGATACATCGCAGTGTCGGCGCTCTTGATCAGCGTCTCGGCGTCGGGACCGTCCTCGGGGAAGACGCTGATGCCGATGGACGTGGTGATGTAGAACTCGCGTCCTTCGATGTGGAACGGGTAGCGAACAGCTTCGAGGATTTTCTGCGCGACGAGGGCGGCATCCTCGGCATGCGTGAGCTCGGGCAGGAGCAGCGTGAATTCGTCGCCGCCGAGGCGGGCGACGGTGTCGCTGTCGCGGACGCACGATTGGACGCGCGCGGCCACGGCCTGCAGAAGCTGGTCGCCGATGTTGTGGCCGAGGGAGTCGTTGATGACTTTGAAGCGATCGAGGTCGAGGAAGAGCACGGCCACGCGCGACTCGTGCCGTTGCGCGTGCGAGATGGCGACAGTGACGCGGTCTTTGAACAGCAGCCGGTTCGGCAGCGTCGTGAGCGCATCGTGATACGCGAGGTGCTTGATCTGCTCCTCGGCGTACGTGCGCTCGGTGATGTCGCGGACGACCGCGACCATGCCGCCGCCGTCGATGGAGGTGAGCGAGATCTCCTGCGGAAAGAGCGAGGCGTCGTGGCGAACGCCTGTGGCTTCGCCGCGCCAGCGCCCGCGTTGCTGCACGAGCGGGACGATGGTGGTGATGAAGCGGACCTGCTCGGGCGGCTCGTAGAGATCGCACAGCGAGCGGCCGATGATTTCCTGCGGGCTCGGGTAGCCGAAGAGCTTCGCGAGCGCATCGTTGACGTAGGTGAAGTCGAGGCGGCCGTCGAGGATGCCGATGCCGTCCATCGATGCGGTCATCGCCGCGGATTGTTGCCGCAGCGTCTCTTCCGCGTGCTTGCGCTCGGTGACGTCGGTGCCGACGTGGAGGTAGCCGGTGAGGTTGCCGTGCTCGTCGCGAAGCGCGGTGACGGAGAGCAGAACGGTGACCGGCTCGCCGTCGTTGCCGATATACGTCCACTCGCGCTCTTCGAGGCCTTCGCGCGTGGCTCGGCGGACGAGGACGTCGAATCCGCTGAGTTTTTCGCCAAGCTCGAAAGCCAGCCGCCGCGCGTGGTGGACGAGTTCCGTATCGAGATGCAGTTCGGTGATGTTGCGACCGCCGATGACGTCGGACGCGGCGTAGCCGAGCATCCGCTCCGCGCCGGAGTTGAAGACGGTGATGACGCCTTGCGCGTCCGTTGCGATGATGGAGACGCGCGTTGCGGCGTCGAGGACGGCCTTTCGCTGCGCGTTCGCGGCGGCGATCTGCTGGTCGGCTAACTTGCGCTCGGTGATGTCGAAGACGAATCCTTCGAAGACCTCGGCGCCTTCGTGAAGATCGATGGCGTGCGCGTTGAGCTGCACCCAGATCGGCGTGCCGTCTTTTCGACGCCACAGCAGTTCTTCTTCGATGGCGTAGCCGTTGGCGGCGAAACGCTGCAGCGCGGTCTGGCGTTCGCGTTCGGTGACGTAGATGTCGGTGGCGAGATTGCGCTGCTGCAATTCGTCGGTCGAGGCGTACCCGAGGATTCGCGCGAGCGCGGGGTTGGCCATGAGGAGCGTGCCATCGGGCGTGGAGCGGTAGATGCCGACGGATGCGTAATCGACGATGTTGCGGTATTTCTGTTCACTCAGCAGCAGCGCCTCCTCGGCGCGCTTGCGTTCGGTGATGTCGTGGATGATCGAGTAGAGGAGCGTGCGGCCGCCGGAGACGATCGGGCCGGAGTGCACCTCGACGTCGCGGACGTCGCCCGTGGCGATGCGATGGCGGAAGACGAAATAGCTGCGGCGCTGATGCGAGGCGTTCGTCATCTCGCTGCGGATGGCGCCCTCGTCGAGCATGTTGATCTGCCAGATGTACATGCTGCGCAGCATCTCGACACTCCAGCCGTAGAACTCGGCGGCGGCCATGTTGGCGTCGACGATGTGGCCGCTGGCCGGGTCGAGCAGGATCTGCACGGCGCGGTTGTTCTCGAACATCTGCCGGTAACGGCGCTCGCTCTCGCGCAGCGCGTCTTCCTGCCGTTTCTGTTCGACGGCCGAGGCGACGTGTTGCGCGACGAAGACGAGCAGATCGCGATCGCGGTCGGTGTAGCGGACGCCCTCGTCGTAGGTTTGCACGCCGATGACGCCCCAGGTGCGGTCGCCGGTCGCGAGCGGCGCGCCGAGCCAATCGACTGAGGGGGCGCCGACCGATTCGACCTCACCGCTCTTCTTGAGATCGTCGAACTCCTGCGGCGTCGCGAGCAGCGGCTTGCCGGTGCGCAGGACGTACGCGGTCAATCCGCGTCCGGGCGGCCGGCCCACAGGCGCTTCGTCGTACTTGTCGACAAAGTAGGGGAAGGTGAGGATGTCGCGCGCGACGTCGTACTCGGCGATGTAGAAGTACGTCGCTTCCATGAGGCCGTTGACGATGCCGTTCACGGCGCCGTAGAACTCGTCGAGGTTGTGCGCATCGCGGCTGAGCGTGGCAATTTGGAAGAGCGCGGCCTGCATCCGCTCGTTGCGAACGGTTTCGGTGACGTCGCGAAAGTACCAGGCCCGCCCGCGGATTTTTTCGCCGGAGACGATCGGCACCGAGGCGCGCGAAAGCACGCGGCCGTCTTTCATGTAGACGATGTCGTTGCTTCGGACGGCAGTGGGATGCGTGTAGAGGTGGTTGACGAGCTCGATGAATTCGTCCCAGTCCTCGACCTTTTCTGAGGCAAATCCAAGCAATTCGTTGTCGTCCGCGCCGTTCGCAACGTCCTCGGGGATGCCCCACATCTCGAGGAAGCGCCGGTTGTACGAAAGGATCGAGCCGCGGTCGGCGACGACGAGGATGCCGTCGAGCGTGGCCTCCTGTTGCGCGCGAAGGATGGCGACGGTAGTACGCAGCGACTCGTGCGAGGCGCGCGTGCGGCCGCCGCGCAGCCAGCGCGCGAGCGCGCTTCGAGCGTTGGCGAGATGCGGGGGAGGATGAACTTCCATGCAGGTGGTCGGGCTATTTTAGGTGAATTTCCATCCGTTTCAGTCGGTGCGATTGTGCGAGCGGAAGAACTCCCACTGCATCCAGCTCGTGCGAACGTACCAGGCGATGAGGATGGCGATGAATATCTGGCGCCCGATGAGGCTGAGGATGAAAACGCCGAGTCCGACCAGCATCGAGATCCAGATGGAGATGACGAACGCGGGACGCTCGCTGAGAAAGAGCCGGAAGAAGTTGCGGAGGATGCCGTTGCCGTCGAGGGGGCCGATCGGCAGGAGGTTGAAGATGGCCCACCAGAAGTTGGCGCGCGCCATCAGCGGCAGGAGCGCGAAGAGGAACGGATCGTGTGTCGCAATCGGTACGTTGGCGATGATCATGGTGATGATCCACGCCAGCAGAAAGCTGGATGCGGGGCCGGCGGCGCTGATGAGCAGGTCCTGCCACGGCCTGGCGCGGCGCTCGTTGTACGTGGCGCCGCCGATCCCTTCGAGGATGATCGAGCTCGATCCGAATCCGAGGGCGCCGATCATCGCAGCGTGCGCCAACTCGTGCCACAGGATGCTGATGAGCAGCACCGGAATCCAGAGCAAGGCATAACGCATCCCTGCCTGCTGGATGTCCGTCATGACGAAGAAGATGATCAGGATCAGGAAGCTGAAATCGAGAGTGATCGAGGTTCCGAAGATCGTGCCGAGGTGGATGCGGCCCATGTGGTTGGGAGTATACGTTGCGGTAGCGAGGCATCCGTATGACGACGATCACGATCGTGACGCAGATTCGGGCCACTCCGGAGCGATGCTTCGATGCGTCGCGCGATCTCGATCTGCACGTCGAGTCGATGGGCCACACGGGCATTCCGAACGGCGAGCGAAACGCGCCTGCTGACGAAACGGAACGAGCTGCTGAAGGCGGCGCTGGAGCGCGATCAGGTAACGCTCGAGGGCACTCAAGACAACGTCTTCATCCTGCAACGTGACGGACTGATGCTCGTCGTCCTCGAGATCGCGAGGAAGGCGGGGCACCTGCCGCTCGGCACGTTCGACAAAGCGCTTAGCAAGTTGGACGGCGCCGAACGCTTGTAGTCGTATCCTCCGCGGATGCGATTTGAAACGAAGGCGGTTCACTCGGGGGCTGGCGCGGACGATGAGACCGGGGCGATCTCGCAGCCCATCCATTTATCGACGACATTCGAGCGGACGGTGGATGGGGCGCCGTCGCACGGGTTCAGCTACATCCGCGACGGCAATCCGACGCAGGAGAAACTCGAAGAGGCGCTGGCCGCGATCGACTCGGCATCGCACGCGATGGCGTTCGCGTCCGGGATGGCGGCGGTGACGTGCGTGCTGCAATCGCTGCCGCCGGAATCGCATCTCATCCTTCCCGACGACGGCTACTACGGCGTGCGCGCGCTGGCGGCGGAGTATCTGCCGCGGTGGGGGGTGACGTGCGAGTTCGTGCCGATGGGCGATCTCGATGCCGTTCGCGCCGCCGTGCGGCCGATCACGCGTGCGATCTGGTGCGAGACGCCGTCGAATCCGTTGATGAAGATCGTCGACGTCGCGGAGCTGGCGACGATTGCACACGGCGCCAATGCGATGCTGATCGCCGACATGACGTTCGCCACGCCGGCACTGCAACGTCCCATCGAACAAGGTGCCGACGTGGTCATGCACTCGACCACGAAATACCTCGGCGGACACAGCGATGTGCAGGGGGGCTCGCTCGCGTTTGCGCGCCGCGATGCGTTCAGCGGGTCGGTCGCGCATTGCCGCAAGATCACGGGCGGCGTGGCGTCGCCGTTCAACTCGTGGCTGATTCTGCGCGGCATCCGATCGCTATCCGCGCGGATGCGCGTGCATTGCGAGAATGCGATGGCCATTGCACGCGCGCTGGAGCAACATCCGAACGTGGAGGCGGTGCACTATCCCGGACTGGAATCGCATGCCGGTCATGACATCGCCGCGCGGCAGATGTCGTCGTTCGGCGGGATGCTGTCGTTCAACGTTCGCGGCGGGCGCGAAGAAGCGCAGGCCGTCACCGCGAGAACCAAACTCTTCGCGCGCGCCACATCCCTCGGCGGAACGGAGAGCCTGATCGAGCATCGCGCCTCGAGCGAAGGCGTCGGCAGCCGAACGGCGGAGAATCTGCTGCGGGTGTCGGTCGGGCTGGAACACGCCGACGACCTCGTCGAGGACTTGACGCAGGCGCTCGCCGTGTCAGGATGAGCGGCGCTATGGCCGACAACTTCGACATCACCTGTCCCTGCTGCGACGCGACGCTCGTCATCGACCGCACCTCCGGCGAGGTGCTGCTGCACAAGGCGAAGGAGCGGCGCGCCGGCGGCTCGCTGGAGTCGATGGTGGCCGGCCTCGAAACGCAGAAGAGCGAGATGGAGAAGAAGTTCGACCGCGAAATGGCCAGCCAGAAGGACCGCGCCCGCATCCTCGACGAGCGTTTCAAGGAAGCGATGCAACGCGCCGAGAAGGACGACACGAAGGTCTGGAATCCGATGGACATGGACTGAGGCATGACGCCGCCATTCGATCCTGACGCCGCTGCATCGGGCGCCGGCATTTACGGACTGCCGTTCACCACCGAGGACGCACATGTCATCGTCATTCCCGTTCCGTACGAAGCGACCACGTCGTACGGCGGCGGGACGTCGCGCGGTCCCGAAGCGGTGTTCGAGGCATCGAAGCAGGTCGATCTTTTCGATCGCGATACCGGCCGCCCGTACGAAGCGGGCATCGCCATGCTCGACGTGCCTGCGAACATCGTTCGATTGAATGACAAGGCGAAACGGATCGCTGCCGCGGTCATCGCGGAGGGCGGCGTGGTCGACAACGTCACGCGCAAAGCGGCTGCCGAGGTCAATGCGATCTCGGAAGAGGTGAATGACTGGGTGTACGAGCAGACGCGCGCGCTCCTCGTCGCCGGGAAAATGCCGGTGGTCCTGGGCGGCGATCACTCCGCCCCGTTTGGCGCCATCCTGGCCTACGCGGAAACGCATCCAAACCTCGGCATCCTCCATCTCGATGCGCACGCCGATCTTCGCGATTCGTATGAAGGTTTCACCTGGTCGCACGCGTCGATCTTCCACAACGTGATGACGAAAGTCGGCGGCGTCGATCGGCTGGTCCAGGTCGGCGTACGCGACCTGAGCAATGCCGAGGCGGCGATGATCGATGGGTCGGAAGGACGCATTGTCACGTTCTTTGACTCCGATCTCGCCGCGCGCAAGGAAGAAGGCGCGACGTGGGCCGAGATCGCGGACGAGATCGCCGGCGCGCTGCCGACGGACGTGTATCTGTCGTGGGATATCGACGGACTCGATCCGACGCTCTGTCCATCGACGGGAACGCCGGTGCCGGGCGGCCTGTCGTGGAACGAAGCGATCGGATTGCTGCGCGCGCTTCGCCGCGCCGGCAAGCGCATCGTCGGCCTCGATCTCTGCGAGGTATCGCCCGGCGAGACGGAGTGGGACGCGAATGTCGGCGCGCGTCTGCTCTACAAGATGATCGGCTTCGCACTGCTCACGAACGGCGGCGCATCATCAACGCCGCACTCGTGATGCCGAGGACGGCGCAGGCGATCCAGACCGCGGCGGGGTTGTGTTCGAACACGAATGTGCCGAGGGGCGGTCCGATGATCATGCCGAGGGACCACATCATCATGACCAGTCCGAGGTAGCGGCCACGGTATTGCTCGGGTGCGAGTTGCACGGCGTAGGCGGTGGCGACGGGGGAGCTGATCATTTCGCCGAGCGTCCAGATGACGACCGTTGCGAGGAGGAAAGGCACGGTGTGCGCGATGCCTGTGAGCGCAAAGCCAAGTCCTGCGAGGAGGTAGCCGAGGGCGATCATCGGACGTGGATGGAATCGGCGCGTCCACTGTGTGATGGCGAGCTCGAAGACGACGATCAGCATTCCGTTCGTTGAGATCAACAGGCCGTAGACGCTCGATGGGAAGCCGTTCGCGCGCACGTGCAGCGCGAACGTGGAGCCCATCTGAAAGTCGACGATGGTGATGCAGAGCGTCGCCAGAAGAAAGACGATGAATGGCTTGTCGCGCGCGGCCACGCGAAGCGCCTCGCCGGTGCGCTCGGATTTCACGTACGTCCGCAAGCCGTGGGGGAGCGCGAAGAGGGCGATGAAGCCGTAGACGATCGACGTGGCCGCGTCGCCGATGAAGAGCAGCGTGAACGAGTGGTCGGCGAGGAATCCGGCGGTCGCGGGTCCCGCCGCGAAGCCGAGGTTGATGGCGAAGCGGTAGATGCCGAAGGCGGTCACGCGATGCTCCTCGCCGACCAGATCGCCGACGAGCGCGTAGCTGGCGGGGCGATACAACTCGGAAAGCGTGCCGGTGATGCAGGTCAGGATCACGATCGGGATGTAGCTGCGCGCCTGCGAAAGCGCGAGCATCGAGGCGGCGGAGCCGAACATCGAGAGGACGATGGTGTTGCGGCGTCCGATGCGGTCGGCCAGATGTCCGCCGGCGAACGATGCGACGAGGTGGCCGGCGCCGTACGCGCCGACGGCCAGTCCCGCCTGCGCGCTCGTGTAGCCGATGCGCGTGAGGTAGAGGATCAGGAACGGGATGACGAACGTGCCGAAGCGGTTGATGAACGTGCCGCCGAAGAGAATCCAGGCGGGTTTTGGGAGGGCTTCTACGTTGTCGCGAAAGGACGGCAAGGGCACGATTATCACGCGGAGACGCGGGGACGCGGAGAAAGGCCGCTCCGCGTCTCCGCGCCTCCGCGTGAAAACGTTCTAGGCGAATTCGAAGCGGACGCGTTCTCGGAGGTGCCCGAGGATGGCGCCGAGGAGGGCGCCGGTCGTGTTCCAGATGATGTCGTTGATGTCGGCGACGCGGTCGGGAAGGAAGTACTGCCACCCTTCGATCGCGCAGGTGAAGGTGAAGCCGAGCAGGACTGTCAGTACGTAGGTCTGCAGCGTCGGTCGGTCGATCGTGTAGAGCGCGATGAAGAGCAGGAAACCCCACGGCACGAACAGCAGAATGTTCGCGATGATCGGCACGATCATCACCGCCAGGATGTGCGTCGACACCGGATGCCGGGCGATCCGGTGCGAGATGTGGCGGAGATCCTCGAACGGCAGCGGATCGACTTTGGCGTAGCTCTTCCCCGACATCCAGATCGTCGTCATCACGATCAGCAGCGTGACCGCGAACAGCAGGATGATCGTGACGGGCCGCTTGATCGTGATCTCGGTGGGCATGGGAAAGTGGTCAGTGGTCAGAAGAAGAGTAGAACAGTTTTTGCTGACCGCTGACCGCTGACCGCTGACCGCTGGCCACTAATCCACTACACGTTCACGAATCTTCGAAAGCCGACATTCAGAATCAATCCGATGGCCAAGAAGAACATCATCGTCGCCGATCCACCGTACGAGATCAGCGGCAACGGGATGCCGGTCACCGGCAACAGTCCGATCTGCATCGAGACGTTGATCAGGATGTGGAAGATGAAAAAGCAGATCAGCGACAGCACCAGGAATGTGCCGCCGCGGTCGCGCGACGCTTTCGCGACCGAGAGCGACTCGACGATGAGGAACAGATACAACGTGAGCACGACGCTGACGCCGGCGAAGCCCCACTCTTCGCCGAGGACGGAGAAGATGAAATCGGTGTGGCGGGCGGGGAGGTACTCGAGGTTGACCTGCGTTCCGTGCAGAAATCCCTTGCCGGTGATGCCGCCGGAGCCGGTGGCGATCTTCGCTTGCGTGACCTGGTAGCCGGAGCCGAGCGGATCGCGGGCGGGATTCATGAAAATCATGATCCGCTCTTTCTGGAACGGCTTCAGAAAATGCCAGCCCACCGGCAGCGCAACAAGAAAACAGAGCGTCGCGATCAGCCAGAGCTTCGGCTTGATGCCGCCGAAGAACATGGCCACGCCGAAAAGTGGAAAGAAGCTGGCGGCGGATCCGAATGCCGGTTGCAGCGCGATGAGCACGACCGGGAAGCCGATCATCCCCATCACCACCGCGAAACTGCGGAAGTCGAGGTACGCGCGATCGTTCGAATCGAAGTACTTCGCGATCAAAAGCGCCGTGAAAATCTTCATGAACTCCGACGGCTGAAACTGAAAGCCGCCGATGTGAATCCACGATTTGACGTTGCGCGTGAGCCGGTCCGACGCGAGTAGATACGCGAGCAGCAGGATGCCGACGGCGTAGAGGAACGGCGCGATTTCCATCAGCACGTGGTAGTCGACGGCGATGAAGACCACCATCAGCGCGATGCCGATGAGCGTCCACATGACCTGCTTCCGAAACAGCGGTGCATCGGGACCAAAGTATGTGGCGCTGTAAACGAGCAGACAGCCGATCGCCGCGATGAGCAGCGCGGTCGTGAGCAGGTTGAGATCGAGCCGGGAAATCGTGCGTGAGACGGACATCGTTGCGACGCTGCAAGAGGGTAGCAGAGTCGCCGGGAGAAGTGGCCAGTGGTCAGCGGTCCGGGATCAGAAATCTTGCGCTCCGGCCGTGTGCTTGACAGATTGTCCGCGCAGACTCACTGTACTAAGGCATGCGTACAGTAGCGATTGCCGCGGCGATTCTCGTCGATTTTCTGAGCACACATCCGAAGCGTGTTGCTGCGGCGTAGTAGAGGAGCATGATGCGATTCGCTGTCGCCCTCTTCGTCGCCCTGGTCGCCATTCGCGCCTCGGCGCACGATTTCTGGATCGAGCCTTCCACGTTTCATCCCGCCGTCGGTGACCGCGTGACGGTGGCGTTGCGAGTCGGGCAGAAGCTGGCCGGCGATCCGCTGCCGAACATCCCGCCGCTCATCGATCGATTCGTCATTCGAGGTTCGAACGCGGAGCGGCCGGTCGTCGGGCGCGCAGGCGCCGATCCGGCGGGCATCGCGTTCATCGCCGAGGGTGGGCTGCACTGGATCGGATATCAGAGCAATCCGTATCCGGTGGCGCTGGAGGGGCCGAAATTCGAGGACTATCTTCGCGACGAAGGGCTGGAGCGGATCATCGACGCGCGCAAGAAGAACGGTCAGTCGGCGGCACCGGGACGCGAGCGTTTCTATCGCTGCGCGAAGGCGTTGCTGGAGACGCCGGGAGCCGCGGCGTTCGATGCGCCTCTCGGATTTACGCTGGAGCTCGTGCCGCGCAAGAATCCGTACGCGATGAAAACTGCCGGCAAGCTGCCGCTCGCGCTGACGTTTCGCGGGAAGCCGATCGCGAATGTTTTGGTGGTCGCGATGAACAAAGAGGATCCGGCGAACGCCGTTCGCGCGCGCACGGACGCGAAAGGCCGCGTGACGCTGCCGCTCGCGCACGCCGGCTTCTGGCTGATCAAGGCGGTGCACATGGAAGCCGCGCCGGCCGATGCGGGAGTCGATTGGGAAAGCTGGTGGGCGTCGATCACGTTCGAGCTGCCGAAGTGAATCGCCGCTTCGTCGCATCGCTTTTTTTTACCGCCGCATTCTGCCTGCCGCTGCTTGCGCACGAGCTTGGGCTCGTGCAGGTCGAGACGATGTTTCGGAAGGACGGAACCTACATCGTCGACCTGCTCGTCGATCGCGAGCATCTTCCGCTGCAGGCGAAGGGGATGGCGGTCGCGCCCGATGTTTTTCTCCGAGGCATTGAAAAGACGGCGGTCATTGCGTTCGATGGCAAACCGGCGGCGCACGAAAATGTCGCGATCTCCGTTGTCAAGGGAAAGCCGAACGTGACGCGGCTGCGCCTCACGGGACGGACGCCGCCGTCCGTCTCGCGATTCACCTTCGCCGACGACGCGCTCATGGGCTACTTCGTCCTGAAGCTGCAGAGCGAGGGGAAGAGCGACGTCGTCACCCAATGGATCGACGGCGGGAAGACGAGCACGCCGTTTCCGCTCGACCGCGCCGTCGTTCCGCTGACGCGCTGGCAGATCGTGACGCTCTATCTCCGCCTCGGATTCACGCACATCCTGCCGCGCGGACTCGACCACGTCCTCTTCGTCCTCGGCATTTTCCTGCTGGCCGTCGATCTGAAGCCGGTGCTGTGGCAGGTATCGGCGTTCACACTTGCGCACACGATCACGCTGGCGCTGACGGTTTACGGCGTCGTGTCTCTGCCGCCGAGGATTGTCGAGCCGCTCATCGCGCTGTCGATCGTCTATGTAGCGGTCGAGAATGTCTTTACGTCGAAGCTGCACGCCTGGCGGCCGGTAGTCGTCTTTTGTTTCGGCTTGCTGCACGGAATGGGATTCGCAGGCGTACTCACCGAGATCGGCTTGCCGCGCTCGGAGTTCATTCCGGCACTCTTGTCATTTAATGCCGGCGTTGAATGTGGTCAGCTCACGGTGATCCTGGCCGCCTTCCTTCTGTTCGGACTGCCGTTTCGCAGAAAGCCGTGGTACCGGCAACGCATCGTCATCCCCGGATCGCTGTTTATCGCTGCAATCGGACTCTACTGGTCCATCCAGCGCGTGTTCTTTGCTACGTAAGAAATCGTACGACCGTTTTTCCGGACGCAGCGTAGATGGGCTGTAAACGGACAACGCAGTCGAAACAACGCTGTAAGAACAAAGGAGAAACAATGAGACTCTCCCCCGTAGTACGTGTGGCCGGCGCCATTCTGATGGCGCTCACCATTGTTGGACCTCAGGTTTATGCGTCCAGTCATCGCGAGGCGCTGGCCATTCTCAATGAGCCGTGTGCCGATAACACCGACACCTTCGCCTGGGTGTCGAACGGCGCGCACGACAAGCTCTACCTGATCATGGATTACAACCCGCTTCACGAGCCGGGCCAGGGCAATCAGGGATTCCGTACGTGCGATGGCTATCGCTACGAGTTTCACATCGGCAAAGGAACGAGTTTGAAAGATGAGGCGGTTTATCGCGTCGAATTCAAGCATGTTCTGAATCCCGCACCCGCTCCCGGACCGACCGACGCGCTCGGCGGCGGCAATGAGCTGTTGTGGCAACTGACCGGCGGCACGGAAACGATGACGGTTACGCGCGTCCTGGCGCCGGGCAATCCGAATCCGGTCGTGCTCGGCGAGAGCCTCAAGGTTCTCCCGAACAATCACGGCCCGCAGACCGACCGTCTCATCTACGGCCTCGGCGCGTTCAAAGGCTACGACTCCGGCGATCCCGCCAGCCGCGAGCGCGGTCTTTTCGATCAGACCTTCATCGACAGCTTTATCCAGACCCTCGCGGGCGGCGCGCGCATCATCGCCGGCGATTTCGACGATCCTTATCAGCTCGACGAGAAGGGCATCTTCGATCTCGTCAACCTCGGCAAATCCGACCTCGGCGGAATCCAGGGGGCGCGCAGCACGCCGATCGAAGATGTTTTTGCCGGCTTCAATGTCTCATCGATTGCTCTCGAAGTTTCAACGTCGGATCTCTTTCCCAACGGGATTCCCCACAATGGAACGCTCAACGCGACGTCCACGGACAGTTTGCTGCGCGTCTGGGTCAGCATCAGCCGTCAGGCCACGCAGACGGTCGACAGCAGCAATATCGTGACGGGCGTGCGCGGGTCGGGAAATTACGTGCAGGTCGGCCGTAATGCCCTTCCGCTCTTCAATGCCGGATTGGTCGGAACGCAGCGCCAGACGTTATACCTGCACACCGATCCGATGAAGGACGTGAGCCGTTTCGGCAACGACATCCTCTACCCGGTTCTTGTGCGCGATGCAGAAGCACTCGGTATTTACAAGGCGCTTGGCGTTCCGGCGGCGGCGGTGACCACGCTCAAGGGACCTCGTCTCGACATCATCAATGCCATCAACCTCGGCCGTCCGATTCCGGTTGCAGACGGCTCCACAGGCGACGTCATTACGCTCGACGCGGCGATCGATTCGCAATTCCCCAATGGCCGCCGTCTCGGCGGCGGAACGGCGCCGAACAAGCATCAGGTCAATGTCAATACAGTGCTCATCAGCCTGATCGTTGCCGGCGATCCGGGGGCCGGTCTTGCAAAGGGCGTCGAAACGAACGACAAGGATTTCGTGCCGCGCTTCCCGTTTCTCGCGCCTCCGCATCAGGGATTGTTGCAGGGTCACGGCGGCACCAATGCGGTCGTGACGCCGACCATCCCCGATCCCACTCAGCCGCAGCCATAACGCATTACGAACCTAATAGGAGATTGACAGCATGAGACGCACTTCGCTCATGGTTCTCACAATGGCGGCGCTGATTTCCACCTCCGCCTTCGCACAACAGCATGTACGCAGCCTCGCCTTCGCTTCGGACTTCCAGACCGTGCCGGTCGTGGCGAACGTGGCCGGCATCGGCGGCGCCTTCCAGTCGTATGTGGCGATTTTTAATCCGACGTCGTCAGCATTTTCCGTCACCGCGACGCTCTACGACGCGAACGGAACGAAGCGCACGGCGCTGATTCCGCTGGCGGCCGGCGAGTTGAAGACGTACACCAACTTCCTCGACGCTGTCTTCAACGGATTCATCGGCGGCGGCGCGGTGACGTTCAGCAGTCCCGACACCTCGGGCGGAACGCGCAACAACCGCTTCATCGTGAATACAGAAGTTCGCACAGCGGGGACACGCTATTCGACGCCGATCCCCGTCCTCGAATTCGCCGGCTCCGGCTCGCGCTCGTTTGCGCCGGGAATCACGGTCGACTCCAATACGCGCACGAACATCGGCTGTTTCGATCAGTCAGGCGCCGCGAACAGCGTCAAAGCGACCATCCTCGACAACACCGGCAAGCAGACCATCGGCACCGTCACCCTGAACCTCGCCGCGAATGGCTGGGGCCAGACGGCGGTCAACTCGATCGTCAGCAACGGCAATGTCCAGTTTGATCCGACCGACTCGGCCGTCTGCTACGCCGTCGTCGTCGACAACGCCACAAACGATGGCCGCTTCATCTCGGCTGCCGAGTACAAGCCGTAATCGCGTTTCGTGGGGCGGCGGCGCGCGCCGCCGCCCCAATGGTCTTAACTTCGGCGCGAAAAGGAGCGCTGGCGTCCTCGCCGGCTGGCTCGGCCGCGAACGCAGCGCGACCGCTAAGTTAAGGCCATTGCGCCGCCGCCCTGCGCTGAGGAAAATTAAGATTTCCCGGACTTTGGATTTCGCCGTTTGCGGAGCGTTCGCGGACGATGTTTGGGGCGTGCGCTAACGATCTTCTCGACGGCTGTGAAGAAAGGATCGCCCTCCGGCAGCCAGCCCGGCGCAGTTCCGAGCGCCTTTTCTTTTTCATTTGCTACCCCGATCCGATCCTCGTAGAGCGATTCTCTCGACCACTTAGCGCTGTTCGCTGAACGTCCACGGCGAGCCAGCGAACGCATGAACGCGAGGGCTTGTCGGGCTGCATCGGCATTGCCGGTTCCGTCTTGTCGTTTCATACACGCCTCTTACTTCGCCGCTTCCGCCTCGCGCCGCGCGGTCGCTTCGCGCTCGTCCTTTGCGGACATCGGCGGGTTATAGGCGGGGATGCCCGTGACCGCTTCGCCGATGATCAGGTTGTGGATGTCGTGCGTGCCCTCGTAAGTCTTCACCGACTCGAGGTTGAGCATGTGGCGGATGATCGGGTACTCGTCGCTGATGCCGTTCGCGCCGAGGATGTCGCGGGCGGAGCGGGCGGACTCGAGGGCGATGTTGACGTTGTTCATCTTGCCCATGGAGACGTGATGCGGTTTCAGTTTGCCCTGGTCCTTGAGGCGTCCCATCTGCAGCGCGAGCAACTGGCCCTTCGTGATCTCTGTGATCATCCAGGCGAGTTTGTTTTGCACGAGCTGGTGCGACGCGATCGGCTGGCCGCCGAACTGGATGCGTGATATTGCGTATGTCCGCGCCGTTTCGTAGACGCTCATCGCCGCGCCGAGGGCGCCCCAGGTGATGCCGTAGCGGGCCTGGGTGAGGCAGCCGAGCGGGTACTTGATCCCGTTCGTTTCGGGCAGCACGTTCTCGGCGGGGATGCGGCAGTCCTCGAAGAAGAGCTGCGAGGTGACGGATGCGCGCAGCGAGAACTTGCCCATGTGGTAGGCGGTATGAAAACCGGGCGTGTTCTTCTCGACGAGGAACCCGCGGATGACGCCGTCGTGCTTGGCCCAGACCACCGCCACATCCGCGATCGAGCCGTTGGTGATCCACGCCTTCGCGCCGTTGAGGACCCAGGAGTCGCCGTCTTTGCGCGCGTAGGTGCGCATGCCGCCGGGGTTGGAGCCGAAGTCGGGCTCGGTCAGGCCGAAGCAGCCGATTTTTTCGCCGGCGGCGAGCTTCGGAATCCAGTAGTCGCGCTGTTCTTTGGAGCCGTAGGTGTCAATCGGGTACATCACCAGTCCCGATTGCACCGACGCGAATGAACGCAGACCGGAATCGCCGCGCTCCAGCTCCTGCATGATCAGGCCGTACGCGACCTGGTTGAGCCCCGGAAGGTCGTACTCTTTGATGGTGGCGCCGAAGAGGCCCATCTCCGCCATTTTCGGAATGAGGTGCATCGGCATCTCTTCCTTGCGATTCGCTTCTTCGATGATGGGGATGACTTCCTCATCGACGAAGTCACGCACGGTCTGACGCACCATCAGCTCTTCCTCGGAGAAGAGCGAGTCGATATCCATGTAATCAACGCCGGGAAAGCTGGGCACGGTGAGGCTCCTTCGGTGCTGCGATTTAGGGAGGCGATGATACGTCAGGAGCGCGCTCTGTCTTCCTGAGTCGCCGGAGCAGCGAAGCGGCGCAGGAAGATCGAAGGACCCCCTCAACCAACGAGGTAGCGAGGGGGTCGTTCGACCGTGCTACGCGCCTTTGGCGCTTCGCCGGCTCACGATGACAGCCACCCCTCGTAAAGAATGTGCGGATGCGGATATCCGAAATCAATCCGCTTCGAGCGGACATCGACAAATCCGACGCGTTGAAGACGCGCGATGAAATCCGCCGGCGCCTCATAGCTGAACGATTCGCCCAACGTGAGCCCAATCGCCGTCGCGAATCGTTCCTGCATTGCGTTCCAGGCGTTTTTGAATCGCGCCGTCGGATCCTGTTCTTTGACAATGAGCATGCCGCCGTCCGCGAGACGATGACGGCAGCGCAGGAGCAATCCGTCCCATTGATCGATCGGAATCTTGTACAGCACGTCGATGATCGAGATCGCGTCGAAGTGGCCGGTGACGACATCGTCGAATCCGATGACGAATTCAATGCCCTTGATGCGGCGCACCTTGCGCGCATCAGGTTCGACTGCGACGATGCGCCGCGTTCCGGATGCGAGCACAGCGAAGAGCCCATGACCCGCGCCGATGTCGAGGAGCGATGCATCGGACGGCACTTCCTTCAGCACGCGCAGCATCGGCGACGTCAGGAAGCGGAGCAGGATGTGGATGCGGTCGCGCGGCGCGCGTCTGCGAAAAACGCGGTGCAGTACGATTAACGCCCGGATGAATCCCACGCGAGCGATTGTACGGGGCTGGTGGCGCGAGGCGCTCGGCGCCGTGCTCGTGCTGGTCTCACGCATCCTCACCGCGCCGCGTACGCCGTGGGAGAACGACGAGTTCCTGTTCGCCGAGGCGGTGACAAAGTTCGATCCGTCGCGGTACCACCCGCATCCGCCGGGATTTCCGTTGCTGGTGCTGATCGGCAAAGTCTTCGCATGGTTCATCCACGATCCCTGGCGCGCGCTGGTGGTCTTCAGCATCATCGCCGCGCCGATCGGGTTCGTGGCCATCGCCCGTGCATTTCGCAATTGGATCGGCGATCCCAATCTCGCGATTTGCGGCGCGCTGATCTACTACTTCTCGGCGTCGATGCTCGTGCACGGCACCCTCGCGCTTTCCGACGGGCCGGCCATGATGTTCCTCGGGCTGGCGCTGTTTGCGATCAGCAGTCCGCATGACGATGAGCACGATCGCAACGCCATCGCCATCGGCATATGGACCTCGGCGGCGATCGGGACGCGGCCGCAACTCCTGGTTCCCATCGCACCGATGCTGATCATTGCGTTGCTGCAGATGCGCACGATGCGGCAGCGGGCGGCGTGCGTGATCGCGTTCGGGCTGTTTTCGGCGATGTGGTTCCTGCCGCTCGTCGATGCCGCGGGCGGCTTCGAAGCGACCCGGTTGTATGAAATGAAGCAGGCGGCGTACGTGGCCGCGCACGATGCGTCCGTCTCGCGCGGCGGCCGATCGGCGGCGCAGCTTGCGGTTCGATTCCTCTTCCACCCCTGGGGAACGAAGTACGTCACGCTCCCTCTTTTCGCCTGCATCCTCCTCGGCATCGCCGCATTCGTCCGGCTGTTGCGGCGCGACCGGTTGCGCTCCACTCTCTGGCCGCTGGTTGTCTTCACCATCGTGCAACTCATCTTCGAGCTCGGCTTGATGGATCCGGCGGATGCAGCGCGCTACAGCTTGCCGGTCATGATCCCGATCGCGCTGCTGGCCGCGCTTGGATTCGACGTCGTGCGCCGCAGCGTGAAAATCGACGCCACTCCGATCATCGTGACGGCGATCCTCGCCGGCGCGACGCTCGTCTACGTCTGGCCCCTGATCGGATCGCGCGCGAAAATCGCCTCGCCGCCCGCAGCCGCGGCCGCATTCGCCAACGCCAACCTCCCGGCGAACAGCGTCATCGCATACGACGTCGCGCTCGCGCCGCATGCGGAGTATCTGCTGTCGCGATTTCGCGTAGTGCCGGTCGAGAAAGCGATCGCCGAGTTCTACGATCGTCCCGGCGTTCCGTTGTACCTGATTGCGAATGGCGCATCGAACGCCACCGGTGCGCGCGTTTTCACGTGGCCGCCCAGTGATGCCTACGACAAACTCACGCGCGGCTTATACCGGACCGTCACCATCGCCCCCAAAGCACCGCGCGAGCGATACCTTCCCGTGCGTGGTGTCTATCCGACTGAATGGACGGCGGGCGGCGACGAGTGGCGATGGCTCAGTCCCGATGCGACGATTCGTCTGCCGCGCGCGCACGGAAGCACGGCGGCGCTGACGTTGCGTTTATCGAGCGATGTTCCGTACGAAACGAACGCCCTGCAGATTTCGATCAATGGGCGCGATGCGGCGCTCGTCAACGTCGGTCCGCAACCGCTCGTCGTGAACGTCCCGTTGCCGCCGGAACCGCGAATCGACATCCGCCTCCGCTCCGAACATTCGTTCTCGCCCGGCGCGCTGCTGCACAACGCCGACCCGCGCACTCTCGCCGTGCAGTTGACGCGCGTCGTCAGCGAGCCCGAGCGCTAGGGTCGGTTATCATAAGCAGCTCTTGCCTAATCCATCCGTAGCGCTGGTGATCCCGATGTTCAACGAGGAGTTGAACATCGAGCATGCCGTCACGGCGGCCGTCGAGGCCTGCACGAAGTACACGGACGATTACGAAATCATCATCGTCGATGACGCGTCCACCGATCGCTCGCCGTTTCTCGTGGCCTGCCGCGCGGCCGAGAATCCGCGCATTCGCATGATCCGCCATGAGCACAATCGCAAGCTCGGCGGCTCGCTCAAGACCGGCTTCGCCGCCGCCGCGAAGGACCTCGTCCTCTACATGGACGCCGATCTTCCCTTCGACCCCGACGCCCTCGGACGCGCCATGCGGGCGATGGCGGTGACGGGCGCGGATCTCATCGCCGGCTATCGCCTCGACCGCACGCTCGAAGGTCCGAAGCGGACGCTCTACTCCTATCTCTACAACGGTCTGATCGGCGTGCTGTTCGGCTGGCCCCATCGCGATATCAACTTCTCGTTCAAGCTGATGAGGCGCGAGGTCATCGATGCTGTGGAGTTGAAGTCGGAAGGCTCGCTCATCGACGCGGAACTGATCGTGAAAGCGAAAAATCGCGGCTTCACGATCCAGCAGATCGGCCTCGACTACTTTCCGCGCATTCGCGGCGAATCACATCTCTCATCGCCGCGCGTGATCTTCAAAATTTTCCGCGAGCTGATCAAGCTCTATCCCGAGATGCGAGAACGGGTTTCGGTCGAGGACGTGCAGCGCGCGGTTCGCGAAAAGCAGGAGGCGGCCGGCGGCGTGCTCGCCGACGACCGCCATCCCATCGAGACGTAGCGCTACTGCGTGAGTCGTCCGGCCACGCGTTCCATGTGCATCGCCGAGACGCCGCCGCCGCTTGGCCCCGCCGTGTAGACGCCGACGACGTCGAGCTCCTGTCTTGTCGTCACCTGGATCACCGCAAAGCCGTCGATAAACGTTCCGGGATTGATGCCGAGGTGCGCGTAGATGTTGCCGCAGTCAATCTGCAGCGCTTCATCGGCTCGCAATGGAGCGCGGAACCATTGAGAAATTCTGCCCGTTCTCTCATTCATCTCGGCCAGCGCAAATTTCTTCTGGAACACGATGCTGCCCGTGAGCGCGGGATTGTGCACGTTGATCGTTGTGAAGTACGTGCCGGGAGCCACGTTCGGCTGGTTGGCGACTTTGCCGCAGACGAACTTGGCGGCGTACTGCCGGAACTGGACCTGAGCATGTGCCGCCGTGGCGGCGGCGAGGACGACGAGAATGGTTACGATACGACTGCGCATGGTGAAATCTCCTTATGCTTGGTAGTGACGCGGCCGGCTCATTCGTTTCATCGAAACGGCTGATCGTCACCGCCGACGACGTCGGACTGCATCCCGGGATGACTGAAGGTGCGATCCGCGCGCACCGCGATGGGATCGTGACCGCGTGCAGCCTCGTCGCGAACGGCGTTGCGTTTTACGACGCGGTCGAACGCCTCCGCGATGTGCCGTCGCTCGAAGTAGGCGTTCATCTCACGCTGGTCGAGGAGCGCTCGCTGACCGGTATGCGCCTTCCGCGTTCGTATGTCGAATTCGTCCGCGACATGAAAGATCGTGTTGCCATCGAGCGCGAGTTGCGCGCGCAGATCGAGCGCGTGCTGGCGTCGGGTTTGCGCGTGACGCACCTGAACGGACATCAACACGTCCACATGTGGCCGAGTGTCTTCCTGATCGTCAGCAGTTTGGCGGACGAATACGGCATCGGCTACGTGCGCCGCGTCCGCGACCGCGGCGGCAGGGGAGGGATCATGCGCCGTCTCTCCATCGCCGCGCTGAACACCCTGGGCTCCGGCGGGTCGACGATCGGCGTGATGGAGGCCGGCCACCTCACCGCCGATCGCATCATCAAATTGCTCAACCATGTGAGAGGCACCACGGAGCTCGTCACGCATCCCGGCATCGGCGTCGACGCCTATCCGCACTGGAACTATGACTGGGATGCCGAGACCGACGCGCTGTGCGATCCGCGAGTGCGCAAGGCAATCGCGGATCGCGGCATCGAACTGGTTGCGCCCGGTTCTGCACGCCTATAATCCGCCGCCGCATGTCAACAAAGATCGCTGTGATCCCCGGCGACGGGATTGGTCCCGAAGTCATCGACGCCGGCCTTCGCATCCTCAACCGCGTCAACGACGCCCGCAAGCTCGGCCTCGAATTCGTCCACTTCGGCTGGAACGCCGACGAGTACCTGCGCACCGGCATCTCCATCCCGCCCGGCGGCATGGACGACATCCGCAACAACTACGCTGCCGTCTACCTCGGCGCATTCGGCGACCCGCGCATCCCCGACATGAAGCACGCCGCCGACATCCTCCTCGGCATGCGCTTCCAGCTCGATCTCTACGTCAACTACCGCCCGGTGAAGCTCTTCGATGAGTCGCTGTGCCCCTTGAAAGGGAAGGGGACCAGTGACATCGACATGGTGATCTTCCGGGAGAACACGGAGGGTGCCTACGTCGGCATGGGTGGCAACTTCAAGAGAGGAACTGCCGACGAGATCGCGGTGCAGGAAGACCTTTCCACGCGGAGAG
>ERZ1739052.35-NODE-35-length-22865-cov-11.739500_pt1 | contig 22865 bp, 22 predicted proteins | sample MGYA00581761_ERZ1739052 | MGnify/ENA primary metagenome ERZ1739052 (study PRJEB42929, sample SAMN08275524) | rhizosphere metagenome | isolation source: Rhizospheric soil replicate 1 | host: Colobanthus quitensis and Deschampsia antarctica | place: Antarctica...
AGTCCGAGGCCGCGCTGGGCCACGTCGGTGGTCTCCGCGGCGACGTTGCCGTCCGCATCGACCACGCCCGGCGGCAGGCCGGGGCCGCGGTCGAGAATTTCGATGCGAAGCTTGTCAGGATCGAGCGGATGCCGGTGTGCGACCAGTTCGATCGTCGCTCCGGCGGGCGACACGCGATGCGCGTTTTCAACGAGATTGACCAGGATCTCCAGCGCCAGCGACGGATCGACATTCGCGTCGGGACAGTCGGTGTCGACGTGCACGGTGATCGGGCGCGCGCTGAACACGATCGGAAGATTTTCGCGCGTGGCGCGAAAGAGATCGGCGGGCGGCGCCGGCTCGCGATGCGGCTTCGCTTTACCGGCCTCGAGGCGCGCCATCGCCAGAAGATTGTCGATGCGCCTCCGCAATCTCGCCGTCTCCTCGGCGATCGCGGCGACGTCCTCGATCAACTCGTTGTCGGTACCGGCGCGGCGGCGGATCGACTCCGTCCGGATCGTCACCGCGGTGATCGGCGTCGTCAGATCGTGCGAGATCGCGCGCAGCAGCGACGTCTTGAGCGATTCGCTTTCGCGCAGTGCCTGCACGTGTACGTTCTCTTCCATGAACCGTTCGCGCTCGGCGTAGAGCGTCTCCAGTTCGCGGCCGCGCTGCTCGGCCTTTTCGGCCTGCACGCGGGCGGCGACGACGAGCCGGTTCACGGTCACCGAGGCCACGAGAAACGCGGCCAGCGCAAACCAGTTCGCGGGCTGCTCGATCGTGAGGGTGTACAGCGGCGGAAAAAAGAAAAAGTTGTAGCAGAGCGTCGCGAGCACCGACGAGAGGGTGCCGATCAGCAGCCCGCCCCAGACGGAGATCAGGAGGACGACGATGAGATACGCGAAGCCGACGGTGCTCGGATTGAGGTGAATCGCGTGTCCCGCGGCGGTTACGGCGGCGAGGGCGCCGAAGGCGGCGAGCCAGAATCGCGGGCGGGCGGACACGCTGCTTAGTGAAACACAGGAGCGGGTTAAGTAGGGGTAAAGACGAATGTTGAATGTTGGAATGTTGAATGTTCAATGTTGAATGAAATCAGAGCCGGTGCTCCATTCAACATTCACCATTGAACATTCAACATTTTTCTTCTGTGTTCACCGCCCAGCCACCTGCCCACCCGATTCGCCGAGGCTGGACATCCAGCGGCTGCGCCATTCGTCGAGGGAGATGCCGGAGATGAGTTCCAGCGCGCGGGCGTTCTTTGCGCTGTGGATGCGCACGAGGCGGCTCGTGCCGAGGGTGGTGCCGAGGTATTTCGTGAACGAGTGGGAGAGGATGTAGAAGCTGCGGCGGTCGCGCTGCGAAAGGTCAGGCGAATCACTGTCGAACCATGCTGCGGTGTCGCGCGACCGTTCGATGACAGCGCGAGCTTGATCGTCGACGCGGTCGTTGCCTTCGCTTAGAACCGGCGCGTAGTAGCCACCGTAAGTCGTCGCGACGGACGATGCAACCCACGATGCCAATCCTTCTTCGAGCCACATCGCGCCGCCGTCGCCGACGACCGCGTGTACCAGCTCGTGAAGATAGGGAGCGGTGCGGCGTTCGACGCGCTCGCTGTCGATGAAAACGCGCGCTTCGTGATGCGAGGAGCCGGGATAGTGCGGGTAGGTGTGCGAGAGATCGATGCGTGGCGACAGATAGATGAGGATGCGCTGACTGCGAGGAGTGACGCCGGTGAAGCGGGCGATATCGCCGGCGCCTTTCTCGGCGAGGTCGGCGAAGTCATCGAGTTGCGCGGGAGTGAGCGAGCCGTCGAGGCTGTGCACTTCGATGGTGTCGCGGATGCGAACAGCGGCGTTGCGATCGACCTCGTTCACGGTTCGAAAATCGTCACTGAAATCTGCCATGCCCGCGGAGGCCGAGAGGATTACAATCGCGGCAATCATTACAACGACACGGCGTTTCATCGGTGCAAATAACTGCATCGAGAGTGCCATTTCGTCATCGTCCAAGGTGGTCTCGCATCCAGTCGGTTCCCCGAAACGTATCTCTTACGCTGTCGAAAAATTTTAGGAGGAAGAATCTCATGAATAGTCGTGATCTCGCTCGTTATCTCGTTCTCGGTGGTGTTGTCGCCGGCCTCAGCGCCGGAACCAGTCTTCGTGCCGGCCAGGTCAAGTCCAACTCTTCGCTCAACAGCCCCACCTCCCAGGCGGAGCCGATGGCGAAGAAGGCTAAGGTGGCCGTCGACAAACATGCTTGTAAAGGCCTCAACTCGTGTAAGTCGCACGGCAACTGCAAGTCCGGCGACAACGGTTGCGCGGGCAAGAACTCGTGCAAAGGCAAAGGCGGCTGCGCGTCGAAAGAGTACAAGCACGACTGCGCCGGCAAGAACGCCTGCAAGGGTCAGGGCCAGGGCGGCAAGAACGACTGCAAGGGCAAGGGCGGCTGCGCCGTTCCTCCGGCTCCGAAAGCGTCGTAACCTTCTCGCATCACGCGAGGGCAGGCGCGCAAGGTGCCTGTCCTCCAAACTCCCAACGGACACTCAATGAATCGACTCAACTTCCCTGACCTCGGCATCGGCGTGGGGCTGCGCACCGTCCATTTCAGCCACATCCTCGGCTCGCAGCCCGACGTCGATTGGTTCGAGGCGCTCTCCGAAAACTACATGGACACGGGCGGTCGTCCGCGCTATGTCCTCGAGAAAATCGCGGAGCAGTATCCGATCGTGCTGCACGGCGTCTCGCTCTCGATCGGCGGCACCGATCCGCTCGATTTCGATTATCTCCGCAAACTCAAATCGCTCGCGCGGACGGTCAATGCGCGCTGGATTTCCGATCACCTCTGCTGGACCGGCGTGAGCGGCCGCAACGTGCACGACCTGCTGCCGATGCCATACAACGCGGAGTCGCTGCGCCACACGGCGGAGCGCGTTCGGGTCGTGTCGGATTTTCTGGAGACGCCGCTGGTCGTCGAGAATCCATCGTCGTACGTCGAGTTCGCGACATCGACGATGACGGAGTGGGATTTCCTCGCGTCGCTCGCCGAGGAGAGCGACTGCGGGCTGCTGCTCGACGTCAACAACATCTACGTCAGCTCGTTCAACCACGCGTTCGATCCGAACGTCTACGTCGACGCGATTCCCGCCGACCGCGTCGTGCAGGTTCATCTTGCCGGTCATCAGAATCACGGCACGCACATCATCGACACGCATAACGACTTCGTGATCGATGAGGTCTGGAAGCTGTACGGACGCGCGTGCGCCCGCACCGGCGACGTTTCGACGCTGTTGGAGTGGGACGCGGACATCCCTGACTTTCCGACGGTGCATGCCGAGGCGCGGAAGGCGGAAGCGTTCCGTGAGGCGGAGGTCGCGTATGCCGCAGTCTGACGTCGCGCTCGCGCCGCTGCAGGAATGGATGCAGGCGGTGGTCACGCATCCTTCCGACGTCTACGACGCGGCGGCTGCGGCGGAAATCGCGGTCGACGACGTCATCCTCCCTTCGCAGACGCTGCAGCCGATTCAGCGCATCGGCATCTATCACGGTATGTACATGCTGCGGATGATCGAGGCGCTCACCGTCGACTACGCCGCAGTCGCCCAATTCCTCGGGGAGCACGCGTTCGAGCATCTCGTGCGCGACTATGTGCAGCAGTTTCCGTCGCGCAGCTACACGTTCAACCGCTTGGGCGATTCGCTGCCGGAGTACATCGCATCGTCGTCGATGAAGCGACGCACGTTTCTGCGCGACCTGGCGAAACTCGAGCTGGCGATGACGCATGTGTTTGATGAAGCCGAGGCCGAGCCGCTGCCGGCGGATGCAATCGCGTCGATTGCGCCGGAAGAGGTCGCGGATGCGCGCATCATCCCGATTCCGGCGCTGCGCCTGCTCGCGCTCGACTACAACGCGAACGACGCGTTTCAAGCGTTTCGCGACGAACGTCCGATGAAACCGCGGCGGCAGAAAACGTGGCTGGCGATTCATCGCCGCGATTACGGCGTCTACCGCATGCCGCTCACGCGCGAGGCGTTTGTTTTTCTCGAATCGCTGGCAGCGCGCGAGACGATCGGAAACGCGATCGAAGCATTCAATCGCCGCTTTCGCCGTTTCCCCGAGCAGTCCGAACTCTTCCTGTGGTTCCGCGACTGGAGTGCCGCGGGTCTGTTCACCGCAATCGAAGCCAAGTAAAGGAAAACGATGATCGCCAAACTGGATCGCTGGTACGACCTCGCTACGACGCGCATCTTCGACCGGCTTCGCAGTCCGCTATTGCTCGCGCTTCGGCTGATCTTCGGCTGGGGACTTTTTCAAACCGGCAAAGGAAAACTGGAGAACATCGACCGCTTCATCGATTTCCTGACGCATTTGCACATCCCGATGCCAGTCGCGAACGCGTATTTCGTCGCGTCGCTCGAATGCGTCGGAGGCTTGTTGCTGCTCCTCGGACTGGCCTCGCGGCTGATCTGCATCCCGCTCGTGATCAACTTCATCGTCGCGTATCTGACTGCCGATCTCGACGCCGTGAAAGGTTTCTTCAAGGACCAGGACGCGTTCACAAACGCCGCGCCGTTCCTCTACCTGCTCGTCTCGCTGATCGTCCTCGCCTTCGGCCCCGGCCTCTTCTCCCTTGACGCGCTGATTACCTGGTTACGCGGCCGCTCTCCGCGTCCCCGCGCCTCCGCGTGAACTACTTGACAGTCGCCAACGGCGCGTATGACGCCGGCGGATTCGGATAATCCAACCGATCGATCATTTCCCGAATCGGCGTCGACATGACCGCAATCCTCTGATCTCCGACATTCGCGAACGCACCGGTCGGTACCGCCTTGTCGATCTGCGCCGCCACCCGCACCTTCGCGCTCTTCGGATCCAGCAGCGATACGGCGTCCTTTTTGATCAGCATCGCGGGGATGTAGACATCAGCGTTGCCGGGAATCTGACGAAGCACCAGCCGCGAAACGGGAACGCCGGGAGCGGAGAAGGTGATCGTGACATCGCCCGGCGGCACATCGAGCAGGAGAAACGATCCCGTCTCGGCCACGCCGCCCGAAACATACGGCGCGTTCTCGACCCACACGTTCGTTCCGCGAAACAGATCGCGCTTGCGGGCCGCTTCCGTTTCAACCGTATGGTAGGCCGTGATCGGACCGGTTTCGACGTCGACGATCCAACCGCGGACGCTGATCGGATCCTTGTGCACGTGCGGACCTTGCGGCTCCGGCGGTCCGCCGCACGCGGAGACGAAAATCGCGACGATGACGATGCAGTGTTTTGCGTTCACTGCAAAAGCATAGACTGAACTGGTTGTATCCCCTGGCACTCCTGCGCGACGCGAAACGGGTTGGCTACGTCTTCTCCGGCGGCTCCTCTCGCTGCGCCTTCCAGATCGGCGTCATCGAAGCGCTCGCCGAGCTCGGCGTCCGTCCGGCGCTGGCCATTGGCGTCTCTGCCGGCGCATGGAACGCTGCACTCGTGGCGGCGCGCTCCGAATCGCGCATCCGCTTCTACTGGCGCTCGTTCATGCGCATGCCGCACATCGACCTGCGCAACCTGCTCGTCGATCACTCGCCATTTCGTTTCCGGAAACTGCACGAGCGTACATTCGAGCGTTTCATCGGACGCGATCGTTTCAAGCAGCCCGACGCGCTGCCGCTGTTCGTCTCCGTGACGCGCTTCCGCGACGGCGCGAACGTCATCTTCGATGCGCGCGACGTCGACGATCCGCTCCAACTCCTTCTCGCCACGAACTACCTGCCGCCGTTCTACACGCACCGTCCGGTGATCGACGGCGAGGTGTACGGCGACGGCGGTATTTCTGACAACGCGCCGTACGAAAAAGCGTTGTCGGAAGGATGCGACGCGGTGGTGGTGGTATCGCAGAAGGGGGAGTCGGAGGGCGGATTGTTCAAACGCAAAGGCGACTACGAGCATGTCGTCACCGATCCGCGAGTCGTCGTCATCCGCCCGCGCCACCGGCTGCCATTCAGTTTCACCGAGCGCCGTTGGGACGTGCTCGACGTCCTGGCGCGCATCGGCTACCTCCGCACGCGCGAAATCCTCCTCGGCGAGGAGCACCTCGAAACGCAGGTGCGCGCCGAAGGCGACGCGCCGAGCGCCCGGGCGCGGCGAATCCTCCGTGCGATAATCCCGCGGTCCCTATGACTCGTTCCTTCTCTCTCCTGGCCATCGCGTTCGCATCCGCACTTCTTCTCCTGGCCCAGGCACCGACGCCCGCCCCTCCGAATCCCGCCAATCAGGCCACGCTGCGCGCGGCGGCCGGCGACAAGACCATCACCGTCGCGCATCAGAACGGCAATACGTACTTTGCCGCGGACGAAGTCATCGCCTCACTCGGCGGCTCCGTGACGCGCGACGGCAACGGTTTCAAAGCCTCGCTCAACAACACCGTGGCCGCCTTCGGAACCGACAGCCGCTTCGGAGTCGTCAAGGACGATCTGATCGAGATGCCGGTGGCGCCGGTGACCATCGACAATCGTCCGTTCGTGCCGTGGCAGTTCTTCCAGGGATTTCTGATCCGCGCCTCCGGGCTCGACGCCACATGGGACGCTGCCGGAAAAATCCTGCAGGTTCATCCCGCGCAGACCACCGCCGCCGGTGTGACGGTTTCCGTTGCGAATGTCCAGGGGATTTCGAAAGTCGTCCTCACGCTCACCGCGCCGGTCGACTACAGCATCGTCAAAGAGCCGGGCGCGTATACGGTCCGCTTCAAGACCGCCATCCGCGCGCCATACGTCGAGCAGGCGCAGGACGATCCCAATGTTGCCAGGACGTCGTTCATCGGCAACGACCTGCGCATCCAGTTGACCGTGCCCGATGTCGTCGCCGATGCATACCGTCTCGAGAATCCGTTCCGCGTCGTGCTCGATCTGCGCAAAGGCGCCGCCGTCGCGCCGGGAACGCCGCAGCCGCTCAACTCAACGCGGCCGGTCGAGTCGCCCGGAATCCACACGATCGTGATCGATCCCGGCCATGGCGGAAAAGAAGTCGGCGCGATCGGTCCGGGCGGATTGATGGAGAAGGACGCCACGCTCGCGCTCTGTCGGCGCCTCGCCGCTGCACTCGAGGCGAAGCTGAAAACGCGCGTTGTCCTGACGCGCAACGATGACACGGTCGTCCCGCTCGATCAGCGCACCGCCATCGCCAACCAGTACCACGCCGATCTCTTCATCTCCATCCACATGAACGCGGCTATCGTCAAAGGCGCGCACGGCGCCGAAACCTACTTCCTTTCCCTCGATGCCTCGGACAAACTCGCCGAGAAAGCCGCGGAGCTCGAGAACGCCTCGAAGAACCCGGCAGGACCGGCCGCGTCGAGCGATCTGAAGTTGATGCTGTGGGACCTCGCGCAGCAGGAGTACCTCAACGAATCGAGCCGCCTCGCGCAGGCGGTGCAGGAAGAGATGAACCGCATCACGGGGATTCAAAGCCGAGGAGTGAAGCAGGCGCCGTTCAAAGTGCTGGTTGGAGCGACGATGCCGGCGGCGCTCGTCGAAGTCGCGTTCATCACCAATCCTGACGAAGAGTCGAAGATCAAGTCGGACGCATTTCAGAAGACGGTCGTCGATGCGCTGACCACCGCCGTCGAGCGCTACAAGACCGACTACGAAACGCGCATCGGCATCGTCCAGCCAACGCCAGTGGCGCCGACCACGACCGCACCAGCGGCGCCAACGACCACCGCCACGAAGCCGATGACGAGGACGGGAACGTAGTGCGCCGCGCGGTCATGCTGTCGCTGGCAATTTTGATCATCGCCAGCGGCTGCAAGAAAAAACCTCTTTCGCAGAATCTCAATGCTGAGAACAAAGTCGAAGTCCGTCCGGTGACGTTGTTCTTCGAAGGTCCGGAGCTGCTGCTCGTCCGCGAAACCCGCAACGTGGGGTTGCCGGAAAACCCGGCCGGCGCGTTGTCGATCGTCACCCGCGAGCTGCTCAAGGGATCATCGAACGCCGGCGTCCCGCCCATTTTTCCGCGCGACACTGTCGTCCGCGCCACCTTTCTCCTCCCCGACGGCACCGCCTTCATCGACCTCGGGGGCAATACGCTCACGCAGGGCTGGGGCACCGGCAGCCACGAAGAGCTGATGGCCGTCTACTCCGTCGTCCAGACCGTGACGACGAACTTTCCGGACGCGAAGCGCGTGCGAATCCTGGTCAACGACGAGCCAGCGGAAACGCTGGCCGGACACGTGAACCTGTCGCGCGCGCTGCTGCCCTCGGCGACGTACGTCGCGCGGTAGAGAGGCTTCTCACCACAAAGGCACAAAGGGCACAAAGGTTTTCTTGGTGTCCTTTGTGTCTTTGTGGTGAGCTGCTTTTCACGCTCTTCCCGGATACGTCTCCTTCAACTGCGGCGGCATCTTCGCGTCCATGCCGAGGGATTCTTCGAGCTCCACGGCGTTCACGATGGCTTGGCCGCGGAAGTGGTTGTTCGTGACGACGTAGGTTTCCTTCGCCGTCGCCATGGTCTGGATGCGGTCCACCCATGGCGCGAGTTCTTCTTTCGAGTAGAGATAGTTGTAGCGCTCCCACGTCTCACCGTGCGCGAACCACTTCTCGTAATTGCGGCCGTGCAGGCGCGCGTAGGCGAGCGGACCGGTCATCGCGTCCGACGGCTTGACGGAATCGTGGAAGAGCGGCTGATCGACATTCACCCACGCAACATCGTGCTCGTTGAGAAATTGGAGGAACTCTTCGTTCTGAAACGTCGAGTGGCGGACTTCGAGCGCGAGCGGATAGCCGTCGAACGCGGTGAACAGCGCAGCGAGTTTTTCGCGCGATTCATCGCTGTTTTTGAAGCTCCACGGATACTGCAGCAGCACCGCGCCGAGCCGGTTGGCTTCGGCGAGCGGATCGAGGTAGTTGCGGAACGCGTTCACATCGGCGTCCGCGAGCGATGCGTCGTCGTGTGTAAATCCGCGGAAGACTTTCGTCGTGAATTTGAAATTCGGATTGTCGGCCACGCGCCGCACCCAGGACTTCGCATGCGTCGCCGGCGGGATGCGGTAGAACGGCGAATTGATCTCGATGGTGTCGAAGAACGAGGCCAGGTAGGCGAGGTGATCGAACTTCGAACCGTGCGGCGGATAGACGGTTCCCTCCCAATCCTTGTAGCTCCAGCCGGCCGGTCCGATGCGAATCTGATGTTCCATATTCGGATGGTCAATACGTTGACGAACTTATTTTGAGCATGGCGTAATTCGTTGCCTGTGCTGGACATCTATGCTAAAAGGCGGCCCAACGAATCCAGCGAAAAACAACACCTTCCATGAATCGCGACAGAGCGTTCGGGGGGCGTGCTGCGTTCGTTACCGAAGGGAGGCTGGTCGACCTATCCGATTTCGCTTGTGAAGCACCAAAGCGGGGGCGAGGTCGCGGCACCCCGCACACACTCTGAGCTGCGGCATCACCATCTACATCGTACGAACAAAGGAACAACTTAGGAGATCAAGGTTCATGGATACATTCAACGACAAGTCTCTCAACTGCGCCGATTGCGGACAGGAATTCGTGTTCAGCAAAAACGAGCAGGCCTTTTACTCAGAGCGTGGCTTCACGAACGAGCCGAAGCGCTGCAAGAACTGCCGCGACAAGCGGAAGACGGCGCGCGACGGAAACGGCGGCGGCGGTGGCCGTGAGCGTTCGATGGTGACTGTGACGTGCGATAGCTGCGGAGTCGCGACCGAAGTCCCGTTCACTCCCGTCAGCGGCAAACCTGTCTACTGCCGCGATTGCTACAACCAGCGCCGCTCCACGACCCGCTCCTCCAGTTGGGCGTAAGTTTTTACTCCATCACTTCAACCACGGCGGACCTTCGGGTCCGCCGTTTTGTTTCTGCGAAACCCTCTGTGGTTCAAAGCCTTTGCGTCGCATACAATCCCGCCCGCTTGGCCCGCCCCCTCGGCAAACCCGTCCGCAGCATCCTCGATCTGGTCGGCAACACGCCGATGCTCCAGCTCGCGAATATCGCCGGTCCCGACGTCGCCGATCTCTTCGTGAAGATGGAGCTTCTCAATCCCGGCTTCTCCGTCAAAGACCGCATCGGCGTCGGGATGATCGAGCGCGCCGAGCGCGATGGGAAGCTGACCAGGGGCGGCACGATCATCGAGCCGACTGCCGGCAACACCGGCATCGCCCTCGCGCTTGCGGGCACACGCATGGGCTATCGCGTCATCCTCTGCGTCCCCGAAAACTTCTCCACCGAAAAGCGCGAAGTGATGAAAGCCCTCGGCGGCGAAGTGGTGCTCACGCCGAAGGACGACGGCATGAAAGGCGCGATCGCGAAAGCCGAGGAGTTGTCGAAGACGATCGAAAACTCGTATGTCCCGCAGCAGTTCGCCAATCCCTACAACGCCGAGTCGCACTACGCGACCACCGGTCCCGAAATCTGGGAGCAGATGGACGGCCGCGTCGACGCCTGGCTCGCCGGATGCGGCACCGGCGGCACGTTCACCGGCGTGGCGAAGTATCTGAAGGAGCGCAACCCGAACTGCTGGTGCGTCGTCGTCGAGCCGCAGGGGTCGATCTTGAAGGGTGGAGAAGCTGGACCGCACGAAGTCGAAGGGATCGGGGCGTCGTCGTTCATCCCACCGGTCCTCGACATGTCGCTGGCCGATGAAGTGATCCAGATCTACGACGATCCCGCCTTCGTCATGGTGCGGCGGCTCGCGTCCGAGGAGGGCGTGCTCGGCGCGTCGTCGTCGGGCGCGAATGTATCGGCGGCGCTGCAGGTCTGCAAAAAACTCGGTCCGGGCAAGCGCGTGGTCACGTTGATTCCGGACGCCTCGGAACGGTACATGTCGAAGGGTATTTACACGAAGTGGGCGAAGCCGCTCGCGCCCGATCACGCGGATTGACGCAAAGGAAGACTATGGGTTTCTCCACCGATTGCATCCACGCCGGCCAGGAGCCGGAGCCGGTCACCGGCGCCGTCACCTATCCGATTTTCCAAACGTCGACCTACGTACAGCCGGAGCTCGGCAAGAACAAAGGCTTCGAATACGCGCGGACAAAAAATCCGACGCGTTCCGTGCTCGAAGCGAACCTGGCCGCGCTCGAGCGCGGCAAACACGCGCACTGCTTCGCCTCGGGGATGTCGGCGACAGACACGGTCTTCCGCATGCTGAAGTCGGGCGACCACGTCGTCGCCGGCGAGAACATGTACGGCGGCTCGTTCCGGCTCTTCAACAAGGTCTGCGAGAAGTTCGGCCTGCAGTTCACCTACGTCGACACCGCGTGCGTGGAGAAGGTCCGCGCGGCGCTGCGTCCGAATACGAAGATCGTGTTCCTCGAGACGCCGACCAATCCGATGATGACGGTGACCGACATCGCCGCCTGTGCCGCGGTCGCGCACAAGAATGATTCGCTGGTCGTGGTCGACAACACGTTCTGCTCGCCCTGGCTGCAGCAGCCGCTGGAGCTTGGCGCGGACATCGTGGTGCACTCGACGACGAAGTTCCTGAACGGCCATTCGGATTCGGTCGGCGGCGTGGTCATCACGAACGAAGACGCCATCGCGGAGCAGATCGGATTTCTGCAGAACGCCGTCGGCGCGATCCTCTCGCCGTTCGATTCATGGCTCGTCCTCCGCGGCGTGAAAACGCTCGCCGTGCGCATGAAGCAGCACGAGGAGAACGGGCGAGCCATGGCGGATTACCTTTCGCGTCAGCCCAAAGCGCTGAAGACGTACTACCCGGGCTTGCCCGATCATCCCCAGCACGAGCTCGCCAAGCGCCAGATGCGCGGCTTCGGCGCGATGATTTCGTTCGAGCTCGGCTCGCTGGCCAACGCGAAAAAGTTCCTGGACCGCGTACGCCTCTGCTCGCTCGGCGAGTCGCTCGGCGGCGTGGAGACGCTGATCTCGCATCCCGAATCGATGACCCACGCCTCGGTTCCGCTCGAAACCCGAACGCGACTCGGCATCACGCCGGGACTTGTGCGCATCTCGGTCGGGATTGAGGATGTGGAGGATTTGATCGCGGATGTCGATCAGGCCTTCGCGGCGTAGAAAATCGTTCAAAGCTTTAGGAATGACACCACCCTCTCATTCGTTTTATCGTCGCCCCATGAAGAAGCTTCTTCTCGCAATCCTCACGATCGCCTTTACGTTCGGCGCGACGCTCGCGCAGGGCGAAGGGGCGTCTGATGAGACGCGGATGACGTTGCGCGGCGAGTTCGTGCGGCTCATCAATCGCGATCGCGCAACGTTCGGACTTCCTCCGGTTCAGTTCGACGCGCAGCTTTCCGCCACTGCCGACGCCTACTGCCGCGCGCAGATCCGCAACGGCACCACCGGGCATTTCACGACCGACGGCGAGGCGCCGTACATGCGCTACTCCTTCGCCGGCGGCAACGACGGCGTGAGCGAGAACGCGGCGGCCTGGTCGGCCAACTACAGCTTCGCCGACTCGGCGCTGTACGACATGATGCGGCGCTCGGAAGCGGCCATGATGGCCGAGGCCGCGCCGCATGATGGGCACCGCAAGACGATTCTCGATCCTTCCGCGACGCATGTCGGTATCGGCCTGGCGTGGGAGAAGGGCGAGTTTCGGTTGACGCAGGAGTTCATCCGCCACTACGTCGAGTGGCTCCGTCCGCTACCGCGGCGCATCAGGAATGCGCAACCCGTGCTCTGCAGCGGCTACGCGGTCAGGGGCTACGACGTCGAAGCGATCAGCGTGCATCACGAGCCGTTGCCGCAGCCGATGGCCGCGGTGACGGCGAACGCGATCCAGACCTACAGCCTCCCGAACGCGCGCCGCGAATACCTGCCGCGCCTCAAAGGCAAGTTCACGCGCCAAATCGCCGGCGGCGTCGAGGAAGTTCGCGAGGAGTACAGCGACGGCCGCCGCGGCGATTTCCAGGTTGCTGCCGACGGCAAGTTCGCGTTCGCCATTCCGCTGCCCGACGGTCCCGGCATCTATACCGTCGTGGTTTGGGTGCGCCCGCACGGCAGCACGGGCGACGCGATTCCGGCCAGCGACGTTTCGATCCGCGTCGATGCCGCCGCGCCGATCGCGATCAGCGGCACGCGCTGATCGTCCTGCACGGCGTGCGTGGGACCGCGGGCGTCCCGCCCGCTTTTGCACGCACGCGAATCCTGCCAAGCACTGCAGGCGAGACGCCCGCGTTCCCAGTACACTCCCGCGCCATGTGCGGCATCAACGCGATTTTCGCGTACGGCAGCGCGGCGCCGCCGGTCGATCGCGATGAAGTGATCGCCACGCGCGAGTGCATGCTTTCCCGAGGTCCCGATGCAGGCGACGCCTGGTTTTCGGACGATGGCCGCGTCGGATTCGGGCATCGCCGATTGGCCATCATCGATCTCTCGCCCGGCGGCGCGCAGCCGAAACATTTCGGATCGCTGACGATCATCTTCAACGGCGAGATCTACAACTATCGCGAGTTGCGCGCACAGCTCGAAGAGAGTGGGCGGCGATTCACCTCGCAGTCGGACACCGAGGTGCTGCTGCAGTTGTATGACGAAAAGCAGGAAGCGATGCTCGGCGAGTTGCGCGGCATGTTCACGATCGCGTTGTGGGACGGCGCGCGGCGGCGGATGCTCCTGGCGCGCGATCCGTACGGCATCAAGCCGTTGTACTACGCGGACGACGGCGCGACGATTCGCATCGCCTCGCAGGTGCGCGCGCTCGTGGCGGGCGGGAAGGTGTCGACGCAGTTCGATTCCGCCGGTGCGGCCGGATTTTTTCTCCGAGGAACGGTGCCGGAGCCGTTCACGATGTATCGCGCCATTCGTGCGCTTCCCGCGGGATCGTTCCTGTACGTCGACGCGAACGGCGTTCACGAGCCGGTGACGTACTTTTCGATCGCGGCGACGCTGCGCGACGCGGTCGAACGCGATGAACACTTCACCGACAACCAGCGCCGCGAAATCGTGCATGACGCGGTGCTCGAATCGGTCCGTTATCACATGGTTGCCGACGTCCCGGTCGGAGCGTTCTTGTCCGCGGGCATCGATTCGACCGCGGTCGTCGCGCTCGCGCGCGAGACCGGCGCGACCGATCTGCAGACGATGACGCTGCGCTTCGAGGAGTACCGCGGCCGCGTCAACGACGAAGCGCCGCTGGCTGCGCTCGTGGCGCGGCAGTACGGCGTTCGTCATTCGATTCAGGAGCTGACGCTGACCGATTTCCGGTCCGAGCTGCCGCGAATTTTCGCGGCGATGGATCAGCCCACCGTCGATGGCCTGAACAGCTATTTCATCAGCAAGGCCGCGCACGGCCTCGGCCTGAAAGTCGCGCTGTCGGGCGCCGGCGGCGACGAGCTGTTCGGCGGGTACACGTCGTTCCGCGATATCCCGCGCTGGATGCCGGTGACGTCCGTTCTGGCTCGCGTCCCCAAACTCGGCGACGCCGTGCATCGGCTGAACGCCGCGTTGTCCAAACGCAGCCGTCACATCAGTCCAAAGATGGGCGAGATCGTTCGCTATGGTGGCAGCTACGCCGGCGCGTATCTCGTCAAACGTGGACGTTTCCTTGCCTCCGAATTGCCCGCAATCCTCGGCCACGATATTGCCGCGCAGGGAGTAGCTCGGCTCGATCTGCTGCATCTCATCGAACGCGCGGTGACTCCCGATCCCGGCAACGCTTTCGCGCGCGTCGCCGCGCTCGAGTCGTCGCTCTACCTCCGCAACCAACTCTTGCGGGATATGGATTGGGCTTCGATGGCGCATTCGCTCGAAGTGCGCGTTCCGCTGGTCGATGCGCATCTCCTCCGCAAAGTCGCGCCGGCGCTCGTCACGCGTCGCGAACGCGGCAAACAGTTGCTCGCCGCCGCGCCGCGTCCGCCGCTTCCGGCCGAGGTGAGGGAACGACGGAAAACGGGATTCACGCTGCCGATCAAGGAGTGGCTGACGCAGGAAGCAGGCGGCCCGGTCGAATTCGGAAAACGAAGCTGGGCGCGGAAGGTCTACGAGGTGATGTTCAGCGCGGAGCGCGGACATTGGTAGACGTCTACCGCTGCCCCAACTGCCTCGGTGCGTTGACGGCTGAAGCCGATTCGCTGCGTTGTGATCGCGAGAACACTGACTATCCCGTCGTCGATCAGATCGCCGATTTCATGCGCGGCTCTTACTACGATCAGTTCGACGAAACCACGGTCCTGTCGGCGGAGCATCGTCAGGCGCTGGAACGTGAGAACGACGGCGCCATCGCACGCATCAATGATTTCTACCTCCCGTTGATCGGCGAGAACTCGCTACGGATTCTCGACGCCGGTTGCGGCAACGGAATCTCCCTCGATCTCCTCAGCGCCGCCGGACACGACGCGTACGGCATCGACTCCTCGGCGCTGCGCCGCTGGCAGTGGCGCGAGCGCGTCCATCGCGAACGTCTGGCCGTCGCCGACGGTGCGAAGCTACCGTTCGCCGACGCGTACTTTCACGTCCTGCTCTGCTCGGGCGTCCTCGAACACGTCGGCGTCGAAGAGAGCGGCGGCGACGAGTATCGCGTCAAGCCGCTGCCGAATCGCGACGACGCGCGCCGCGCGTTTCTGGCCGGTCTGCTGCGCGTCCTCGCGCCGGGCGGCACGCTCTACCTCGACTTCCCGAACGGCGCCTTCCCGATCGACTTCTGGCACAACACCCGCGGCGGCTCCGCGCGCTTCCACTCGGTTAACGAAGGCTTTCTCCCGACGTTCGCCGAGGTCGTACGACTCGCCAACGATCTCGATCCTCGCATCGCAGTGACCGCGATCAGTCCGAACGGACGCCTCCGATTCCGCCAGGTGCGGCAGCACTGGTACGGCCGCGCCTTCGCGCTTCCGATGCAAGCGCTTTTCGCGGCGATGGATCGCGTCCCGCGGCTTGCGCGCAGCGCGGTCAATCCCTTCCTGGTGATTCGGCTGACGAAGACGTAGCGCGACGAACTGGCACGATCGCGTTGTACGCCATCGATCAACCGCGATTGGCAGAATCGCTGCTACTCTAGTTGCGCTATGACCGTAGAAGTGAACCTCCCCGAGGACCTCATCGCGCAGATCGACACGCTCTCTGACGATCGCAATCAGTTCATCACGGAGGCCATTCGACGAGTACTTGGCGCGAAAACGATCGATCACAAGGCCGAAGTCGACCGAATCAACGCCGTAGCCGACGAACTCAATCAAGAGGCCGCTGACGCGTTGGAGTATCAGGCAGACTGGTGAAACGGGGTGAGCTTTACCGCGTACGCCGTCCGTCGAAAACGGACCCGAGGCGCTCTCGTGTTGTCGTCGTCGTAAGCCGGGAGGCTGTCATCGAATCGCGGTTATCTACGGTGATTTGCGCGCCGGTGTATTCGTCCTACCACGGGTCTCGCATCGCAGGTTGTCGTCGGAATTGAGGAAGGCCTGAAAGGGCGCCGAGGCGGCGTCGGCGGCTCGTGGAGGCGTGACCGGATTCATGGCCGTGCTGTTCTCCGGCACCGCCTGCGGATTGCGCGTCGTCGTCGACGTTTGCGCAGGCCCGTTCCGCGACTCGTCGGTGCGGCGATCGCCGGGACAGGCCGCGATCAAAAGCGGAAAGGCGACAAAAGACAACTTGAGCATCAGTGCTTCGCAGGGGGCAAGAGTCGTGCGCAGTAGAATCCGCCGCCGATGTTGCGCTTTCCACGAGTCCGTCCTGCCGTCGCCGCCGCCGTGCTGATCGCCATCGGAGCGCTCCGGATGGCGACGACGTTCCGGACCTTTTCCGCGACGAACGACGAGGCCACACACCTCGGCGCCGGCCTCGAGGTGTTGCAGTTTCATCGCTACATGTTTCAAAGCGAGAACCCGCCGCTGGCGCGCGTCATCTTCGCCGCCGCCCCATGGCTCGGCGGGATGCGATTCGACCCTCGCGGCACATTCACCGATCAGATCCACAGCGTTTTCTACGGACACGGCGAGTACCGCGCGAACCTCTTCCGCGCGCGTGCAGGGACGGTCGTCTTTTTCATCATCGCCGGCGTGGCGCTTTTCTTCGCCGCGCGCGATGAGCTCGGCGATACGGGCGCTCTCGCCGCCACCTTCCTCTTCACGATGGAGCCGGTCATTCTCGGCTATTCAGCTCTGGCCACGCACGACGGTCCGGCGGTAGCGGGCCTGGCCATCGCGCTGCTCGCATTCGGCCGCTGGCTGCGAAATCCCAATTTGACACGCGCCCTCATCTTTGGCGCCGCTTTCGGCTTCAGCATCAATTGCAAGTTCTCCAGCATCGTCTTCGTGCCGGTGACGTGCATCGCCATCGCTGCCGTCCGCGTGTTTCGCGATGCCGCCCTGCGGAAGCGCCTCGGGCGCGCCGTCGCCACGATGGCGCCGGCGGCGATCGTGACGCTCTTCGTGATCTGGGCCGGATATGGCTTCGCGGTACATACCGTAGGCGAGCTGCAACCGTGGATCGATTCCTATCCGCTGCCGTTGCAGCACGCTCTCGCGCGGATCAGTCCCTCCACCCCGTTGCCGGCGCCGGCGTTCTTTATCGGCATCAGCGCTCTTCACAAAACGAATAAGGAGGGATTCCAGAGCTTCCTCTGCGGGCGGCTTGGGATGACCGGCTGGTGGTGGTACTTCCCCTTTGCCGTGGCCATGAAGACGACGATCGCCGCACTGATTCTTTTCGTCGCAGGCGCCTGGTTTGCCCTGCGCGATCAGACGTTGCGCGGACCGTTTGCGGAGTGGAGTCTTGCTGCGCTGGCGACTGTCGCCGTGGCGATGCCGAGCACGCTCGACATCGGCCTCCGCTACATCCTGCCGTTTTATGTCCCGTTCGCAATCGCATCCGCGGCATCGGTGGTGGCGATGCTGCGCGCATCGCGCGTCAGCGCTGCCATCGCCATCGCTCTCCTGGTCTGCCATCTGGGCGCCTCGGCGTTTGCGCATCCCGACTACTTCCCGTATTTCAACGCCTTCGCCGGCCGCGATCCGTCGCGGTATCTCCTCGATAGCAACGTCGATTGGGGGCAGGACATCCTTCGCCTTCGTTCGGCGGTCCGCAGGAAGCACATTCCGTCGCTGAGCATTGCTCTGATGGGGCCCGCCGACCTCGCCGCGCTCGGATTTCCGCCGACCTACCCGATCGACATGTTCGTGCGTACGCATGGATGGGTCGCGATCAGCGATCATCCCCGTCAGGTGATGCAGCAACAGGGCGGATGCCGATGGCTGCCATCAGAGCCAACGCAACGCGTGGGCAAGTCGATCTCGCTTTACTACATGCCATGACTCGATCGGCAGTGCGCTCCAGAATCGCCGCGTTGCTGATCACGATCGGAGCGCTGCGGATCGCTTCAACATGGACGACACGTCATGAACCTTTTGATAGCGGTTTCCCTCCGCTGACCATCGGTTGTACGCGCACGGCAAGTACGAGCGGAACCTGGTGTTGATGCGCGTTGGCAATCTCCTCTTTTTCGTCCTTGCCGCGGTCGCGCTTCTGGTGTGGACGACGTTAGTTTACCGACACCGCTTCCGGCTCCAGCGACAACTCCACCTTCCCGTCCGCGTTCACATTCACGAAGACGATGTCGCCGGGCTTGAACGACCCTTCGAGCAGCTTCATCGCCAGCGGATCGATGATCAGCTTCTGCAACGTGCGCTTTAGAGGGCGCGCGCCGAACGCCGGGTCGTAGCCTTCCTTCGCAAGCTGCTCCTTGGCGTGATCGCTGATCTCGATCGACAGGCCGCGGTCGCCGATCAGCTTCGCCAGTTTGCGGAGCTGGATCTCGATGATCCGCTTGATGTGCTGCATGTCGAGCGCGTGGAAGATGATCACGTCATCGATGCGGTTGAGGAACTCCGGCCGGAAGTGCTTGTGCAGTTCCTCCTCGACGTTGCGCTCCATCTCCGCTTCCTGCTGCGGCGTCTGCATCGACTTCTGATAGTCGAAGATGTATTGCGCGCCGACGTTCGACGTCATGATGATGACCGTGTTCTTGAAGTTGACCTCGCGTCCCTTCGAATCGGTCAACCGTCCGTCATCCAGGACCTGCAGCATCACATTGAAAACCTCGGGATGCGCTTTCTCGATCTCGTCGAAGAGCACCACCGCGTACGGCCGGCGACGGATCGCTTCGGTGAGCTGCCCGCCCTCCTCGTATCCGACGTATCCCGGCGGCGCGCCGATCAGCCGCGCCACCGCGTGGCGTTCCATGTACTCCGACATGTCGATGCGCACCATGGCGTTTTCGTCGTCGAACAGAAACTCCGCCAGCGCGCGCGCCAGCTCAGTCTTGCCGACGCCGGTCGGACCCATGAAGATGAACGAGCCGATGGGGCGGTTCGGATCCTTGAGGCCCGCGCGCGAACGGCGCACGGCGCTGGAGACGGCGGCGACCGCCTCTTCCTGCCCGACCACGCGCTTTCTGAGGTTGTCCTCCATCTTCACGAGCTTCTGGATTTCGGACTCCATCATTCGCGTCACCGGGACGCCGGTCCATTTCGACACGATCTCGGCGATGTCCTCGTCCGTCACTTCCTCGCGCAGCAACGCGCCGGACGTTTGCATCTCGCCGAGCTGCGCCGACAGCGACTCGAGCTGCTGATTAATTTGGGGCAACGTTCCGTAGCGCAGCTCCGCCGCTTTATTCAGATCGCCCTGACGTTCCGCGGCGTTCGCGGCTTCGCGCGTTTCTTCAAGCTTCTTCTTCAGATCGTTGATCTGCGTGATCACACCCTTCTCGTTCTCCCACTGCGTGCGCAACGTGCTGATTTTTTCCTGCAGCTCGCTGATCTCGCTTTCGATGTCGCCGAGGCGGTGTTTGGAGACTGGGTTGTCCTCGCGGGAGAGAGCCTGCTTCTCGATCTGGAGCTGCGTCATCCGGCGCGTCAGTTCGTCGATCTCCTGCGGCATCGAGGTCAGCTCGATGCGCAGTTTCGAGGCCGCTTCGTCGATCAGATCGATCGCTTTGTCCGGCAGGAAACGATCGGTGATGTAGCGATGCGACAGCGTCGCGGCCGCGACGATGGCTGAGTCCTGAATCTTCACGCCGTGATGAACCTCGTAGCGCTCTTTCAGGCCGCGCAGAATGGCGATCGTGTCTTCGACCGTCGGCTCGCCGACGAACACCGGCTGGAAACGTCGCTCCAGCGCGGCGTCCTTCTCGATGTGCTTCTGATACTCGTTCAGCGTCGTCGCACCGATCGCGCGCAACTCGCCGCGGGCCAGCGCCGGTTTGAGCATGTTCGAGGCGTCCATCGCCCCTTCCGCGGCTCCGGCGCCGATGAGCGTGTGCAGTTCGTCGATGAAGAGGATCACGTCGCCGTCGCTCTCTTCGACTTCCTTGATCACCGCCTTCAGACGATCCTCGAACTCGCCTCGGTATTTGGCGCCGGCGATCATCGCGCCGAGGTCGAGGGAGACCACGCGCTTGTTCTTGAGGCCCTCGGGAACATCCCCTTCCATGATGCGTCGCGCCAGTCCTTCGACGATGGCAGTCTTGCCGACGCCCGGCTCGCCGATGAGCACCGGATTGTTTTTCGTGCGGCGCGACAGCACCTGGATCACGCGGCGGATCTCTTCGTCGCGTCCGATGACCGGATCGAGCTTGCCGCGGCGGGCCAATTGCGTCAGGTCGCGCGCGTAGCGCTCCAGCGCCTGGTACTTGGCCTCGGGATTCTGATCGGTGACGCGCTGCGTTCCGCGCACCGACTGCAGCGCCTTCAGCAGCGCATCCGGAACGGCTCCGTGCCGCGCCAGGATCTTCGCCGCGGTCGACTCCTTCGTCTGCGCGATGGCGAGCAGAAAATGCTCGGTAGAAACGTATTCATCGTTGAACTGCGTGGCCGCGGTGAAGGCGGCGTCGAACACTTTTCGGAGTGTCGATCCGGTCATCGGCTCCGCCGAGGCGCCGCCAACGCGCGAGTACTTGGCGACTTCCGCCGCGACCTCCGTCTCGATCTGGCCGGGCTGAAGTCCGAGCTTGGTCAGGATCGGAACGACGATCCCGCCCTCCTGCCGGAGCAGCGCGATGAGCAGATGCTCGGGCGTGACCTCCGGGTTCCCCGCGCCGCGCGCGAGGTTCTGCGCCTCGGACACCGCCTCTTGAGCCTTGACTGTAAGCTTATTGAAATTCATAGGATTACCTCACATTGAGTCGAATAGACTCACATCCTGAACGGGCTAACCCTATCGCTCATTCCGAGACGTGCAAGAAGAGCGCGCGAGCCGGACGGCGCTGCGCTGCTTCCACTCCTTCGCCCGTTTTCGCCGCATATACGCGAGGCGAACGATCATCACCATCAGAACGCCGAGGGGATCAGGATGCCGATCGCCGCGGCTGTGACGATGTTCTTCTCCGTCTTCGCGGATTGCGCCGTGAATGTCGCCCGTTGTCGTAAACTGAGGTACCCATGAGCCAGGTTCTGATAGCTGAATACGACGACACGACGAATAGCCTGCATCTACTGGAGCCGGTAGAGGGAATCGCTGATCATCAATTGGTTTCTGTGATCATCGACCAAACGAAGCCTAAGAGGCCGTGGAGTCATCTCGAGAACGTATTGAAAGGCGAGAATGCCGAGAGCTTCGGTCGAGCGATCGATGAAGCGTACCCGATCGAGCCGGTCAAACGGTGAATCAACGGCTCGCACTCGACACCAGCGCCGCGATTGACTTCATGCGCGAGGACCGACGATCGCCGCCTCAGATCGAGTCAGCGGAAACGGTCGTTATCCCGCTGCCGGTAGTCGGGGAGCTTTTCCACGGTGCGTCGTGCAGCGCTCGACCAGATGAAAGCCGCGCAAGGGTCGAAAACACGATCAGCGATTGGCATCCGCTCCACTGGTGAGCAGCACTCGATAGATCCATCAGATAGACTCCCCTCCCGGAGAACCGCATGAGCGCGACCGCGCAAACGATTGAACGCATCTCGCTTGAAACGAACCTGTTCGAATCGATCCTCGAACTGATCCGGCGTACGTCCACGATCCTGCCGGATGACGTCGTCCGCGCGGTCACCGGCGCGCGGAAGAATGAGGTGGAAGGGTCGAATGCCGACGTCGCGCTCAACGTCATCGGCTGCAACATCGGTCTCGCGCGCGACAGCTCGCTGCCGCTTTGCCAGGACACCGGAACGATCCTCTTCTACGTTCACGGCCAGTCGCTGCACAAGACCGTGTTCGAAGAGTCGAAAGCGCGGCTGGATGCGATGAAGGCGTAAACGGCAGTGGATTAGTGGACTAGTAGATTAGTAGATTGGAAAGCTCGCTCGAGGCTCCTGACCACTGACCACCCCGGCGATGTAGCCGGTGATCTGAATACACCTCTAATCGACTAATCCACTAATCTACTATCCACCATGCGCACCGAACACGACACTCTCGGCGAAGTCCGCGTCCCTGACGACGCGCTTTACGGCGCACAGACGCAGCGCGCGGTCGAGAATTATCCGATCAGCGGACTGCACGAGCATCCCGTGTTCATCCGCTCGTTCATCCTGCTGAAGAAAGCGGCGGCGCTGGCGAATCGGGAGCTCGACGCGATCGAATCCGGGCTGGCCGATTCGATCGTCAGCGCTTGCGATGAGTTGCTCGACAACGCGGAGACGTATCGCTCGCAGTTCGTCGTCGACGTCTTCCAGGCCGGCGCAGGAACCTCGTTCAACATGAACGTGAACGAGGTCATCGCCAACCTCGCCAACCCGGAGCGCGGGACATACACGCCGGTCCACCCGAACGATCACGTCAACATGGCGCAGTCGACAAACGACGTGTTCCCCACCGCGATCCGCTTGGCGGTGCTGACGGAGTTCGCGCCGTTGGCACACGAAGTGTCCGGGATGCGCGACGCGTTCCAGTCAACACGCGCGGCCTTCGATCACATAGCAGACTCCGGACGCCCCCACTTGCCGCACGCGATGCCGACACGGCATGGGCAAGGCGTCGACGCAGGGGG
>ERZ1739052.36-NODE-36-length-22771-cov-10.963902_pt1 | contig 22771 bp, 25 predicted proteins | sample MGYA00581761_ERZ1739052 | MGnify/ENA primary metagenome ERZ1739052 (study PRJEB42929, sample SAMN08275524) | rhizosphere metagenome | isolation source: Rhizospheric soil replicate 1 | host: Colobanthus quitensis and Deschampsia antarctica | place: Antarctica...
GCCGCGGTGCGCCGCGCCCGCCGCCCGCCCCCCCAAGCGTTCCCCCAGCGCCTTCGCCCAGTTCGCTAGGTCCAGCACCGACATCACCTCAATCTGCTTCACGAAATCTTCAGTCGAAATAGCCATTTCAGCCTCCAAATAGTGTTGATTCAGTCAATCTGATGCGCAGCGCCATCAAGGCAAAGCGCGAATTCTTACTAAGCGTTTGCCTCTGCCTCAGGTGCGGGTGCGTCTTCGCTCCCACCGCCGCGCTGCTTGGCGATTTCGCTGAGGACGACCGCGATGTTGCGAATGTTGGCGTTGAGCACAATGGCCAGGCTGCGGATCGGCGACTGCATGAGGAACAGCAGCTTGCTGATCAGCTCATTGCGCGACGGCAGGTTGGCGATGGCCTGGATCTGGTCTGCCGGCACGATCTGCCCGTTGAGCATCGCGCCCTTGAACGTGATCGAGGGAACGTCTTTGGCGAACTTGGTCAGCGCCTTGGCCAGCGCCACCGCGTCCGTGCGGTTGAACGCCACTGCGGTCGGACCGCTGAACTGATCCTTGAGCGCCGTCAGCGGCGAATCCTTCACCGCAATCAGCGCCAACGTGTTCTTGACGACGACATAGGTGGAGTTCGTGTCGCGGATCTGGCGTCGCAGCTCGGTGACCTGCGGAACGGTGATGCCTTTGAAGGCGATCACGAACGCGTTCGTGGCCTGGCCGATGCCTTCGCCGAGCTCGGAGATCGCTGTTGCTTTATCTTCGCGATTCATGCTTTCTCCTTACTCTGCCTTCGCCTCGGCCACGGTAGAGTCGATAGCGATCGACGGGCTCATCGTGGACGAAACATAGATTGTGCGCACGTATTTGCCTTTCGCGGCCGGTGGCTTGGCCTTGCGAACGGCAGTGATGAGACTGAACGCGTTCTCGGTGAGTTGATCCGCCGTGAACGCGATCTTTCCGACCGGAACGTGGATGATTGACGTCTTGTCGACGCGGAACTCCACCTTGCCGGCCTTGATCTCCGAGATTGCTTTAGCGACGTCGAACGTGACGGTGCCGGTCTTCGGATTCGGCATCAGACCCCGAGGTCCGAGGACTTTGCCGAGCTTACCAACCGAACGCATCATGTCCGGCGTGGCGATGACGGCGTCGAAATCAGTCCAGCCACCCTGGATCTTCTCGACGATCTCGTCTCCGCCAACCATGTCAGCGCCGGCTTCGGTAGCCTCGCGCTGTTTATCGCCCTGTGCGATCACGAGCACGCGCTTCGATTGTCCGGTTCCGTGCGGGAGCACGGTGGTACCGCGGACCATCTGATCGGCGTGCTTGGGATCGACTCCGAGAAGCATCGACAGCTCGACCGTCTCGTTGAACTTGGCGAACGCGATCTGCTTGAGCAGACCGAACGCCTCATCCAGTTGATACGGCCTCTGTTCGACCTTCTCGAACGCTGCACGGTACTTCTTGCCGTGTCTGGCCAATTTCACCTCCGTAGTGTTAGCGGCTCTTGCGAGCCTCCTACTTGTTTGCACCGGCTACGCGCCGGCACGGACTTCTTACTCATGGGAACGCGGGCATCTTGCCCGCCGTCTACATGCGGGCGGGACGCCCGCGTTCCCAGGCATTTCGATTTCTAGCCGGTAACTTCGAGTCCCATCGACCGCGCGGTACCTTCCACGGTCTTGACTGCCGCTTCCAACGACGCCGCGTTCAGATCCGGCATCTTGGTCTTGGCGATCTCCTCGACCTGCTTCTTGGTCACGCTGCCGACTTTCGTCTTGTTCGGCACGCCGGAGCCTTTCGGAATCCCAGCCGCTTTGAGCAGCAGGATGGCCGCGGGCGGCGTCTTGGTGATGAACGTGAATGTGCGGTCGGAGAAGACGGTGATGACCACCGGGATGATCAGCCCTTGCTGCCCCTGAGTCCGCGCGTTGAACGTTTTGCAGAACTCCATGATGTTCACGCCGTGCTGGCCGAGGGCCGGACCGACGGGGGGCGCGGGCGTTGCGGCGCCGGCGGGAATCTGGAGCTTGATGTATCCGGTGATTTTCTTAGCCATCTCTCAGGTCCTTTGAAAACTATCGTTTCTGTGCTGCCGCGTTACCGCCCTGCTCTTCGCTCGGATCGAACCGCGCGACCTGCAGGAAGTCGAGCTCGACGGGCGTCGAACGGCCGAAGATCGTGACCATGACCTTCAGCGTGTTGCGGTCGAGATTGACTTCTTCGACGACACCGGTGAAGTTCGAGAACGGTCCGTCGATGATGCGCACGTGCTCGCCGTGCTCGTAAACGTGCTTCGGTTTCGGCTTCTCTTTCGTCGTCACGACCTGCGTCAGAATCTGGTCGACTTCCTCGGGCGTCAGCGGCGTTGGCTTCTTGCCGGTCCCGACGAAGCCCGTGACTTTCGGCGTGTTCTTGACGAGATGCCAGGCGTCGTCGGCCATGTCCATCTCGACGAGAATGTAGCCGGGAAAGAACTTGCGCTGCACTTCGCGCTTCTTGCCGCCCTTCATCTCGATGAGCGTTTCGGTCGGGATCTTGATCTCGCCGAACTTCCCGCGCATACCGAGGGCTTCGATGCGCTGGTTGAGGTTCTCGCGCACACGCTCCTCGAATCCCGAGTAGGTGTGGACGATGTACCACTGCTTCTGCGCCGTCGTTTCGGTCATCGCTAGGTGCCTGCTCCGAATCTGGTGAAGAGGAAGTTGATCGCCTTGAAGAAGAGGAGGTCGCATCCCCACAGATAGACGGCGAAGACGAGCGTGGAGAGGATCACCACGACGGTCGTCCCAACCACCTCGGGACGGCTCGGCCAGGTGACCTTCTTCATCTCCGAGTTGGTGTCGCGGAAGAATTCGCGCGAGGACAGCCACCACTCACGCGGCCTGGCGATGATTGCGTTGCTGTTTTTGTCTTGATCCATCGATACCCCGAATGCTGACAGCTTTCAGCCCTCATCCTTCCGCGGCCCGTTGCCGCCATGAAGGTTGAGAGCTGAAGGCTGGAAGCTGAGAAGTTTGGCAGGCCAAGAGGGACTTGAACCCCCAACCTGCGGTTTTGGAGACCGCTGCTCTGCCAATTGAGCTATTGGCCTGCATGAGCCGCAAAAGCCTGCAAAAGCAGGCGCGAAGCGGCTTATTCCAGAGATCCTTCGGCGCGCGATGCCGCCTTAGGATAAGTGCTACGCCTTACTTCGTCTCCCGGTGGGGAGTGTGCTTCCGGTCATGACGGCAGAACTTCTTCAGTTCGAGCTTCTCCGTCATGGTTTTCTTGTTCTTCGTCGTCGTGTAGTTGCGACGTTTGCACTCGGTACATTGAAGCGTGATGATCTCTCTGCCTGCGCGCGCCATGTTCTTGCTACTCCGCTTGTAACGTTAGATGGAGCCCTCTGCGAGAGTTGAACTCGCGACCCCGTCCTTACCAAGGACGTGCTCTACCCCTGAGCTAAGAGGGCTTGCTGAAATCAGAAGGCAGAAATCAGAAGGCAGAATCAGGTTCTGCCGCCCGCAACTGCCTCCCAGTCTTTTCCAAAGAACTACGCGTGAACCCAGGCCCTCGCGCCGCCTCACTTCTGCTTTCTGCTCTCTGCTTTCTGACTTTGGAGCGGGAGACGGGGCTCGAACCCGCGACCAACAGCTTGGAAGGCTGTGACTCTACCAACTGAGTTACTCCCGCGGTTGAAACCAGAAACCAGAAAGCAGAAATCAGAAAGAAACGAGCCCGGCCGTTTTCTGGTTTCTGGTTTCGCTCTTCTGGTTTAAAACATGGTGGAGAGAGGAGGGTTCGAACCTCCGTAGGTCATAGACCGGCAGATTTACAGTCTGCTGCTTTTAACCACTCAGCCATCTCTCCATACGACTTCCGCTGGAGCTGGCGATGGGACTCGAACCCGCGACCTGCTGATTACAAATCAGCTGCTCTACCAACTGAGCTACGCCAGCGCCAAACCGCTAGATTTCAAAGACACAACCAGCCTGTCGACGCTAAGCAAAGGGTAGAGCTCAGACGGCGGAGGCCGAGGAACCGTGGGTTATAGCAGAGGGCCAAACGACGCGCAAGTGGGAAGTTATTTCGGTAGTGGTCCAGGTTGAACGCCGGCCTTGACCCTTTTTCGACGCGGTTTCCTCGGTCGGAGCAGCACTCATCAGACATGCGGTAATCTGTCGGCCGGATGGATCTTTTCGTCCTCGCGCTCTCACGCCTGGTTCCCCTCGCCTTTCTCGCGTCGCTCACACTGATCGGCAGCCGCTATGTGCACGATCTGCTGTGGCCGGCGCGCCCGAGACTCGCGCGCTGGGCGTTCGCAGGTGTCTGTCTGGTGGGCCTCGTGGCCCTCGCACCTTACGCTCTGCGGGCTGCCCTGATCGTCGCCGCAACCAGAGCCACAAGGCAGCATCGCTGGAAAGCCGCCGATCTCCTCCTCAGCGGCTACGACTCCTGGGATGGCCTCCGGAGCGAGGAGATGCTGCATCAGTGGGCCTTCGTGCGGATGAACGAGGGCCACTGGCGCGAAGCCGAAGAAGTCCTCAGGCTGGATACGAATCGCTCGGCGCAAGGGATGCTGCTGCTCGGCCTCTGCCAGTATTACCAACGCAACCCGGCCGCCGAATCGACTCTCGCAGGCGTACCGGACATGTCTGCCACGGAACTGTGCATCCGCGACTACCTCCTTGGCCGCATCGCCCAAAAGCATGGGGATTTACCGCTGGCCTACCGTCGGTACATGCAATCGGTGGGATGGGAAGCGGATTTTTTTCCAGGCGTTTACCATGCCGCTCGGTTGTGGCTGGTGCGAGGAAAAGGGGAACGTGCGGAGGTGCTCGTGAAGAGTTTCGTGCAACGCTTCCCCGCGGCGCACAATCCCAACATTCCCGTTCTCTACGACAGCATCCGTCGTCGTACCGTTCCGCCCGACAAGGAGTTCGTCATTGTCTCGGATTGAGGTGCGCGCCGAGGACGTCCTGACTCTCGCCGCGGCGCTCGGACTACTGGCCGTGCTCGGCACGAAGTCCCTCAGCACAATCCGCCTGAGCGAAGGCAACTACTGGGATTTCGCATTCATCCTGCTCCCCGTCGCCCTGCTTGTTCTGGGCGCCTCCATCCGCTACGCATTTCGGCCGGCAGGCGCCCCGGGCGTGCTGGAGGTGTCGACCCGGACGGGAGGCATCCTTCGCGACTGGTCGCCCTTTCTCGTTTTTCTGATGCTCTACGAAAGCTTCCGCCTCAATACCTGGAATGTTGTTTCGAAGGTCGATAAAGATCCGATGCTCCTGCGGTGGGACCGTGCGCTGTTCGGCGAGACTCCTTCCGTATTCTTCGACTCCGGGATCCGGGATTGGCTGACGCAGGCAATGACGATTGCCTATTTCCTCCATTTGATACTTCCGCCGTTGATCGGACTGGTCTGGTACCGGCGTGACCTGAGGGTCTTCCGGCAGTTTCTTCTGACGGTGCTGGTAGCCGGCATCATCGGATCGGAGGGATACATCGTTGTGCCGGCGATCGGTCCCGGTTCCGCCTTCCCATCCCTTTACAGACATACGCTCCGCGGCGCCACGTACGAGAACGTCACCGGGCTGATCGACACGGCGCGAGCGTTCCGCGATGTTTTCCCGAGTCTGCACGTCGCCATCTCGTCGATCGTCCTATGGTTCGCGTGGCGGCGCAGCCGGTGGTTCGGCGCGGTCGTGCTGCCGCTGATCGTCGCAAACTGGGTTTCGACGATGTATCTGCGGTACCACTACATGGTGGACGTGATTGCCGGATGGGCGACCGCGGCTCTGGCGATCGCCATCGCGTTGTTCATTCTTCGGATCGAGGACGCGGTACGCGCGCGGGTGCGCGCTTCCCCTGTTTGAATCGCGCGAGGCGCTTCATCGCTGTTGGCGGCGAACTTCGTAGCAGAGGATTGCCGTCGCCGTTGCCACGTTGAACGACTCGACGTGGCCGCTCATCGGAATCGTGACGGTGCGGTCGCAATGATCGAGAACGTTGCGTCGGATTCCTTTGCCCTCGTTACCGACCACGAGCGCGACCTTGCCGGTGAAGTCGATCGCATCGGGCCGCTCCCCGTTTTCCGCGGCGGCGTAAATCCAGAAGCCGCGCTTCTTCAGCGTCTCGATCGCGCGCGAAAGGTTCGTCACCTCCGCGACCTGCACCCACTCCGACGCGCCCGCGGACGCTTTCACCGCGACCGGCGTGAGTCCGACGCTGTCATGCTGCGGGATCACGACCAGATCGACGCCGAATCCGTCCGCGACGCGCAGGATGGCTCCGAAGTTCTGCGGATCGGTGATCGAGTCGATGATGAGCACGAAGTTGGTCTCCTCCTTCTCCACGATCTCATCGAAATCCGCATAGGCCGTCTCCGACACCTCCGCCACCACGCCGTTGTGGACCCCGCGCCCGGCCAGGCGGTCGATCTGATCGAGCGCCAGATTGCGCACCGCGACGCCCGCGCGCTTCGCTTCGCTCATCAGCCGCTGATGCCGCGCGGTTTCCTCGCGCGCCACGCCAACGTAGCGAATCCGCTCCGGATGCGAGCGGATGGCCTCGAGGACTGGATTGACGCCGTAAATGATCACGGCGCGGAGTGTAGTCACTCGGTGCCGCTGCTACAATTCCGCGCTCCGTGCGGCAGCTACTGGCGCGACACCGCGCTCTCCTTCTCCTGATCGCCGTCGCCGCGTCCGCGCAACTCGCAGCGAGCGCGTTTCATCGCGATCCGATCGCATCCGACACCGAGAGCTACGTCACACCAGCGCGAAATCTGGCGGCAGGCCGCGGGTTCCTCGGCATGGAGCCGCCGTCCTTCTCCGTCGCCGACGACCCTCGCTATCCGCGAAGCATGGGACCAGAGACGTTCCGCACTCCTGGCTATCCTCTGTTCTTAGCCTGTGTCTTCTCGCTCGGCGGCGGAATCGCAGCGATCATCCTCATCCAACGTCTGCTGACGATCGGGATTGCAGCGGCGGTCTATTGCTTCGCGCGTTCGGCCACCGGCTCTGACCGGATCGCGGTGACGGCAGGACTGATCTGCGCCTGTTTCCCGCCATTGGCAACCGCCGCGGACCTCGTGCTCACTGAGACTCTCTTCACCTGTTTCCTTCTCGCGGCGGTGATGGCCGCGGAGGCGGCGCTGAGGCGATCGTCGGTTCGTTTCGCCGCGCTCGCGGGAGTGGCGAGCGCCTGTACGCTTCTCATCCGTCCGATCGCTCTGTTCTTCTCCGTACCGATGGCGGCGGTTTTCCTGATTCGACGACGGCCCCGCATCGTGCTGGCGACGGTTTATCTCGCGGCGTTCAGCGTCCTGCCAACGGCGTGGATGATCAGGAACCGTTCCGTTTCCGGCGTTGCCACCGTTAGCACCTCGGCAAACGTGAATTCGTTGTTTCAGTGGGGTGCGGGGATCGCCGTGACCGAGCACGCTTCGCACTGGTACCGCTTGACGGCCATGCAGCGTGAAAGCGGCGTTCGCGCTCCGCTGCACCGCATCCGCGCGTCGCTGCTGGCGCAGGCCTTCGATCTCGCGCGCCGCGATGGCTTCGATCTGCGCGCGCTCAACGCGACACGGCAGTCGCGATATCTCGCCCGCATTGCGTCGCAGAGGATCCGCTCCCATCCGATGGCCCTCATCGAACTAATGTTCAGCGCGATCGTCGAGATGCACGTCATCGAGCCGGCGCTCATCGCAACCAGTTTCGGCATCGACTCGCGAGTTGCCATGATGCTCATCCCGACGGCGCTGGCTGCGCTCGGGTTCACTCTCACAGGTTTGTACATTCTATGGAAACGGACTCGTAACCTCGCCCTGGTGCTGGCCGCAACGATCGTCTATTTCACCGTGACTTCGGCGATCCCCGAGCCCGACATCCGTTTCGACGCAGTCTTCGCGCCCGAGTATTCGGTCGCTCTGGCAGCAGGACTCGTCTACGTCTGGTCGCCGTCGAGGGAGCGCGCCAACCGCGACGGCATGCGCGGCCCTTCGTAAACGAAACCGGTATAGACCTGAACGAGATCTGCACCGGCGGCAAACTTCGCACGAACGTCGTCTGCTGTGAAGATGCCGCCGACGCCGATCAGTGGATAGTTCGGACCGACGCGTTTGCGAACCCTGGCCAGGATCGATGCCGACGGCTCCATGAGCGGCGCGCCGGAGAGGCCGCCGGTTTCGCTGGCAGGAAACGGGCGCGCGATCGTTGTGTTCGTGCAGATCATGCCGCGGGCGCGCGTGACGCAAACGTCGCAGATTTCGTTGAGCATGGTGTCGTCGATATCCGGCGCGATTTTCACGAGCGCGGGGCCGGCCGCCGCAAGGATTCGTGCGAGATGCTCGGGCCGTTGCAGCTCGCGCAGCGACGGCGTATTCGGCGATGAGAGATTGACGACGACAGCATCGGCGTATGGCGCGAGCTTCATCGCGCAGGCGCCGTAGTCGTCCGCGGCGGCGTCGATGGGGACATCGCGATTTTTTCCGATGTTGACGAAGAGCGGCACCGTGCGTTTCCACGACGTCAGCCGCTCAACGACGGCGTCCGCGCCGTCGTTGTTGAATCCGAGGCGGTTGATGAGCGCGCGGTGCTCGGGATAGCGGAAGAGCCGCGGGCGCGGATTGCCGGGTTGCGGGCGGAGCGTGACCGTGCCTACTTCTACGAATCCGAAGCCGAGGGCGGCGAGCATCGGCATCAGCAGTCCGTTCTTGTCGAAGCCGGCGGCGATTCCGATCGGCGAGGGGAAGGTCAGGCCCATCAGCTCGCGTCGTGCGCTCGGCGGCGGCGCGCAGAAACGTTTGATGGCGCGGAGGACGATCGGGATTCGTTGCAGTGCGACCATCTGCCGCACCGCCAGCTCGTGCGCGTCTTCGGCGTCGAGCTGGAAGAGCAAATTGCGGATCAGCGAATACATTGTTCAATGCATTGGTCAAGGCGCGCGAGCGGCGAGAGCACGCGCGGGTCCGATTCGCTGGCGCGTTCGAGAAGTGGAATTGCGCGCACGAGCTCCGGGCCGTGATCCATGCCGGTCAGCATCAATCGCAGCGGCATGAACAGCTCTTTGCCCTTGCGGCCGGTCGCTTTCTTCAACCGCTCGTTCATCGCCTTGACCGCGTCAGCATCGAGCGGCGCGCCGTGCTCGCGAAGATCGTTCGCAACGGCGACAGCAAACTCGCGATCGACCTCCGGTGGCGCGTAATCAGTCACGAAGCGAATGGCCTCTTTGAACTGCGGCAGAAGATGAACGGACGTCTTCACGACGTCGATCGCCTCCTCCAGCCATGGCGCATCGAAACCGATCGCGTTCACGACCAGTGGCCGCAACGCCGCCGCAGACATCGAATGAATGTACTGTCCGTTCAACCACTCGAACTTCTGCGGATCGAAGACCGCCGGGGCGGAGTTGACGCGGTCCAGCGCGAAGTTGGCGATCGCGTAGTCGCGGTCGAAGACGTCGCGACCGTCCGGCGCGGACCAGCCGAGCATCGTCAAGTAGTTGACCATCGCCTCGGCGAGAAAGCCTGCCTCCGCATAGGCCGACACCGAGGTCGCGCCGTGGCGTTTCGATAGCTTGGTCCGGTCCTGCCCGAGGATCAGCGAAACGTGCGCGAATTGCGGGATCGGCCACTCCATCGCGCGATACACCAACACCTGGCGATGCGTGTTCGTCAGATGCTCCTCAGCGCGAATGACGTTGGTGATCTCCATGTCGTGATCGTCCACGACGACGGAAAAGTTGTACGTCGGCAGCGCATCGGAACGGACCAGGATGAAATCGCCGAGCGACTCGCGCTTCCACGTCACCTCGCCGCGGATCGCGTCATCAATCGTGACGTCGCCATCCTCGGGAACATGAAAACGGATCGCGTGCGGGATGCTGTCATCGTCGCGGCGATTCAACCAGCAGGTCAGGTCGTAGTGCGGCGGCCTGCTTTCTGCCTCCGCGATCTTTCGCTTGGCCTCAAGCTCCTCCTCGGTGCAATAGCAGCGATAGGCAATGCCGCGCGCAATCAGCTCGCGCGCAACGTCGCCGTATCGTTCGACGCGCTCCGACTGCCGATACGGCGCATGCGGCCCGCCGATATCGGGACCTTCATCCCACATCAATCCCAGCCATCGCAGATCGTCGAGCACCATCGTCTCGGACTCGGCGGTCGAACGCGCCTGATCGGTGTCCTCGACGCGAATGATGAACGTGCCGCCGTGATGCTTCGCGAACAGCCAGTTGAAGATCGCCGTGCGCGCGCCGCCGACGTGGAGGTGCCCGGTTGGCGACGGCGCAAAACGTACGCGGATCATGGATCGCCACTTTATCGCGAGAAACGACTGTCATCCTGAGCCGCCGGAGCGACGTAGCCGAAGGCGCAGTCGCGTAGGACGGTCGAAGGACCCCCTTCCTGGTAACCCGGAAGGGGCGGCGGTATTTTGAAAAGGCAAGTACGAGGGAGGTCCTTCGACCGTCCTACGCTGCTCCGGCTTCGCCTACGCAGCTCCGGCGGCTCAGGATGACAAGATCAGCACTACCGCCATCGCGCAAATCCCCTCGCCGCGCCCGATGAAGCCGAGGTGATCGGTCGTCGTCGCTTTGACGTTGACGTGGCCGGACGGCAGATCGAGCAGCGAAGCGATCTTGCCGCGCATCGCTTCGCGAAATGGAGCCAACTTCGGTTTCTCCGCGATGATCGTGACGTCGATGTTGGCAATCTCCGCGTCCATCTCGTCGACAACACGCTTCACTTCGCGCAGGAAAATCGCCGAATCGGCGTCCTTCCAGCGCGCGTCATCGGATGGAAAGTACTGGCCGATGTCGCCAGCGCCGGCGGCGCCGAGGAGCGCGTCGGTGATGGCGTGGAGGACGGCGTCGGCGTCGGAGTGGCCGGCCAAGCCACCGGTGTCGCTGATGCGAATGCCGCCGAGGATCAGCGGACGCGTTTCATCGAAGGCATGAACGTCGATGCCCTGGCCGACGCGGATCATGCGTCGCCCTCGCCGCCCCATTCCGCCCAGATCCGTTCGGCCATGACCAGATCCTCGGGCCGCGTGATTTTGAAGTTCATCGAGTCGCCGCGGACGAGATGGACGTGATGGCCGTATTTCGCCGCGAGTCCGGCTTCATCGGTCGCGTCCGCGTCTTCGCGCGCCGCGCGCGCGAGAATGTCGCGCAGAACATCGGCGCGAAAACACTGCGGCGTCTGCGCGGCGACCAGCACGCTGCGATCGAGCGTCGCCGCGATCGCTTCGTTCTCGATCTGATGCACCGTATCCGGAAGTGAGATGCCGGGAAACGCTGCGCCGTGTTCGCGCGCCGCATCGAGCGTGGCGTGAAACGTATCGAGCGAAAAGAACGGACGGACGGCGTCGTGAATGGCGATGAGATCGAAATCATCGCCCGCCGCTTCGAGACCGCGCGTCACCGACTGCAGCCGCGTCGCGCCGCCGGATACGAATGTCACACGCTCGCCCGGCGACGACTTCACCGCGTCGACGAGTTTCTCCATCACCGGCACGACTACGCGCGTCACGATGGCGTCGAAAAGAAATCGCTCGACGGCGCGCTGCACGAGCGGCTTGCCGCCGAGGGGCAGGAACTGCTTCGGCACATCGCCGCCGAAACGCGTTCCGCTTCCGGCGGCCGGGATGATGACAAGAACCCGCTCGGCGTCAGCCACTACACCGCCATGATGTCGACTTCTTTGCTCTTCAGAACGCTGCCGACTTCGTCGATGTGTTTGTCGGTCATCTTCTGGATTTCGTCGAGGGCGCGTTTCTCATCGTCCTCGGAAATCTCGTGATCCTTGAGCATCTTCTTCAGCTTGTCGTTGCCGTCGCGCCGCACCTGGCGAATGGCCGTGCGCGATTCCTCGGACATGTGATGCGCGCGCTTCACCAGCTCCTTGCGCCGCTCCTCGGTGAGCTGCGGGATCGGGATGCGAACCACCTTGCCGTCGGTCGCGGGATTGAGACCGAGGTCCGAGGTGCGGATGGCCTTCTCCACGACCGAGACCATCGACTTGTCCCACGGCTCGGCAACGATCAGCGACGGCTCCGGGACTTTGAGCGACGCCACCTGCGCGATCGGCGTCAGCGTGCCGTAGTAATCGACCATGATGCCGTCGAGCATCGAGGCATTGGCGCGTCCGGTGCGAAGCGTCTTGAATTCGCGGTGCAGTGCGTCGAGCGCGCCGTGCATGCGGTGCTGCATATCTTTGATTACATCGTTGATCATGATTTCCTCGCGTCAAATCAATCGCTGACGATCGAGCCGATGTCCTCGCCGAGGAGGGCACGGCGGATGTTGCCCGGCTCGATCAGCGAAAAAATATAGATCGGAATCGAGCTGCCGCGCGCCAGATCGATCGCGGTCGCGTCCATCACTTGCAGCCGCTCGGCCAGCACGCGCTGATAGGTCGCGTGCGGGATCTTCGTCGCGGTCGGATCTTTTTCAGGGTCGGCGGTGTAGATGCCGTCGACCTTGGTTGCTTTGAAAATGATTTCGCACTTCAACTCGGCAGCGCGCAGCGCCGCGGCGGAGTCGGTGGTGAAGTACGGATTGCCGGTGCCGGCCGCGCAGATGACGATGCGCGACTTCTCCAGATGCCGGACGGCCCGCCTGCGAATGAACGGCTCGGCCATCTCGGCCATTGTGATCGCGGATGTCACGCGCGTCTGCGCGCCGCGGCGCTCCAGCGCGTCCTGCAAGGCGATCGCATTGATGACCGTGGCCAGCATCCCCATGTGATCGCCCGCCACGCGGTCGATCCCCTCGGTCGCCGCCGTCACGCCGCGAAAGATGTTTCCGCCGCCGATGACGATGGCCAGTTGCACGCCTGCGCGATGGACTTCGACGATCTCGTCGGCGATACGAGCGATGGTGTCGGAGTCGATCCCCGTCCGCCGCCCGCCCATGAGCGCTTCACCGGAGAGTTTGAGAAGGATGCGTTTGTAGCGCGGAGGCATTGGCGACGCTTTATATAACAAAGGCGGGACGAAGGAAGCCTGTCATCCTGAGGCTGCCGGAGGCGCGTAGCCGAAGGCGAAGACGCCGGAGGACGGCGAAGGATCTCAAGCTTCACGACCTGCGCTGAACCCCGCTTTCGCAAATGTCGCGAATCTTGAGATCCTTCGCCGTCCTGCGCCGCTTCCGCGCTTCGCGCTCCACCGCTCCGGCGGCTCAGGATGACAGAACGTTACTTCATGAAGCTGGCTACTTCGGCGGCGAAGTCATCGCTCTTTTTCTCGATTCCTTCGCCGAGCTTGTAGCGGGTAAAACGGGTCACCGTGTACACGCAACCGGACTCTTTGCCGGACGACGCGAGGTACTCGGTGACCGTCTGCTTGTCGTTGCGGATGTAGGGCTGCTCGAGGAGGCAGGCCTCGCCGTAGAACTTGTCCATCTTGCCGCTGACCATCTTCTCGACGATGTTCTCCGGCTTGCCGGATTTCGCCGCGGCGTCGCGAGCAATTTCGCGCTCGGTGTCGAGGTCCTTCTGCGTCACTTCCTCGCGGCGGACGAAGCGCGGCTCCAACGCGGCGATGTGCATGGCCACGTCTTTCGCGACGTCGTTCATCTTGTCGTTCTTCTCGCCGCTGGTGGCGACGAGCTCGACGAGCACGCCGATCTTGCCGCCGGCGTGGATGTACGCCGCCAGCACCGCGTTCGGCGCAGTCTCGTAGCGGACGAAGCGGCGGATGGAGATGTTTTCCTTGATCGCTCCGATCATGGTCAGAACGTGCTGGCCAACCGTCTGGCCTTCCGCGTCGCCCGGCCACGGGTCGTTGTTCAACGCCTCGACCGTGTCCGCCTTGCTGCCGGCGATCACTTTCGCGACAGCATCCGCAAACTGGCGGAAGTTCTCGTTGCGGCCGACAAAATCGGTCTCGCAATTCACCTCGACGAGTACGCCGGCGTTCGCGCCGACATACGAGGTCACGGTGCCCTCGGCGGTCACACGTCCGGCCTTTTTGCCGGCGGCGGCCAGACCCTTTTTACGGAGGATTTTGGTGGCCTCCTCCATGTTTCCATCGGCCTCGACGAGCGCGGACTTCACGTCCATCATGCCGGCGCCGGTCTGCTCGCGCAGCTCCTTGACCATCGCTGCGGTTACCTGAGTCATAGCGTTCTCCTTTGATACAAGAGCGCCGTCTGCCGTGATCGGGCAGCCGGCGCTCCAAGTGATAGTAGTCGTAGCGAAAAACTAGGAAACGGCCGGAGCGCTGATTGCTTCGGCGGGTTCGGCGGCAGGAATCGGAGCGGGAACCTCGGAAGGTTCGCTCTTGTCCTCGACGCCGATGAACTTCTCCTCGGCCAGGTTGTAGCCTTCGAGCACGGCGTCGGCGATCTTCTGCGTGAACAGGCGGATGGCGCGGATCGCGTCATCGTTGCCGGGGATCACGTAGTTGATGTCTTCCGGATCGCAGTTCGTGTCGACGATGGCCACTACCGGGATGCCGAGCTTCTTCGCTTCCTGGATGGCGATGTACTCCTTCTTCGGATCGATCACGAAGAGCGCGTCCGGAAGGCCGTCCATCTCGCGGATGCCGATGAGATTTTTGAGGAGCTTGTCGCGCTCGCGGTCGAGGGCTGCGCGCTCCTTCTTCGACATCTCTTTCTCGGTGTCGCCGGTGATCGTCTCGATTTCCTTGAGACGCTCGATCGACTTGCGGACGGTGGTGAAGTTCGTGAGAGTGCCGCCCAGCCAGCGATTGTTCACGTAGAACATGCCGCAGCGGTTGGCCTCTTCGAGAATGGCATCCTGCGCCTGGCGCTTCGTGCCTACAAACAGAATGCGTTTCCCCTGGGACGCGAGGTCCGAGATGAACGCGGAAGCTTCCTTAAAGAGCTTGAGCGTCTTCTGCAGGTCAATGATGTAGATCCCATTGCGCTTCCCGAAGATGTACTTCTTCATCTTGGGATTCCAGCGCTTGGTCTGATGACCGAAGTGAACGCCAGCTTCCAAAAGCTCTTTCATCGTAATAGAGACTGCCAAGCAAACCCTCCTTTTCGCGGTGACGTTTGAGTTGGACTGCGTGAGACAAAAAAGACAGGAGCGAAGGCCGCTCCTGTCTTCAAAAAAATCAAACTGGGGAAAACCCGAACATCGAGAATCAGCGCTTGGAGAACTGGAAGCGGGCGCGCGCGCCTTTCTGGCCGTACTTCTTACGCTCCTTCATTCTCGGGTCGCGGGTGAGCAGGCCGGCCTTCTTCAGGCGCTTGCGCAGCTCCATGTTGAAGATCTGCAGCGCGCGCGAGATGCCGTGACGGATCGCGCCCGCCTGGCCGCTCGGGCCGCCGCCGTCGACCGTCACGACGATGTCGAACTTGTCGGTCGTCTCCGTCAGCGAAAGCGGCTGCTTGATGATCATCTTCAGCACGTCATTGCCGAAGTACTCGTCGAGCGAGCGGTGATTGACCGTGATCGCACCGCTACCCTGCCGGAGATGGACGCGCGCGGTCGACGTTTTGCGACGTCCCGTTCCGTAGTATTCAACCAGAGCCAATGAATCCTCCTAAACCTGTCAGGCGACTTCGAGCCGCTCGGGCTTCTGAGCGTCGTGGGGGTGAGTGGTACCGCGGTAGACCTTCAGCTTTTTGATCATCTTCCGGCCGAGCTTGTTCTTCGGCAGCATGCCGAAGACGGCGCGCTCGATCATCGACTCGGGCTTGTCGGCGCGGACGAAACGGGCCGCCTTCTCGCTGAGGCCGCCCGGATAGAGCGAGTGGTGACGGTAAATCTTGTCCGTCTCCTTCTTGCCCGTCAGGACGATCTTCTCGGCGTTGATCACGATGACGTGATCGCCGGTGTCGAGAAACGGCGTGTAGGTCGGCTTACTCTTGCCGGAAATGATCCGGGCGATTTCGGTCGAAAGCCGGCCGAGGACTTTGCCCTCGGCGTCGATGATGAACCATTTCGGCTCGATGTCGCCCTGTTTAGGGAAATACGTACGCATGACTCTCCTGAACACACCACGAAAACGTAGAGATTTCGATCTTCGGAGGACCGCGGCGCGGGTGAGAACTGCTCAGCGCCGAACGTCATTCAAAGACAACCACACACCTTCCCGGCGGAAGGGGGTGAAACGGTAACACTGCCGAACAGAGCCCGTCAAGGAATTCATTCCCCCGGGCACGGCGGGCGCGTTGGCTGATCGCGAACCCTTTTCGGAGTCAACCGAAAGTCGCGGCGCCGATCAGAAGATCAATGTTGAATGTTCAATGTTGAATGGGCGGCACACCATGACTGGCATCTGCATTCAACACTCAACATTCAACATTGAACATTCAACATTCATCCCCCTTCTCCTGATCGAACCGCCTACGCCACCTTCAGCAGCCGCCGCAGTTTCGCGATCAGATCGCTCGCCTGGAACGGTTTAACGAGATACTCCTCGGCGCCTAACGCCTCGGCGCGCTTGCGGTCTTCTTCGCGCGATTCCGTCGAGATCACCATGATCGGGATTGTCCGATGTACCGGGTGATTCTTGAGGAACGACACCAGCTCGAGGCCATTGATATCGGGCATGTTGATGTCGGTCAGGATCGCGTCGAACTTGTGATGCGGCAGCGTTTTGAGCGCTTCGAAGCCGCTGGCTGCCTCGACGATCTCCAGGTCGTACGCTTCCGTGCCGCCTTCGATGATCGTGGTCAGGTAGGCGCGCATCGAGCTCGAGTCTTCGACGACCAGGACTTTCAACTTCGGGCCTTCTCCGCCGCGAAGACCGCGTTGCCGAACGCGTAGCCGGCCTGGCTGAGGAAAATCTCGAGTCCTGTCATGGTGTCGATCGGAGCGCGATGTGCGGCGTTGTCGCCGTACAGAATACCAATCGTCCGTCGCGCGTGCATGATCGGCAGCACGACGACCTCGGTCGGCAGCAAACCGCCGAGGGAATCGATGAGCTGCATGTTGGCGGCCGTGCGGCGCATCTTGCCGCGATGCGCTTCGCCCGACGTCGCCACGTCGCCGAGGATCGACGGCTCCGTGCGTGCGATGCGCAGTGACTTCACGCGGTTGGAAATGTCCGCGCCGCCGAATCCGGAGATGCCGGTGAACTCGGAATCGCCCGCGACGAAGAGCGCGCCTCGGTCGAGATACTCCGCCGAAAGGCGCAGGATGGTCGCCGACACTTCGCCGATATCGTTCGGATTCGAGAGCTCGTTGATGAGTTGCTTGAGCAGGCTGAAGCTGCGATCGACGTTCTCTTTCTCCGCCGTCTCGTAAAAGCGCCGGCCGGCATCGGCATCGCCTCCGCCCGTGGAGCGCTCCCACTGCTGGAACGCTCGCTCGGCGAACAGCACCAGCTCATCGGCGAAGAGACTCAACTCCTCCTCCGCCAATCCCGGTTGCAGCCGCGCCGGCGAAGGCTTGGTCAGATACAGATCGGCGCCGCGCCGCAGCAGATCATGACGCCGCCGCAGATCGGCCTCGGCATCGATGATCACGACCGGCAGCCGCGGATTCTTTCGTTTCAACTGCTGGAGCAGCACGTCCGACTGGTCGGTCAGTTCGAGGAAGGTGACGAAGAACGTGTTCGCGCGGATGTAATCGCCGATCGCGACGCGCGCATCGTCAATGGTCCCGAACTGCGCGATCTTCACGCGATTGCGTCCGAACGCGCGCCGCGCCGCAACGCGAATCAGCGGGTTGCGCTCGAAGAGGACGACGTTGCGATACGTGGCGTCCGGCGATTCGACTTCGATCAACCCGCCCGCGACTTTGAACTGGCCGGACGACGCGCGAGGCTTGGCCGCCGGTTGCGGCGCGGGCTCTGACGCTCTTTCCTCAATCGCCGGAAACGGCTCATCATCCGGCACCGGCGTGAACGTCTGCTCCTCGCGCTCCTCGGGCGTCGGAAACGGCAGGATGTTATCGTCGGGAACGAGCGTCAGCGCCGGTTCCTTCGCATGTCCGAGTCCGAGGTCGAGCGTCGGTGCGGGCGTGTCGGCAGCGGCGGAGCGGAGCAGCGCCTTGCCTACTTTCAGCGATTCTTCGAGACCGCGCAGCGGCTTGAGCTTCTCGCCGTCCGCCGCGCCGACGATCCTTTGCGGCGCAAAGCCGCCGTCCTTGAAAATCGCGTCGGCGTCGTACTCGACGTCGAGCGGACCGACGTGATCGCTGAGGATGAAATTGAATTCGCCTTCGCGGCTCTGCAGCAGCGGCGCGACGACGCTCACGACGCGTTCGTGAATGGCCGTGGCGAGATCGGCGGCCGTGATGATGTTCATGTCGACCGCCGCCATGCCGAGGGGGATGCCGCTCTCCTCCATCTGACGCAGCCCCGGCGCCGCCGCCTCGGGGACGGAGCCGCGCGCAACGAGAAACGTCAGCAAGTCGGGATGTTCCGGCGACGACGCGTTCACCACGAGCCCCTGCCGGAACATCACCGTATGCCGCCCGCGATCGTCGACGATCTCCAGCACGCCGGTCCGGCGGCTGAGGTGGACGATCTGAACGATGTCGGTGAGAGATAGATCTTCTAAGCGGCCGAGGAGACTCATGTAGCCTCGCTCGCAAAGCAGAAAGCAGAAAGAAGAAAGCAGACGTGGGCGATTGAACCCTTCTGCTTTCTGCCTTCTGCTTTCTGCCTTCCAATCACGTGGCGAGATTGTAGCGTTTCAAAATACCGTCGAGGATGCCGTTGATGAACTGCGGCGACTTGTCGGTGCCGAACTTCTTGGCGATCTCGATGGCCTCATCGATCACGACCAGCTTCGGCGTCTCGCTTTCGTGCAGAAACTCGTAGACCGACAAACGAATGATGTTGCGGTCGACGACGGCCATCCGCGAGAGCCTCCAGTTGTCGGCCTGCGCCTGGATCATGCCGTCGATGTCGGAGAGGTGATCGATGGTGCCGCGGAAAATCTTCGCGGCGAATTCGCGTGTGTTCGGCTTCGACTTCTGCAGATCCTCGAACGTGTCGATGATCATGTCGGGCACGTTGCCGGAAAGGTCGTACTGATACAGCATCTGCACGGCCAGTTCCCGTGCTTTTCGGCGCGCTCCCATCTAATCTTCCTCGCTGCGAAGCGCGCGCCACAGATTCGCCATCTCGATCGCGGTCAGCGCCGCTTCCCACCCCTTGTTGCCGCTACCGGATGACGACCGCTCTACCGCCTGCTCGAGCGTGTTGCACGTGATCACGCCGAAGGCGACAGGAACCTTCGCGCCGGTTGCGACGCGCGACAGATCGTTCGTGACCTGAGCGGAGATGAATTCGAAGTGCGGCGTGTCGCCGCGAAGAAGACAGCCGAGGGTGACGATCGCGTCGATATCGTCGACGTCGATCAGCTTCGCGGCTAGTGTCGGAATCTCGAACGCACCCGGCACGCGATACACCGAAACCGCATCGTCCGCGGCACCGTGCCGCGAGAGGCAATCGAGCGCGCCGCGAAGGAGTCCGTCGACGATCTCGTCGTTGAAGCGGCTGGCGATCACGGCGAAGCGCAAACCTTCAGCATTGTGATCCCCTTCAAAAGAGCGGGGCATAAGCGGCGCGGATTATATGCGGGCCGGCACGCCACGATTCGCGCTGCGTCCGTGCTTGTCATCCTGAGCCGCCGGAGGCGTTGGAGCGCGAAGCGCGGAACGCCGGAGGACGGTCGAAGGACCCCCAACCTGCTAACCCGGAAAGGGCGGCGGTTTTTCGCGAGGCAAGCACTTGGGGGGTCCTTCGATCGTCCTCCGCCGCTCGCTTCGCCTACGCGGCTGCGGCGGCTCAGGATGACAAAGCGCGCGCGGCTACCGTCCGCTCGCAATCGACGGCGCGGGGCGATCGTCTTCGCGATCGTTGTAGTAGTTCACCAGCCCCTGATAAATCGCGTCGGCCACGTGCTGGCGATACTTTTTCGTCTTCATCAACGCGCGGTCTTTGTCGTTGCCGAGGTTGCAGATTTCGAGGAGGACGCGGGTGGGGATGAGGTTGTAGCGGATTACCGCGGGCACCCATTCGCGCCCGTTGCGGACCACGTTATCGCGCACGGGATTGAACGGATGGACTTTCAATCCGTCTCCATCGAAGGCATCAATGATCGACTCGGCCAAATCGCGCGACAACCCCTCGGCCGTCAGCGATTCCTTCTCCGAATGACGCACCACCGGACTCTCGCGCACCTCGGCGCGCGCGAGGTAAACCTGGTCGCTCTTCTCGTACGATCCGGTCACGTAACGCTGGCCGGGGATGTATGCCATCGCGCCGCGCAGCGACGGATGCAGCGAGTCGGCGTGGATGGAGAGGAAGACCACTTTCTCCTTTGCGACGCCCTGCTTGATCGCATGCCGGAAGATCGAGTTCGCCAGATACCACCGGAGGTTGACACCGACGGCGGGATCATCGAGGTCATAGCGCGGCGACGTCAGCACGATGTGATCGCCCTGATTCTCCAGTTCGTCGCGCTCCGCGACCGTGTAGCCGGCGTGCTTCGACTTGGTGGTGGCCGAAACGGTCGCTCCCGACTTCTTTTCCAGGATGTGCTTGAGCCGGCACATTACGTCGTACACGTAGTTCGATTCCCACACGTCGTCATACGTCGCGCCGACATCGCGCCCGCCATGACCGGCGTCGAGGATGATGCGCACGCCGGCGAGACCCTTCGCGCGCGGACGAACGGCAAGCTTCGCGCTGGCGCGCTTCACCTCTTCGTTCGCAACGCGCGTGGGATCGTCGGCCGGCAGATACTCGGGAAGCAGCAGCGACATCGGAATCTTCACGCGATAGCCGATCGGAATTCGCGCGACGTCGTCGATCCCGTTGAACGTGACGATGCGGTCGAGCACATCGCCGACGTCTTTCGAGTAGACGCGTCCCGTGAAGCGGATCGCCACCGACGAATAGAGCGCCTCGCCCTTCTGCAGCCGATAAACGGCAAACGGCTCGGCGGAGGTTCGGTCGTACGTCAGCGACGGCTGGCTGGATGCGGCCACTGCTTCAGGTAGCGAAACTGCTGCCGCAGCATGACCATCCGCGCCCGTACGCTCTTCCGGATCGTCCTCCGATTTCCGAACCTCGGCTGTCTTCGGTGCATTACGTTCCTCCCTTTCACCACGGCGGAATGCCGCGGCGAGCAACTCCTTCGGGATGAGGATCACGTCACCTTTGCGGGTCGAGAGTCCCTGCGCCGGATTCGCGGCGCGGATCGCCGCGTAGTTCTCGCCGCGTCCGGTAAACCACTCCGCGATGTTCCAGAGCGATTCGCCTTCGATGCCGCTGCTGCCGACGATGACGTGGCGGCGTCCCTCGGCGACGTCGCTGTCGGACGGAAAGAGCGCCGCGGCAACGTCGCGCTGCAGGTTGGGACGGAGGAGGTTGAACGGAATGCGAACGCGTTGCTCGGTGGTGAGATTGCCGCCGGCGTGATTGAACGCGGCGATCTCGTTCCAGCGATCGCCGTCACCGGTGACGCGCTTGGCCAAACGGCTCCACGCATCGCCGTCATGCGGCTTGACTACGACTTCAATGGTGTAGTCGGCCGTCAACGACGCGCGCAACTCGGGCGTAACGGTTTTGAAAGGAGAGGCGGCGAGAACTACCGCCGGAAGAAACGCCCCGAGGAGGCCCACCCACCACTTACGCACGGGGGAAAGTGTAGCAGAGAGTCAAAGGCTAAATGTTGAATGTTGAATGTTGAATGTTCAATGTTGAATGAAAGCGGCGAGTATCTATCGGAGTCTCCCCGTTTCATTCAACATTCAACATCATTCAATTCAACATTGAATTGAACATTCGCGTCATCGGCTACTTCGGTCCTGACGACGGCGCGACGCGTGGCGCACATTCCTCGTCGCCTGCGAAAAACTCAGCGACGGACAACGCCGCATCGCCGGCCGGTTCGTCACGTTCGACCCGCGTGGCCGCGCGGTGCGGTGACCACTACGCGGGCGGCGCTTCGGGCCAGTAGTTCGTTTCGCGCTCGAAAAAATTTGCGGCGCGGAAGAGGGCGCGCTCGGCGAAATGCGGGGACATGATCTGCAGCGATAGCGGCAAATGCTCACGTGAAAATCCGGACGGGATGGCGATGGCTGGGATGCCGACGAGATTCGCGGGAGCGGTGAAGATGTCGGATAGATACATCGCCAGCGGATCGTCCGTCTTTGCGCCGATCGGGAATGCCGGTTCGGGCGTGGTCGGCGTCAGCAGATGGTCAAAACGCGCGAAGGCGGCGTCGAAATCGGCGCGCAGTTTGGCGCGCACGCCCTGGGCGCGGCCGTAGTAGGCGTCGTAGTAGCCCGAGGACAGGGCGAACGTACCGAGCATGATGCGGCGCTTGACCTCGTCCCCAAATCCTTCGCCGCGCGATTCGAAGTAAACCTCGCGCAGCGATTTCGCGCGCTCGCTGCGGCGCCCATACCGAATCCCGTCGAACCGCGACAGATTCGCGCTCGCCTCGGCATTCGCGACGATGTAGTAGATGGCGATGGCGTAGCCGATCGACGGGACGCTGACCTCTTCGATCACCGCGCCGCCGCCACGAAGAACGGCCAGTGCTTCGTCGAAGTTGGCGCGCACTTCTCCTTCGAGTTTGTCCACTGCTTCGCGCACGACACCGAAGCGGAGGCCGCGAACTCCCGCGTCGAGATCGGCGGCGTAGTCGTCGACGGCGTTCGTCGCGGACGTCGAGTCGAGCGGATCGTGTCCCGCGATCATGCCGAGGAGATCGGCGCATTCGCGGACGGTCTTGGTGATGATGCCGATCTGGTCGACGCTCGATCCGAACGCCACAAGGCCATTACGGCTGATGCGGCCGTACGTCGGCTTGAGTCCGACCACGCCGCAGAGCGCGGCCGGCTGGCGCACCGAGCCGC
>ERZ1739052.37-NODE-37-length-22373-cov-11.147459_pt1 | contig 22373 bp, 11 predicted proteins | sample MGYA00581761_ERZ1739052 | MGnify/ENA primary metagenome ERZ1739052 (study PRJEB42929, sample SAMN08275524) | rhizosphere metagenome | isolation source: Rhizospheric soil replicate 1 | host: Colobanthus quitensis and Deschampsia antarctica | place: Antarctica...
GTGGTGTCGTGAGATCATCGAGGAAGAACGGGCCGCGGAGTGGTTCGACGTGTTGGATGCCGCCTGGCTCGTGGGCGATGATCTGCTGCGGGCGCAACGCAATGCGCGCGGCCGCCTCGGTCGGCAGCGCGAGCGTCTCATCGAGCGAATTCGTGTGCAGCGACTGCGTGCCGCCGAACACCGCCGCCAGCGCCTGGATGGTGACGCGGACGATGTTGTTGTACGGCTGCTGCCCGGTCAGCGAACAGCCGGCCGTCTGCGTGTGGAAGCGGAGCTGCCACGAGCGCGGATCCTTGGCGCCGTAGCGGTCGCGCATCACTTTCGCCCACACGCGGCGGGCCGCGCGGAACTTGGCCACTTCCTCGAAAAGATCGTTGTGCGAGTTGAAGAAGAACGACAGCCGCGGCGCGAAATCGTCGACGTCCAGACCGGCGCGGACGCCGTACTCGACGTACTCCATGCCGTCGCGCAGAGTGAACGCGAGCTCCTGCAGCGCGGTCGAGCCGGCCTCGCGAATGTGATAGCCGCTGATCGAGATCGGGTTGTACTTGGGGACGTTCTCCGCGCAGAACCGGAACGTGTCGGTAATCAGCCGCATCGAAGGACGCGGCGGGAAGATGTACTCCTTCTGCGCGATGTACTCCTTCAGGATGTCGTTCTGGAGAGTGCCGGAAATCTTCTTCCAGTCAGCGCCCTGCTTCTGCGCGACGACGAGATACATAGCCAGCGCGATCGGACCTGTGGAGTTAATGGTCATCGAGACGGTGATGTCCTCGATGTTGATTCCATCGAAAAGCGTTTCCATATCCGCCAGCGTGTCGACGGCGACACCGCACTTGCCGACTTCGCCGGCGCTGTAGTGATGATCGGAGTCGTAGCCGTAGAGCGTCGGCAGATGGAACGCGGTCGACAGACCGGTTTGGCCGTGCGCGAGCATGTACTTGAAGCGCTCGTTGGTCTGCGTGGCGCTGCCGAAGCCGGCGAACTGGCGCATGGTCCAGAGCCGGCCGCGGTATCCGGCGGGATGGATGCCGCGCGTGTAGGGAAATTCGCCGGGAAAGGCGAGGTCGCGCTCGAAGTCGAGCCCGGCCACGTTGTCCGGCGTCGCCAGCGGATTTACTTCCATGCCGCTGACGGTGGTGAAGTCCTTCTTCCATGCCGGTTTCTTCGACGCGGTCTCCTGCCATTTGCCCTTCTCATTCCGGACGGCGTCCAGCGCCGCCTTCGAGAAGAGCGGAAGCTGTTCGGGCTGGTCCTGCGGAATCGGAGGCGGGGTGGAAGCTGGGGAGATATCGAGTCGAGTCATGTCAGCCGTTCACTGTACCGGATCAACTCAGGACGGAACAAGGCCGGTTTCACCACAAAGACACAAAGGACACAAAGAAATCCCTTTGTGTCTTTGTGGTGAAACGCTTCGCGACGTTCCCTTCGGTCACGCGCGAGCAGGCCCTTGCAGCATTGGAAATTGGGAGCACAGACACTCTTGTCTGTGCTGGTGAGACTCGGGACCCCTGAGCAGAATCGACCGGATCGAGCGTAGGCGAAATCAAATCCCCGTAACGCGCACCACTTCCTCGAAACTCGTCACGCCCTCGGCCAGTTTCCGCAATGCTGATTGCCGCAACGTGCGCATGCCGCGCTTCACCGCCATCTCCTTGATCTTGAGAAAGTCCTCGGAGCGGTCGATGAGGTCGCGGATGGCGTTGTCGATGGGGAGGATTTCGAAGATGCCGGTACGGCCGAAGTAGCCGGTGTTGCGGCAGCGGATGCAGCCCGCGCCTTCCTTGACGATGATCCGTTTGCCTGCGGGTGCCTGGAGGTTGAGCATCCCCGCTTCTTCGACGCTGAGCGGGCGGTTGCGTTTGCAGTCTTCGCAGATGCGGCGCATCAGCCGTTGGGCCATCGTTCCGACGAGCGTCGATGAGATCAGGAACGGCTGGATGCCGAGGTCGATCAGCCGTGTCACCGACGTCGCGGAATCGTTCGTGTGCAGCGAGGAGAAGACGAGATGCCCGGTCAGCGCGGCCTGAACGGCATTCTGCGCGGTTTCTTCGTCCCGGATCTCACCGACCATGATGATGTCCGGATCCTGGCGGAGGATCGTGCGCAATGCGGAAGGGAACGTGATTCCGATCTTAGGCTGCACCGAGGTCTGGTTGAAATCGTCCCACACCATCTCGATCGGATCCTCGATCGTCGTGATGTTGATCTCCGGCGAAGCCAGCGACTTGAGCGCCGAGTAGAGCGTGACGGTTTTGCCGGAGCCGGTCGGACCGGTGACGAGGATGATTCCGTGCGGGCGCTTGATCCACTCGCCGAACATGTGCAGCTCGTCTTCATAGAACCCGAGGCCGGACAGATCGCGGAGCAGGACATCGGGGTCGAAGATGCGCATGACCAGTTTTTCGCCGAAGGCGGTCGGCAGCGTGGAGACGCGCAGTTCGACCTCTTTGCCTTCGCGCTCGGTCTTGATGCGGCCGTCCTGCGGGCGGCGCCGTTCGGCGATGTCCATGCGGCACATCGTCTTGATGCGCGAGGTGATGGCCAGGTTGACGAGCTTCGGCACGCGCTGGATTTCGTGCAGCACGCCGTCGATGCGGAAGCGGATCATGGCCGCCTCGCGCTTCGGCTCGATGTGGATGTCGCTGGCGCGCGAGTCGTACGCGTGCTGCAGCAGGAAGTCGACGGCGTTGACGATGTGCGCGTCGCTGGTCTCGATCTCGTTGCCGGACTTCAGTTTGACGTACTGCTCGAGGTTGGAGAGATCGATGGCGCCGCGGCCGAGATCGCGTCCCGCTTTCGTGACCGAGGCGCGGAAGCCGTATTGCTCCGTGATCACGCCCATCACGTCGCTCTCCGACGCCACCACGACCTCGATCTCCTGCTTCACCATCTGGTGGTACGTGTCGAGAGCGACGGTGTCGAAGGGATTGACGACCGCGACGATCAGCTTGCCGTCGCGGATGGCGACCGGCGTCATGCGGTGCTTGCGCGCGAAGGGACGCGAGATCTTCGACTCGATCATTTCGACGTCGAGCTTGAGCGGGTCGATTTTGTAGAACTTGAGTCCCGCATCCTCGGCGATCAATCGCGCCAGAAGGAAGTCGTCGATGCGCATGCCGCTCGCGCTGGCGTCGGTGAGGTTCATGCCCATGAGGGCCTTGAAGGGGCTGGCCTCCTCTTCGCCCCGCGCGCGTGCGGAACGCGACTGCGCGCGAAGCTGGCGGTCCAGGTTGTCGATCTCGACCTTCTGCTTCTCATCGACGAAGCCGGCGTTCTGCAGCAGCTCGCCGAGGTACGAAACCGTAACGTCGCGAGTCTTGCGGCCGGCGGCGAGCGGGGTGGCAGTCATGAAGGATGAATCATGCGCTACTTCGGCCCTGCTTGAAAGCGGGCTAAACGCCGGGGCTGCGGTTCTTACGCCGGCTTCGCCAACGGGTCCCGGCAAAAACAAAAACGGCGGCCCGGAGCCGCCGTTCGTTTGAAACCTCGCTAAGAAATCCTCACCAGATCGAACACCGCTTCGCGGCCTCGCGGACCATCTTGTCGCTGTCGGTGCAGTTGTACGCCTTCCAGAACTCGGGCATGTTCTGCACGGTGCCGTTCACGCGGAACGGGCCCTGTGCGTGGGGGTCGGTCAGCGCGCGGCGGGTCGCTTCCTGGGGGGACATGTTCTCGCCCCACACCTGCGCGAAGCCGAGGAAGAAGCGCTGCTCGGGGGTGAATCCGTCGATCGTTTGCCGACGTTTGCCTTCGAGCGACTTCTCGTACGCGCGCAGCGCAATCGTCGCGCCGCCGAGGTCGGCCACCGATTCGCCGTTCACCAGCTTGCCGTTGATGTTGATGCCTTGAGCAACATTGAACTCACTGTATTCGTTGGCGACGCAATCGGTACGCCCTTGGAAATTCTTCAAATCCTCGGGCGTGAACCAGTTGCGCAGATTGCCTTGCGCGTCGTACTTCGCCCCCTGATCGTCGAAGCCGTGCGTCATCTCGTGGCCGATCACCGTGCCGATGCCGCCGTAGTTGTACGCGTCATCCGCGTTCGGATCGAAGAACGGCGGCTGCAGGATGCCGGCCGGGAAGGTGATGTTGTTCTGCGGCGGGTTGTAGCTGGCGTTGACCGTGGGCGGCGTGAAACCGCCCCATTCATTCGGATCGTCGGCATGGCCGATGCGCTCGATGTTGTGGTGATACGCCCACGCGCGCGCAGCCTGAATGTTCGCGGCGTACGAGGCGCGGCCGATCGTGAGCGCGGAGTAGTCGCGCCATTTGTCGGGATAGCCGATGCGGCGCCGGAAGGCGTTCAATTTCGCCAGCGCAGCCGCCTTCGTCTCCGGACCCATCCACGAAAGCGTCGGGATGTCTTCGCGCAGCGCGGCGATGAGGTTGTCGATGAGCGAGCTCATTTTCGCCTTCGCTTCCGGCGTGAAGTTGCGGCGGACGTACTCCTGTCCGAGCAGTTGGCCGATGCTGGCGTCGGCGGAACGGACGCAGCGCTTCCAACGCTCCTGCTGCTCCTTCGTCCCCGACAGGGTCTTCCCGCCGAAGTTGAAATCCTCGGCGACGAACGGGCTGGAAAGGGTTGGCGCGGCGCTGTCGACGACCTGCCAGCGCAGCAGCGCTTTCCAGTCCTCGAGCGGGACGTCGTTCAGCAACTGGCTGACCGTCTTGATGTACTTCGGCTGCGAGACGTTGAGCGAGGTCGTGGAAATGCCGAGGTTCTGGAGGTAGGCCGGCCAATCGACGGCGGGCGCCATCGAGGCAAGCTCGGTGACCGCGGTCGGGTGATAGGTGTTCTCGGGGACGCGCTGTTCGACGCGCGTGAGCTGCGAGGCAGCGAGTTTCGTCTCCAGCTCGAGGATGCGCTGGGCGTCGGCGCTGGCCTGCAAGGGACCTTCTCCCGACAAGAGCAGCATCTTCGTGACGTGATCGACGTACTGACTGCGAATGGTCTTGAAGCGGTCGTCGTCGCGCAGGTAGTAGTCGCGGTCGGGCAGACCGAGCGCGCCCGTGCCGAGCGAGGCGATGATCATCTTGCTGTTCTTCTGATCGTTCGTTCCGCCGATGCGGAAGAGCGGCGCGTATCCGGCGGTGTGCAGGTGATTGAGATCGGTGAGGAGCGATGCGCGGTCGCTGATGCCGTTGATGCGGTCGAGCTCCGGCTGGATCGGCGAAATGCCGGCGGCTTCAACTGCCGTCTCGTTCATGCATGAGGCGTAGAAATCGCCGACCTTCCGCTCCGCACTTCCCGGCGCGGCGTTGGTCATGGCCGCATCCTCCTCCAGGATCTTGTGGAGGACTTCGCGGTTGCGCTCGGCCAGCTCTTCGAATCGGCCGTAGCGCGAATACTGGGCCGGCAGCGGATGCGTCTCACGCCATTTGCCGACCGCGAAACGATAAAAGTCGTCGCAGGCTTTGACGCTCGTGTCCATGGCCGAGAGGTCGAAGCCGTGCGGCGCAAGATACGCGGGCGCCGGCGCGGCGGCGGTGGACTGACCGGCGGTGTGTGACGATCCGCATCCGATTGCGAGTGCGGTCAGGACGATGACCGCGGCGATGAAAGTACGGCGCATGTTCGTTCCTCCAATGGGGCTCCAAATTTTTCGGCGAGAGATCGTAGTCAAAGGCACGGCGGACGTGACGTGAACGAATGGTGCCAACGTTTGGGGGAGCGCCTACTTTGCGGTCGGGCGCACGATCGCGTTGATGGCGGCCAGCACTTTCAGCGTCCGCTTCGACGTTCCACCGGTGGTGAGCTCTGCCGGGCCGTCGCTCATGATCGCTTTGTGACCGTGCTTCTGCCACCAGTGTCCGACGTAGAGGAGCTCGCCGACTTTTCCGATCACGAGCTCACCCGTGGCGGCGCGGCCGGTTTGTCTTAATTCGACGATGAGCAGATCGCCATCCTCGATGCCCTGGTCGCGCATCTTGTCGCCGCAGGCGCGGAAAACGACCTCCCCTTTTTCGAGAACGGACGCAGGAAGGTACGCGGTCTCGCCCGACAGCTCGACGACCGCTTCGCCCTGCCGGATCTCGCCGGCGATCGTGACGCCGTTCGCCGCCTTCTTGTCGGCAACGGAACCGGTCGTAACGCGGCGGCGGCGGATGTCGAGAAGCTGCGGCGGCATCTTCGGAAAGTGCGCGACCAGACCTCTGCCGTTGGATGGCGATCCGTTGCCATTATCGAGGAGCGTTTCGGCGCGCGCGAGGAGCGACTGGGCGTGGAAGGCTTCGGCGTGCGCCTCGCGGATGGTGTCGGCCAGGATGGACATGTTGACGACGGTGGAGTCCGACCTCGGCGTCTGAACCTTGAGCTCGCCGAGGTTGATCTCGGAGAGGTCAAGGACGGAGGCGACCTTCTGGAGAACATTGATGGAGACGTTCGCCCCTTTTTCGAGGGCGGCCAGATGGCGGCGGCTGACGCCGGCAAGGCGGGCCAGGCGGGCTTGAGTAAAGCCTCGCTTGATGCGGGTGGAACGTACGGTTTCTCCGAGCATGGGCGATTTTAGTAACGTATAAGTTACTAGCATCCGGCAATCTAAGCAACTAACGACGGTTGCCACCGCCCATGACCGCGGAGGTTTGCACTCCTCCAGACTGCCGGCCAGGGCGGGTGCGAGACCGCCGCTGCCGACACAGACTCGCATAAGGGGTGACCAAAGCGAGGATTTTCACCCCTCGTGGATAAAAAATAGTTGGAGCAAAAAAAAGGAACATGGGGTGATGATTGTGGGGAACGAAGGCACGAAGGCAGGATTTTGCGCTTTGGCTACCAAAATTGACCGTATTTAAGTCCCCTCGTATGCCCCTGTACATTGACACCTATCCTTCATCGGCATACGATGCACTATATTGCACATGCCGACACGACTCGAGCAGTACCTGAAAAGCCGCGGGATCAAACCGGCGCACCTCGCACGCGAATCGGGGTATAGCCGTCAGCACCTCTTGCGGATCCGAATGGGACGGATGGAACCGACGCGCCGCTGCATCGCCGCGATCATCGCGGCCGTACGGCGGCTGGCACACGAGCCGGTCCGGGCCAACGACCTGTTCGATCTGGAAGAAGAGGAGCACTGACCGTACCATTTGGTGCGGAATCCTGCACTCGCTCGCCGATGTGCGAGCGGGAAAGACGCGAATGGGAGGCAGGTCTACGGGCGGAGAGGGCGGCAGTGTTCGCGGGCACCTCAAAGACCAGCGTCGGTTCTACACGGGAGACTACATTCGAGCGCTCAGCAGTGCTTTACAGGAGTCATTCCGTGAATTATTTTCCGACATGGGTAGGGATTTGGGCTTCTATGTCACTCCATAGTGAGGAGCGTTGGAATTGCCAGACCGATCATCAACGCCATCTTGACTTGGAAAGGACGTGTCATGAGCTACCTCATCGGTCGAACCACGATCCGAATCGTTCTCGCTTCCCTGTTCGTTTCGCTCGGAGTCAATCTAACGGGCGACACAACACCTCTTCATCGTGCGCCGGCACCGCTGCTGGCCATCGACTGCGGCTTCGGGCAACCCTGCACCGGAACGACCTGCGTCTCCAACACGACCATCCATTATTGCGATGGGGATCCGGGGACAGCGGTCGAGTGCGACGCCGATTCGCAGCAATACTCCGGCGGGAATCAGATCTGCTGCACCAACCGCACGACGTGCGATCGGTGTGTCGTTCGCGGGAGGTCCATTACATACCAAAATTACACCGGACGCTCCGGCAACTGTACGCCGAATCCGTAAAGGAGATTGCAATGAAACTTCGCACTCTTGCTCTTGCCGCTCTTCTCTGTACATTGCCTGCCTGCGCGAGTAACACCCTCTCTTACTCCGTGGCGTCCGCGCCGCCCGAGGAACGGGCTCTTGCGTACAACGCGGCGACGCGGCTGATCCGGCTCAGTGACGGCTCAGACTTCCTGATCATCCCGCGGGAGTCGCCGAATGAACGCACCTCGATCGAAGCGTTACTGGTTTCGCCGAGAGGACGGGACCAGGACCGGACGTTCCGCGTATCGCGATGGATTTCGAGTCTCGTCGGCGAAGGAACGATTGGACAGATTTACAGCGCAGCCCTCTCGCCGGACGGCGAATGGCTCGCCGCCACCGCCGGTTGGTGGGGAAAAGATAACCGCGGTCATAACGGGATTTTCATGATGCGTCATGCGACCCGCGGCGGTCTCGACTTCTTCGATCTCAAGAATTGGTTCGACGTGGCCGGCCTCACGATCGGAGACATCGAGTTCGGTCCCGATGACACGCTGTTGACGATTTCACAGGAGAACCGGCCGGACCAGCCCTCACCCATTGTCACCCTCTTTTCGTACGCCGGCGAAAACCTCGGCTCCTTCATCCCTTCACCGAATCATGGGGATCCCCGTTCGGCGAGCTTCGCGCGGCTGATGCGGCTTTCGCGGACCGGCCCATCGTCGTTCGTCATCTACGATCCGGAAACAGCCGCGGCCCGATGGATCCACATCACGGCGACCGGCGGCCGTTCCCAAGTCGTCGAGGATCGGCGCGCCGCAATTCCGGCGGAACGGCCACGCATTCCGGTGCTGGCGTTTTCCGCTCTGCCGAACGGTCACCTAGTCGTAGCCCGCAATCTCGCACAAGACAGGCACCCGAGAACGATCGTGTCGGTGTATGCGCCTGACGGCAAGGAGATCGAAAGCTGGCAATCGCCGGAGGTCTGGACGTACGGTGCGACGGAGAAGTCGACGGTGCACGGTTATTCGCTGGCGCCGGCCGCTGACAAGGTCACACACAGCACCGTTTCCGTGCGTTAGCCGTCAATCCCCCCAATCGTGGCCGTGGCGGCGATTTCATTTTTTGGTGAAGTTCAATGAGCGACCACGCGAGCGGGCGGTTCCCGTTTCTCATTCAACATTTGAACATTCAGCATTTCGCCTTTGACTCAATCCCCCCCAATCGGCGGTCCCGGCGGAACTTCCGGGAGTTTCGGCTGCGTGCGCGGCTGATCGGGGCGGTCGAGGAAGCGGGTGATGTCGTCGTGTAGGGCGTGGCGATGCGCGAGCTCGGCATCGTCGCGAATGCCGGCATCGCTCAGTCTCGCGATGACGCGGCGTAATCCTTCGCTCGCTTCCGCGCGCACCTGCGGATCGGCGTCGCGGTTCGCGGCGAGATCCATCAGTCGCGTCGCGGTGAGCCGCGCGGATCCGCGCGTGATCGCGCCGCCGTAACCGGACTCGCGTTTCGTGACGACATCGAGAACGTCGTTGATGACTTCGTTGAAGCTCGGATTGGACGCATCCTCCGCGTGAAACTGCACCAGCCTCGCCGCGCGGCGCGCGTCGAACAGCGCCGCCAGCGTGACGTCGACGGACGCCATCGCCGCACTGACCGGATCGAATGCCGGCGTGGTGCGATGTTCGAACAGCTCCGTGTTGCTGGTGACGTCGACGTTGCCGCGCGGCGGTATCAGCGCCACGATGCGGGGCGGAATCTCCAGGAAGGCGGGATCGAGCGTCGAAAGCACCGCGTTGAGCGCGTCGCGCTGCGCGGCCGCGGGGACGATGCGCCGCGTCGGTGTCGGAACGACTCCGCCCTCCTCTTTGACACTGTAGGTGTAATCGAGTCCACCGATCGATTTCGCCGCGGCTTCCAATTGATACCGATGATGCAGATACAGCGGCACGAGCATCTCTTCGAGCTGCGCCAGCGGCGTGGACATGGCAATGTTGCGCACTCCGAATTGCGAGAGGGCGATGCGGCGCACTTCGATCTCGTGGCGCAGCATGTCGACGTTGTTGCCCGGCGAATCCCACACCGACGCCGACGGATGCGCGGCGCTGACCGGACGCGATTCCGGATCGGTGATGAAGAGCGGCGCCTCGCGCACGATGCGGTCCAGCTCTCGTTCTTCGTTCGCCGCCGGAAACTGCGCATACGCGTAGCGAATCACCCACTTGTCGTACGAGCCGATGCCGGTCGCGTACGCGTCTGACAGATCGAGCTTGCCGTTGGTGATCTTCACGTAGGGCGACGGATAGTCCATCACCGACGCGCGGCCGGAGCTCGACGCGGCCATGTTGTGATCGAGCCCGAGCGTATGGCCGGTTTCATGCGCGGCGAGCTGGCGAATACGCGCCAGCGCCATCATCGACGGCGAGGTCGTGGGATCGAGCGCGGACAGCGCCTGATCGTGCAGCTCGTCAAACTGCGGGATCAGCCCTTCCGCGATCATGACGTCCTGCCGGATGCGCAGCGACCCGAGCGTGACGTTCCCCTTGATGATCTCGCCGGTGCGCGGATCGATGACCGCGGCGCCGTACGACCAGCCTCGCTGCGCGCGATGGACCCAGTTGATCATGTTGTAGCGAAGGTCCATCGGATCGGCGTCCGCCGGCAGCACCTTCACCTGAAACGCGTTGCGGAATCCGGCCGCTTCGAAGGCCTGCCCCCACCACGAGACGCCCTCGATCAGCGCGCTGCGGATCGGCTCAGGCGCTCCTGCGTCGACGTAGTAGACGATCGGGTCCACCGGCTCGGAGACCGCAGCACTCGGATCCTTCTTGATCAACCGGTGCCGCGCGATCCATTGCTTCTGAATCGGTCCGGTGAACGGGCTGGCGTAATCGAAAAAGTCGACGCTGAAGACGCCGACGCGCGGATCGGCGCGCCGCGGCGTGTAGCCCGGCGGCGGCAATTGCACGAACGAGTGATGCGCGCGCACGGTCACGCTGTCCGCAATCGGCGTGACGCCGCTGACGAACGGACCGGGACGATCGGACGCCTGAAACGTCAGCACGGCCTCGATCTCGCTGTTCTTCGGAAACGTTTTCGTCCGCGGTAGGTAAATCGCGCTGCGGTTGCGGTCGAGCGTGTAACTCCCCTGCTGCGTCTGGCGCAGCGTGCGCGTGATCCCCTGCTGATCGCTGAGAAAGAAATCGGTTGCATCGACGAGGACGGACGTCGCGTCGCTCGCTTCGACTTTGAACGACCACATCACCGATCGCGCGAACGAATCGGCCACCGCGCGCCGCTCGGCGGCATCGTTGCTGATCGCGCGGAAACGATAGTTCGCTGCGGTCATCAACACCTTCGGCCCGACGCGATCGAACGTCACGATCTGCGTTTGCCCGAGGAGTCCCCGATCGAGTCCGATCGGATTGGAGCCGACGCCGGCCGGCAGCGACGATTGATACAGCAGCTCCTCGCCAAACCGCGAGATCTGCATGAGCAGCTTGCCGTTTTCCGCGTCCCAGTAGAGAGGGATGTAGCCGTCGAACTTCTGGAGCTTCGCGGTTTTGGTCTCGAACGGGCTCTTCTCGATCGGCTTTGGGGCTGGAGCTGTCGTCGTGCAGGCGGCGAGGAGAACGAACAGTGCGGCGAAGCGTTTCATGGGGAACGATTATCACGCGGAGACGCGGAGGCGCGGAGAAAACCAATCCCCTCCGCGTCTCCGCGACTCCGCGTGACTACGTTCCCTGTATCGCCTCGAGCCCCTTGAGATAAGGACGCAGCACGGAAGGCACACGCACCGACCCATCCGAATTCTGGTAATTCTCCAGAATCGCCACGAGCGTCCGGCCGAGGGGCAACCCAGACCCATTCAGCGTGTGCACGAAGCCGGTTTTCTTCTCGGGCGTCCGGTAGCGGATATTCGCCCGCCGCGCCTGAAAGTCGGTGAAGTTCGAGCAGGAGCTGATCTCGCGGTAGGTCTCCTGACCGGGCAGCCAGACTTCGATGTCGTACGTTTTCGCGGCGCTGAATCCCATGTCGCCAGTAGAGAGCGTCATCACCCGATAGTGCAGCCCCAGCGCCTGCAGCACAGCCTCAGCGTCCTCGGTCAGTTTCTCGTGCTCCGCCCACGACGTCTCCGGCGTCGTGAACTTCACGATCTCCACCTTCTCGAACTGATGCTGACGAATCAGACCGCGCGTGTCCTTGCCGTACGAGCCCGCCTCGCTCCGAAAGCACGGCGAGTACGCGGTGTAGGACAGCGGCAGCTTCGCCGCATCGAGAGTCTCGTCGCGATGCATATTCGTCACCGGCACCTCGGCGGTCGGGACGAGGTAGTAATCACGATCGGTGAGCTTGAAGAGGTCCTCCTCAAACTTCGGCAACTGGCCCGTGCCGAGGAGCGACTCGGCGTTGACGATGAAGGGGGGAACAACTTCCGTGTAGCCCTGCTGCTCGTGAACGTCGAGCATGAAGTTCATCAACGCGCGATTCAGCTTCGCGCCGGCGCCGGAAAGGATCGAGAAACGGGTGCCGGTGATCTTCGTAGCGCGATCGAAATCGAGGATACCGAGCGCTTCGCCGATATCCCAATGCGCCTTCGGCGTGAAGATGAATGACGGCTTGTCGCCCCAGGTGCGCTCGACGCGATTGTGCGTTTCGTCGGATCCGATCGGAACGGATTCGTGCGGAACGTTCGGGAAGTAGAGCTCGACGTCGCGAAGATCGGTTTCGATCGCGGCAAGTTTCTCGTCGAGTTGTTTGATCTCGTCGCCGAGTCCCTTCGTCGCCTCGATCTGCGCGCTGGCGTCCTGCTTGTTCCTCTTGAGATTGGCGATCTCCATCGAGGCCGCGTTGCGCTTCGCCTTGAGCGCCTCAACTTCGGCGATCACACGGCGGCGCTCCGCCTCCAGCTCGAGGAAGCGATCGAGATCGACAGTCGCGCCGCGATTCCTGAGCGCGGTGCGGTAGGCATCCGCATGTTCGCGGAGATATTCGCGGGAAAGCATGGCGCGCGATTCTAAGGCATCAGTGGCGCGCGGCGCGCGTGCGCGCGGTGGGATTCGGCATCGGCGGAATCGCATCAGTCAGATCGCCGGTGACGACGAGCGCGTAGCTCTGACGCGGTCCGCTCCCGAGATGCGAGGCGGTGATGGAGACCGTATAGAGACCGGGGGAAGGCGTGTCGATCGAGACCACTTCCACGTTGTTCAGGCGATCGGGCTGGCCGGGATGAAGCGAATCGTTGCCGAGGAGCGTGGTACCGAACGGGTTGATGATCCGAAGATCGAGATCGTTGACGAGCTCCGGCGTGGAATCGGAAACGCCGCGCGGGACGCCGGCGGGATCGGTCCAGACCAGCGCGACCTTCAGCGGCGCACCGGCGGCGACATTCAGCCGCAGAGTCGCAGTCTCGTTCTGCGCGAGACCTTGTGCGAGCGGAACGTCGGCGATGCGCGTGCGCGCGCGGTCGCCGGGAAAGTAGAGCGCGTCGTCAAGGACGGGAAATCCGAAACCCTGCTCGGACGTCGGAGCCGGCTTGGCCGGCGACAGGCCCTGGCCGTAAATCCAATCGTTCGGAACGGAGCGCGCGGCGGCGATCAGCGTCGCCTTCAGCAGTGCGGCGCTCGGGACGAACGCGTTCGCCAGCCTGGCCACGCCGGTCGGATAGAAACCGTCGGTGTAGTACTGCCGCACCAGCGCCGCCTCGCCGGCGATGGTGGGAGCGGACCACGACGTTCCCGATTGCCGGCTCTGCACGCATTGCTTCGTCGTCACGTCGCCGTCGCTGCCGGTCGTCATCACCCACGATGGCGCGACGACGTCGGGCTTGACGCGGCCGTCGATGGTCGGTCCGATGTACGAGAACGGCGTCACGACGTCATCGATCGCATGCTGATTGATGTAGCGCGTGCCACCTACCTGCATGCCGTTCTTCGCGCAGCCAGGCGCGGGGACTGAGCTGGCCGGCGGCGGGACGTTCGGCGCCGCGTTGCCGGTATCGAAGACGAGCAGCATGTCGGGATGCGAGAAGACGAAGGCGTCGACGTCGCGCGCGGCAGAGGAGTAGTTGCCAGTCGGCGCTCGCTGGCCAGGCGGCGTCTGCTGCCGGTCGCCCCATGAATTCGAGTGGATACGCGCGCCCTGTTTGTAGGCTTGATCGAGGATCGGTGTCAGGTTGACCGGGCAGCCGAAGCCGGGGCGTTGGCTGCAGATGTCGATGCCATTGTAGCCGCCGTCCTGCACGATGAGTTTCGCGCCGGGAGCGATTCCTTCGGCCTCATCATCGTGGATCAGCGGAATGCCCCGGTCGCCCGCGATCACGCCCGCGACCAGTGTTCCGTGAAGGGCATTGTCGTAGTCATTCACGTTACCAGGGTTGTCGCAGCCGAACGCGCCGGGATACTGCTCGCATGAGTAGAGAAAATCGTAGGCGATGACCTTGCGGCGGCTCGTATCGACGTTCGATGAGTTCAGCCCGTTCTGCGGTGACCCGGTATTGATCGGCGGCGGCGCGCCGTTCACCTCGGCGAAGTAGCAGCTATCCCAATCGAGCCCCGTGTCGAGGACCGCAATTACCTGCCGCTGTCCGTAGATGCCGTGATCGAAGAGCGGGGTGGCGTTCGAGCCCCATCCCGACTGCACCGTCCGAAACGACGTGTCATCGCCGAGCGCGATCGTGGTGACGCCGAGGAGAACTGCCGCAAATAACTTGCGCATTGGCGCCTAAACGGCGAAGGGCGCACCCTTCATTCCGAACCCGCCCCGCCCGCCTCACTTCATCACGCGCTCGACCTCGAAGTCCGCGGGTGCGATGGTCGAGATGTAGAGGGCGCAACTGTCGACACCGATCTGCCCGGAGTTGAAAAGGCGTTCCGCATGAAGCGTGCGCCCCTGTAGGTCGAGGGTGACCGAGGCAACAGCGAACGCCGATTTCGTTTCCGTCAGGTAGTACACTCGGCCGCCGAAAATCGTCATCGTCGGATTGATGATGGGGAGGTCGCTGACGGAGCGCTTTACCTGAGACCCATCCTTCAAGGCTTGGGTGATCGTGTTGCGGGAGCCGCTATCGGTGATCATATAAAGATCGTTGCCATTGACGGCGAGAAAATCGACGGCCCGGTCGTAGAGGCGCTGTACGAGCCCGCCCTCCTTCGGGACGCGGCGCGCCCCACTGCTTGAGTTTCCGCGCGCAAGGCCACTTTCGGCGAAATAGACGAATGTTTCGTCAAGCGCCACACTCGTCGGCCCTGACAAACCCGAGGCCAGGGTGGTGCGCTCGGTACCGTCCCTTCTGACGCGCTCGATCTTTCCGTCTGACGCGAACTCCGGGTTATTCACAATAGTACCGAGTGAGGCCCAGTAAACAAATCCGTCCGCGGCCGCCAATTCTTTGACAAGCGACACACCGGACGCAAGCATAACTGCGGGTCCACCACTCTTGGGAATCGCGTAGATCGTGCGGAGCCAGGTGTCATTGGGGCTGCGAATGGCATCGCCGAACGGCTGTACCGCCACGTAAACGCTCTCGTCGTCCGCCGCCATCCGCGTAACGAGGCAGCATGAGAACGACGCCAGCAAAACCGGCATCCCTCCGGTTTTTGCAACGCGGTAAACACCAAGAGATTCGCCGTCGCCGTAATAAACGGAATCGCTGTCCGTCACTAATGTCGCGGTGGCAGCCTGAGCGAGAACTGTGCTGAAGCACGATGAGGGAGCAGTGACGGCGCGCCGCCGTGCCGTTGCCGGCGCGGCCGCCATCGAAGTCGCCAGGATCGCGCATAGAAGAACCCGCATGTGGCTTACGAGCGTACCACAGGTCGCGCTGCTTGATTCGATCTTTCCCAAATTCAGTATTGACGCCACTGCTGATCCATGACACTCTCCCGGCTTCCACCAACATTTTTGCGCCGGTGCCAACAGGGACGATGCAGCCCGAATCTGAACTCGCGATCGGGGTGCCCTGCAAGAGGAGTATGCAATGCGTTTAGTCCGTATTCTTGTCATCTTCGCTTTCGGAGCTCCTTCCATTTCTTTCGTTCTGGGCGCGCAGCCGGCATTCAAGCCTGTCGGCAAGATAGCGGCACCGTGCCAGGAAGGGCCCTACAGCCCCGACGGATCAAATGACAGCACGTTCAGGGTCACCTGCGACGGTGCTCTCCACGTATTCCGAGGTAACACGGCGCCGATCATGATCGACGTACCGATCTCGCGCGTGGTCGGAGACAACCTTCAGGCGCTACAGAACGCGGGAATGCTCAGCGCGACGGCGACGGTGAAGGTCTCGGCCATCAACAAGCTCATGGATCTCAACTGCATCGGCTGCGCCAGCCCTGTGAACATTGTCAAGCTCAACGGCCATGAGATCGGCAATCTGATCGCTGGGGACGGGACTTGGACGGTCAACACGTACCAGGTGCCTGTGGAATGGCTGAATTTCCCGCAGAACGACGACCCCAATCTCTCGCCTACTCCGTCGCTCAACCGCCTGGAGATCGACCTAGATACGGCGAATCGACTTCTTCGAGGTGTGCAGTTGTGGAACACCAAGGTCGATTGGGCGCAGGCCACCGTGGTCGCGGCGCGGCCGATTCTGCTCGTCCATGGAATCATCAGCAGCGGCCAGACATGGTTCCCGCTCTGGAATTCTCAATTGTCCGCGGCGCACGTCCCGTTTCTAACGATTAATCTGCCCTCCATGGGCTTCAGGGATATCGAAACGAATTCGCAATTCATCGCCACGACTGTCGCGACGCTGAAGAAGCAGTGGGGCGTTGACAAGATCAATATTGTCGCGCACAGCAAGGGAGGTCTCGATGCTCGCGATTATATGGAGAGGCACAAACGAGAGGTCGAGCGCATCGTGCAGATCGGTAGCCCAAATGCTGGATCGCCGCTCGCCGACGATATTCACAACCTCACAAAGCACCTTCACCGCCTTCAGACGTTACTCAACGGCTTCGCGCCGATTGAATATGTCCTCACGACGACTTATATGAAGGAATACAACAGCACGCACGGTTATGATGAAACCGCGCGTTATAGCGCAATCGCTGGAGTTTGGCATCCTAAGCTCTTCGAGATTTCGCTGTGGAGGCTGCTGACGTTCCTTGTCGGCAAAGGCGATGGAATCGTGCCTCGTTGGTCAGTACATAAACTGAATTTCACTCAAAACATCTCATTCGAAACATATGGTAGCGACGGCGCCAAGCACACCAAGCTCACCTCGCAGGGGTTCGTCTATAATATGTGCGCACAGCTTCTGGGCCTTCCAAGAGCCATTCTGCCTATCTTTCCACCGCCCAAATTCGGTCCGTTTGACGCTGACGGAGATGAGTTACCGCCCGTCAGGAAACTTGCCACCCGCGGGGACCTATTGGCGGCAGGCGAAACAGCGGTCCAAACGATCGCAGTCGACGAGTCGCAGCCGATTGCGTTTTCCATGGTATTTCCGGCTCTGGACGACGTCTCGATGGCTGTCATTTCGCCGTCGGGCGTTCGTTGGGACAAGGACTCAATTTATCCGGATGATCGCGGATATGAGGTCAGTGATTACGCCGGCCAGCCGATGATTACGATCTCCTTCGATCAGCCCGAGATCGGGACCTGGCAGGTGAAGGTGAAGGCCGAGGCCGTCGTCAGCAACGGCAATGCTCCGGTCACTGCCCAGCGAATCCTCGGACAAAGAATCGCCACCGCGACGCCCGAGACGAATTACCTGCTGCAGGTCTATATGCAGCAACCGTCCACGCAATTGTCGGTCGCTCTGGATCGCGAATCTGTCCACGTGGGAGAGAGCTTCCGCGTCAGGGGAACGCTCACTCGCAACGGTCATCCGCTTACCGGCGTTTCCGTGACGGCAGAGGCTGCGCTGCCGGACGGCACGCTCCTGCCTTTCACGCTGCACGACGACGGGCAGGCAGGCGATCAGACGGCAAATGACGGCGTCTACACAGCGGATCTGCCAGCCAATGTCGGCGGTGGCGAGTACAACTTTGCAATAACAGCGAAAGAAACGCGCCCCGGCTTCATCGCGTTTACCCGTGAGGAGACCGTCTCCGGCGCTGCCGCCACGTCGACGACGCACGTCGAAGGCCCATTCAGCGACAGCGCTTACAGCACCAATACCGAGGGGCAGGGGCTCGACACCCTCGCCGTCCGCGGTTTCGTCAAGGTCGACGTCCCCGGTCACTATCACCTTCTCGGCACTCTCCGCGACGCGAACGGCGTCGAAGTCGACTCCGCCTCGCAGACGGTCGACTCCGACGCGGCCACCGTCCCCGTCGTTTTCAATTTCCAGGGGCCGTCGATCTACCTCAGCCAGAAGAACGGACCTTACCAATTCGGCGCTCATGTAGCCGAAGATCTGAACGACGTTCTCGCTGTCACACAGGACGATCCGAACCTTTACACCACCTCGGCATACAACTGGTTCAGCTTTGCACCGCCGGATCCTGGATCGCGGACGGACACAGTGGTGGTGCCCAGCTCCGTCATCGTGCAGTACGGCAATACGACCGACGTCAGCGCGACGCTCACCGAGGACGGCCTTCCGTTGCCCGGCCGCAGCCTCAGGTTCGTCGCAGCCGGGGGGATCCTCGGCACGGCGGTCACCGGCGCGGACGGTGTGGCCTCGATTCATGGCGCCCCGTTGCCCCAGTTCGCCGCTCCCGGAGCACAAGCGATGACGGTCGCGTTCGACGGCGACCTTGCCTATAACCCCGGCAGCGGTTCGGCCAACTTCTTCATCAATCAAGGAACGCAATCGATTGCGTGGAACACGCCGGCCGACGTCGTCCCCGGCACAATCCTTGGTCCAACTCAACTCAATGCAACGGTGACGGGATCAGGAGCCGCACACGGCGGTGACCTAACATATGACCCGCCCGAGCGGACGATCCTTTCTTTCGGCGACCACCAGCCGCTGACGGTCACCGCGGCCGGGAGCAGCTTCTATCCCGAGGCCACGGCCACCGTGTACATCAACGTGCGCAATCCGTCGGCACAGGTCACCTGGAGCAATCCGGCGGACATCGTCTACGGGACGCCGCTCACCTCCGCGCAACTGAACGCGACCGCGTCGACGCAGGGAACGTTCAGCTATTCACCGGCCGCGAATACGATCCTCGACGCCGGTGCGAGCCAAGCGCTCAACGTCACATTCACACCGTCGTTCGCCGGCTTCCCGCCGGTCACGCGTACGGTCCGCATCAATGTGCTGAAGGCGACGCCGTCGATTCAATGGGCACCGCCGGCGGGCATCGTCTATGGCACGCCGTTGTCCGCAACGCAACTCAACGCAAACTCATCAGTCAACGCAGCCCTGACGTACGCGCCCGCGGCAGGCACGGTGATCAATGCCGGCCATCAGACGTTGACCGCATCCAGTGCGGCGACACAGAACTACAACGCCGCAACCGCCATCGTCACGATCGACGTGGCGAAGGCGACGCCGTCTGTTTCGTGGACCAATCCAGCCGGCATCGCCTACGGAACGGCGCTCTCCTCGACGCAACTCAACGCCACTGCCGCGGTAGCAGGAATGTTCGCCTACGCGCCGCCCGCGGGCACGCTGCTCGACGCCGGAAGCAACCAGGCGCTGACCGCCGTTTTCACGCCGAACGATCCGAATTATGAAACGCGCTCGATCACCGCGCACATCAACGTACTGCCGGCAGCTCCGTCGATTACATGGGGCGATCCGACCGGCATCGTCTACGGTACAGCGCTCTCTTCGACGCAGCTCAACGCCAAGACCTCCGTCGCCGGTACGTTCGCCTACGCGCCGACCGCCGGCACGATTCTCGACGCCGGTGCAAACCAGACGCTGACGGCCGTCTTCACGCCCTCCGATCCGAATTACCAAACGCAATCGGCCAGCGCTCATATCAATGTTGCGAAGGCGGCCCAGACCATCCACTGGTCGAATCCCGCGGCAATCGTTTACGGCACAGCGTTGTCTTCGATGCAGCTCAATGCAACCGTAACGGTTGCCGGCTCCTCGGCAGCGGGCGCGTTGACGTACATGCCGGCGGCAGGCGTGATCCTGCATGCCGGATCGCAGACGCTGACCGCGAATGCGGCGGAGACTGGAAATTACAGCGCCGCAACCGCCAGCGTCGCCCTCGATGTTCAGAAGGCGACGCCGGTCGTCACGTGGAGCACGCCCGCCGCAATCGTCTACGGCACCGCCTTGTCGGCCGCGCAGCTCGATGCCGCCGCTGACGTGCCGGGCACGTTCATCTATTCGCCCGCCGCCGGAACGATTCTCGACGCCGGCTCCGCGCAGATTCTGCGTGCGACGTTCACGCCGAACGATCCGGCCGACTACAACATGGCCGGCGCGTCGACGCTGCTCGATGTCGCGAAGGCCGCGCAGACGATCTCGTGGTCGACGCCGGCGCCGATCGTGTACGGCACGGCACTGTCGACGGCGCAGCTCAACGCCACCGTTCATGTCGATGGTCCCTCGGCCGCCGGCGCGGTCACATTCTCACCCGATGCCGGAACCGTCCTTCACGCAGGCGACGGACAGACTCTCACCGCTTCCGTAGCCGGAACGCCCAACTACAACCCCGCCACCGCGACGGTTTTGCTGAATGTCCGCAAAGCGGCGCCGCACGTCGAGTGGACGCAGCCGGCAGGCATCGTCTACGGAACGGTTCTCTCTGCAACACAACTCGCGGCTACCGCTGACGTGCCGGGCTCATTTGCGTACACGCCATCCGCCGGCACGATCCTCAACGCCGGCGCGGCGCAGACGCTGTCCGCGACGTTCACGCCGACCGACGTTGCCAATTACGAAACGACCTCGGCGTCGGTCGCCATCGATGTCGCCAAGTCCAGGCAGTCGATCACCTGGCCGTCGCCGTCCCCTATCGTCTACGGCTCGCGCCTTGGCACACAACTCAACGCGGCGGTATCGGTCGTTGGCCCGGCTCCGGCTGGCGCGCTCGTCTATACGCCGGCCGCGGGCACTGCTCTCGACGCCGGAAACAGCCAGACCCTCACCGTCGCAGCGAAGGCGACCGACAACTACGAAGCCGCCAGCGCGACGGTGACGATCGACGTCACGCGCGCGCCGCTTTCGCTGCACGTCAATGACGCCGCGAAACTCTACGGCGCTCCCCTGCCCACCCTCACCGGCACGGTGACAGGCGTCGTGAACGGCGACAACATCACTCCTGTCTACGCGACCACCGCCACCGCCGCGAGCTCAGCCGGCGCGTATCCAATCGCCGGTCAGCTTTCCGATCCGGCCTCGCGGCTCCGCAACTACGACGTAACACTCGTTCCGGCCAGGCTCACCATCGGCAAGGCGCCGCTGCTCGTGAAGGCAGACGACGCCACGAAGCAGTACAGCGATCCGTTGCCACCGCTCACCGCCTCCTTCAGCGGCTTCGTCCTCGGCGAATCGCCCGCGGTCCTAGACGGCGCGTTGGTGCTGCAGACGACGGCCACGAAGGACAGCGGGCCGGGCACGTACCCGATTTCCGCGGCCGGTCTGACGTCGCCGAATTACAGCATCACCGTCGCGGGCGGGACGCTCACCGTCTCACCGGAGGATGCGACCGTCACGTTCGTCGCGCCACGCAACATAGCGACATCACCGGTTACCGGAACGGCTACCGTCGCGCTCGCGGCAATGGTCGAAGAGCTGCGCGCAACCGGCGACGCCGGCACGCTCGGCGATATTCGCAAAGCCACGCTCACGTTCATCGATCGCTCCACCGGCCGCGCGCTTTGCACGGCGCCGATCGGACTCATTGACGCCGCCAATACCAGCGCCGGCCTGGCCACCTGCACGTTCGCAGCGACGCCCGTGTCTTACACCGTCGCGAGCCGCGTCGGCGGTTGGTATGTGCGCGACGATGTTGCAGATGACGTCACGATCACCGTGACCACCGCCGGCAACAGCTTCCTCACTGGCGGCGGCTGGGCGTCGCTCAGCGCATCGGCAGGAACGTACGCTGCGGATGCCAACACCCGCGCGACGTTCAACAGCAACGAGAAGTACGACCAGTCGGGAGTGGCTCGCGGAAATCTGAACCTCACATTCCAGCGGACCGAGAACGGAAATGTGCACACGTACGTAGTCGACGCATCCTCGATTACGTCGCTGGCTATCGCCGCCTCGCCCCGCGGCGGCACAGCATGGATCACCGGCTCGGCCACGCTCACCGACGCGACGACGAAGCAACCAGTCGTGGTGCAGGACGGCGCCACGCTGCTGGCAACCTTCGTCGACAACGGCGAGCCGGGAAGCAGCGACACGATCGCAATCTCCGTCATCGGAAAGAATGGCGGCCTGCTGTTCTCTTCACACTGGAGCGGCAAGCAGACCTCGGATCAAGTTATCGAGGGAGGCAACGTTCAAATCCATCTGAAGTAGGTTCAGGATATTCACTGCGACTGAGGACAGGGAGGGAGCGCCTCCATGTCCTCAGTCTCTCGTGGTTCAACCCGCCGTTACCTCTGGCACGTTTTGTTCGTATTCTGCACGACATGACCCGCCTCGTCCCCGATCCTGAACTGGAGCAGCTCGTCCGCGAGCTCAATGAGCGCGAGGAGGCGGTAGAGGGCGAGCGCTCGTCCTGGCCCGCGGCGCAGGTGCCGAGCGGAAATCCGCTGGAGGCGCTGCTGATTGACGTGGCGCGTCGCGGGGCGAG
>ERZ1739052.38-NODE-38-length-22291-cov-10.057205_pt1 | contig 22291 bp, 18 predicted proteins | sample MGYA00581761_ERZ1739052 | MGnify/ENA primary metagenome ERZ1739052 (study PRJEB42929, sample SAMN08275524) | rhizosphere metagenome | isolation source: Rhizospheric soil replicate 1 | host: Colobanthus quitensis and Deschampsia antarctica | place: Antarctica...
GCGGGGTGGTGGGGTCGGAGTGCTTCAGGGATCGCCGCGTCGAAGCGGCCCATCGCGGGTAGAAAGTAGCCATGCATCGGGTTACGGCTGGCGTCATTGGCATTGGTCTCTAGGCCGCGGCGGAAATCGGCCTCGCCTTTGGCGAAATCCCAGTCATACCAGACCAGCGCAAGGGCCAGACAGGTGTGGGCCGGAGCCAGTGAGTCGTCGAGCGCCAGCGCGCGCTCCGCCGCTTCGCGGACGCGCGGCATCGCCTCGCGCGGCGGCATGAAAAGGTTTGAGAGTGAATAATAAGCGGCCGCAAGTCCGGCATACGCCAGCGCGTATGTTGGATCGCGCTCAATGGATTGATTGAAATAGCCGATCCCTTTGCGGATTGCGTCCTGGTCATTGAACTTCGTCGCAAAATAGCGGCCCTTGAGATAAAGCTGAAATGCTTCGTTGCTCTCCGGCCGTCCGCGGCTCAGCAGCTTCCGCTGCTCGCCTGTGAGGTGCGGCTGCAATTGTGACGAGATTTCGTTGGACAAATCCTTCTGCAATTCCACGACGTCGGAGAGATTGCGGTCGTATTGTTGTCCCCAGACCTGCGTGCCGCGTTTGACGTCCGTGAGCGACGCCCGGACGACGACGGTGTTGCCGCGAAGAATCAGCAACCCGGTGACGACGCCGCGCACGTGCAGCTCGCGGCCGACCGCCAGAGGATCGGTTGGTTTGTCTTTGTAGCGGAAGACGGTGCTATGCGCGACGACCTGCAATTCGGGCAATTGCGACAATGAATCGGTGATGCTGTCGGTCAGGCCGTCGCTCAGATATTCGCTGTTCGGATTTCCGGAGGCATTGACGAAGGGCAGCACGGCCACGCTGTCGATCTTGTCGGCGAACAGGCTGCTCCTGATGATTGTGTATGCCGCCGCCGCGAGGAGGGCGACGAGCACGAACGCCATAAGGATGACAATTCGCGAATCGCGAAATACACGCGGCAGCGGAAAGCGGCGCATGCCGATCGGAAACGTCATTTGCGCCGTCTGCTGCTCATCGAAGCCGGGCACCGAGGAATGGCGGTGCATTTCCAATGAGCTGAGTTTATTTTCGAACTCCAGCTCCCGTCGCAACGTATGGAGATCGCTCAGGAGTTGGCGCGCCGAGGGGTAGCGATTGGCGCGATCCTTTTCGAGCAGTTTCAAAATGATCCGGTCGAGCTCCGGCGGAATGCTGCTCACAAAATGCGACGGTGGCTTCGGAATTTCATTAACGATGGCGTTGGCGATATCGATGAAGTTATCGCCGCGCACGGGCGGCTGTCCGGTCACCATCTCGTACAGGACCGCGCCGAGTGCGTAGAGGTCGGAGCGGGCGTCAGGCTGTTGGGCGCGGGCCTGTTCCGGCGAAATGTAGAGCAGTGTGCCGAGAACAGCGCCGGTGGAGCTGTCCTTGAGCGCTGACTCCGGGTCTGCCAGTTTGGCCAGGCCGAAATCGAGCACTTTCACATAACCGTCGGGGCGCAGCATGATGTTTTCCGGCTTGATGTCGCGATGGATGATGCCGGCGTCGTGCGCGGCGGCCAGCGCGCCCGCGACTCCGATGGCGACGTCGAGCACTTCGCCGGCATTGAGCCGCCGTTTGGCCATCGTTTCGCGCAGCGTTTCGCCTTCGATGTATTCGGTGGCGATGTAATGCACTGAATCGGCGTGGCCGATTTCGTAAATCGTGATGATGTTGGGGTGATTGAGCGCGGAAGCGGCGCGCGCCTCGCGCTGGAAGCGCCGGACGCGCTCCTCGTCACGCGTGAAGCGCGCGGGCAGGAGCTTCAGCGCCACTTTGCGGTTGAGGGTCGCGTCTTCCGCGAGATAAACCTCGCCCATGCCGCCTGCACCGATGAGGCGACCCACGCGGTAGCGCGAGATCGTGCGAGGTTGCATGGATCGCTTCGAGCATAGCCCAATTCGCTGCCATAGAATTTGCGTCGCATGACCGCCAGAAAAAATGATGTTGATCTCGCATCGGATGCCGCGCGCCTCGGGGCAGCCGTTCTGTTGAAGCATTGGGAGCGGCTCGGAAAAGAAGACGCGGATCTGAAATCGCGTAATGACTGGGTGTCGCGCGCCGACCGCGAAAGCGAGGCCGCGATCATCGCGCTCATCCGCGAACACTGTCCGGACGACGCCATCCTCGGCGAAGAAGGAGGTATGAGCTTCGAGGGGACGAGCGGCCGGACGTGGATCATCGATCCACTCGACGGCACCTCGAATTACCTGCAGCATTTTCCGGTCTGGTCAATTTCCATTGGCGTCAAGACCGGCGACGAAATTACGGCTGGCGTCGTCCACGAGCCGCTGCGCGATCTCTTTTTCACCGCCGAGCGCGGCGCGGGTGCGTTCCGCAACGGCATACCGATGCATGTTTCGAATCAGGAGGGCATCGACAGCTCCTTCCTTGCCACCGGCTTTCCGTTTCGCGCGCAGCAGTTCGTGTCGGTGTACTGCGCGATTTTTCAGGACGTGATCCGCGTGGCCAAGGGCGTGCGGCGCGCGGGCTCGGCGGCGCTCGATCTCGCCTACACCGCGGCCGGCATTTTCGACGGCTTCTTCGAACTGCACCTCGCGCCTTGGGATATCGCCGCAGGCTCGCTGCTGGTCACCGAGGCCGGCGGCGTGTTCAGCGACTTCTCGGGCGGCGATCGCTGGCTGCGGCGCGGCAATGTCGTGGGCGCGCCGCCGGGCGTGCATCGCGAGCTGCTTCGGCTCCTCGGCCGTCATGTCACAGAGGATCAGCTCGACCGCCGCGCCGAAAATCGCGCTCTTCCGTCGCAATGAAGCTTCCGCGCAGTTTCTATTTCGACGACACCATCCCCGTCGCCCGCGCGCTGCTCGGCTGCGTGTTGTGGCGCCGGCTTGGACGCGACCTGCTGGCCGCACGGCTCGTCGAAGTCGAGGCGTACCTCGGCGCGAACGATTCCGCCAGCCACGCGCGCCGCGGTCTGCGCAGCGCGCGCAATGAGTCGATGTACCTCGACGGCGGGCACGCCTACGTCTACTTCACGTATGGAATGCACTGGTGCATGAACGTCGTCACGCAGGAGGCGGATATCGCCGAGGCCGTGCTGCTGCGCGCCGCGGAACCGGTTCGCGGGATCGAGACCATGCGCGATCGGCGTCCGAAAGCGAAGCGCGATCGCGATCTGATGAACGGTCCGGGCAAGCTCTGCTCGGCGTTGGGCATCGACAAATCGTTCGACGGCGAGCGGCTCGACGGAAAGACGCTCTGGCTGGCTTCGCGCGACCTCGATGTGGCCGATGCGGACATCGCCGTCAGTCATCGAATCGGCGTCGAGAACTCCGGCGAAGCGGCGGGCTGGCCGCTCCGGTTTTACCTTCGCGACAACCTTTACGTGAGCCGCTGAACCCGGCACGAGCCGTGCAGTTTTCGGGACCTGAATGTCCGTGATTGCGAGTCCTTCTGAAACTCTCGTCGATCCGGCGAGCCGTAAGTTTTACGTCGACTCGATGGCACTCATGCGCGACGGCGGCGTGCCGTTTCTCGTCGGCGGCGCGTATGCGTGGGCGCGCTACACCGGAATCGAGCGGCACACGAAAGACTTCGACGTTTTCATCCGCCGCGAAGATTTTCCCAAGGCGAAGAAGGTCTTCGAGGCTGCCGGCTACGAGTCGAGTCTCACCTTCCCACACTGGCTGGGTAAGGCATTCAAGAGCGACGACTTCATCGACCTTATTTTCAGCGCCGGCAACGGCGTCGCGGTCGTCGACGAGCTGTGGTTCGACAAAGCGGTCGACGCCGTCGTCTTCGGCGTCGATGTGAAGCTCATTCCTGCCGAGGAGATGATCTGGTCGAAGGGGTTAATCATGGAGCGCGAGCGCTTCGATGGCGCCGACGTCGCCCACGTCATTCACGCCGTCGGCGATCGGCTCGATTGGCGGCGGCTCATCGATCGCTACGCGCATCTCTGGCGCGCTCTTTACGCACACCTCGTGCTGTATGGCTTCATCTATCCGTTCAAACGTTCGCAGGTGCCGGCGTGGGTGATGGACGAGTTGGGCGTACGCATCGCCGAGGAGACGCACGAGCCGGATGCGAAAGAAAAAATATGCTACGGCACGATCATCTCGCGGCAGCAGTACCTGACCGACATCAACAAGTGGGGATACAAGGATGCGCGCCTCCAGCCGCTCGGCAACATGAGTGCTGAGGACATCGCACACTGGACGGCGGGCATTGAAGTGGACGGCGCGAAATGAAAGAACACCTGCGCATCGCGGCTGTGGCCGACCTTCACGTCAAGAAATCGGGGCAAGCCAGCCTGCAGCCGATGTTTGCCGCCGCATCGGAAGAGGCGGACGTTCTCCTCTTCTGCGGCGATCTCACCGACTACGGTCTTGTCGAGGAAGCGAAGATTTTGGCGAAGGACATCACCGCGTTCCTGCGCATCCCGTCTATCGGCGTTCTCGGCAATCACGATTTCGAATCGGGCAAAGCGGACGAGGTCGTGAAGATCATCGCCGACGCCGGCGTGACGATGCTCGACGGCGGATCGCATGAGATTGAGGGCGTCGGTTTCGCCGGCATCAAGGGATTCGGCGGCGGATTCGGACGGCGCCAGCTCAATGCCTGGGGCGAAGACATCATCAAGAAGTTCGTCCACGAAACGATCGAAGAAGCGCTGAAGCTCGAGATGGCGCTGGCGCGGCTGCGCACGCCGCAGAAGATCGCGGTGCTCCACTACGCGCCGATCCACGCCACGGTCGACGGCGAGCCGCCGGAGATCAGCCCATTCCTCGGGTCGTCGCGTCTCGAAGAGCCGATCGACCGCTATCGCTGCAACGCGGTCTTCCACGGTCACGCCCATCGCGGCGCCCTCGAAGGACGGACGAAGGGAAACGTGCCGGTCTACAACGTGGCCATGCCGCTGCTCGCCGCGCACTACGAAGACCGCCAGCCCTTCCGCGTGATCGAAGTGCCGGTGGGAGAGCTGGCCTTCGCCTGAGCCGCATACAATTCGCCCATGCTACACGCCGCATTTCCTGATGGATTGAACCGCGACCAGCTCATCGACTGGTATCGCGACGGCCGCAGGATCACGCAGCAGCTCTTCACGATTCCGGTGGCCGAGGCGTATTACGACCGGCCGATCCCGCTGCGCAATCCGATCGTGTTTTATGAGGGCCACATCCCGGCGTTCGCGGTGAATACGCTGATCAAGCTGGCGATGAGGCACAAAGGGATCGATGAGAGATTCGAGACTCTCTTCGCCCGCGGCATCGATCCGGAGAGCGAGGATGCCGCAAGGCCACCGACCGACTTGTGGCCTACGCGCGAAGACGTGGAGGCATACGGACGCGATTCCGATGACCTGATCCTTCGCACGCTGTGCGATGGGCCGATCGACGACGGCGTCGTGCCGCAGAGAGTCAATGCGCAGGCGGCGCTCACGATCGCCGAGCACGAACAGATGCATCAGGAGACGCTGCTGTATCTCTTTCACGAGCTGCCGTACGAGCGGAAGAATCGAATCACGCCGCTGCGGCGAAGCGGGGCGATCGCTCCGCGCGATGTCGTCAAGGACATGGTGCGCATCCCGGCCGGCGAGGCGACGCTCGGCGGTTCCAGTAGCGACTTCGGATGGGACAACGAGTTCCCGAGGATGCGCGTCGAAGTGCCAGAGTTCTCGATCGATCGGCACGACGTTACGAACGGCGACTATCTCGGATTCATGGAAGCGACCGGCGCGAATCCGCCGCACTTCTGGACGCAGAACGACGGTGCGTGGCAGTGGCGAGGGCTCTTCGAGCTGAAACCGCTGCCGCTGGATGCTCCGGTCTACGTCACGCATGACGAAGCGAGTGCGTACGCGGCGTGGCGCGGCAAGCGGCTGCCATCGGAGGGCGAATATCACCGCACCGCGTTCGGGACGCCATCCGGCGCCGAGCGGCTTTTTCCGTGGGGTTCATCGCAGCCCGATCCATCGCGCGGCAACTTCGGATTCACTCATTGGGATCCGGTCGCGATCGGTTCGTATCCGGGCGGGGTGAGCGCGTGGGGCGTTCACGATCTCGCCGGCAATGGCTGGGAGTGGACGTCGACGATCTTCGACGGCTTCCCCGGCTTCGAGGCGATGTCGTCGTATCCGCAGTACTCGGTTGATTTCTTCGACGGCAAGCATTACGTCATGAAGGGAGCGTCACCGGCGACGCCCCCCGAGCTGATTCGACGCAGTTTCCGCAACTGGTTCAGGCCGTCGTATCCCTACGCCTACGCGGCGTTCCGCTGCGCGCACGATTAGTGCACGTCGCAGTGCATGGAACCGCAAAGCTACAAACCGAAAACCTTCGACCTTTCCGGCCTTACCGGCATCTCCGACAAGACGTTGGAGATGCACTTCAAGCTCTACGAGGGCTACGTCACCAACACGAATCTGCTCAGCGAAAAGATCAACGAGGTCCTCGCCGACGGCCAGGTCGACAAGGAGGAGATGCCTGCCTACTCGGAGCTCACCCGCCGCCTCGGGTTCGAATACAACGGGATGGTCCTCCACGAGTACTACTTCGGCAATATGAAAAGGAACGGTGGCGGCGACCCGGCGTCCGGATTCCGCGCGGCGGTGGAGCGCAGCTTTCCCAGTTTTGACATCTGGAGGACCGATTTCGTCAGCGTCGGCAAGATGCGCGGCGTCGGCTGGGCGATTGCGTACCTCGATCCAGCCAACGGGCGCGTTTCCAATCACTGGATCGAGCTCCACCAGAACGGCAACGTGGCCGGCTTCGTCCCGCTGCTGGTGATGGACGTCTGGGAGCACGCGTATCTGCTCGACTACAAACCGGCCGATCGTCCCAAGTACATCGAGGCGTTCCTGGCGAATGTGGATTGGGCGGCGGTGGAGGGGAGATTGGCGTAGGCCGACAGGGAGACGGTTCACGCGGAGATGGGGAGGAGCGGAGAGAAACGGCTCATGATGCTTCGCGCACTTGCATATCCGCGGTTTCGCCGACGATCTCCACGGTCCCTTTACGCTCGAGTTTTCCCCATCCCGTGCGCATGCCGGAGATGGCGGTTTTGATCGACTTCAGAATCACGGCGTACATCAACTGGCGGTAGAGGAAGCGCTGCCAGAAGAGCCAGATCAGGACTTTGGGATCTTCGCGATCGAGTTTGTACGCCACCAGCGCGCCGATCAGTTCGATGACGAAGAAGAAGGCGTACATGAACGCGATCAGGTAAAGCGACGAAAGCGCGTTCGGGAGCGGCTGCCAGTCGCCGTTGAGGCGTCGCAGGCCGGCGTGAATGGCGCCGCCGAGGGCCCAGAGGATTTGCAGGTCGACGAGCGGCGAGAGGACCTGGAAGGCGACCTGGAACAGCCAGAGCGACGGCAGCATCACGCTGCCGAACCAACCGTAGCGGAACATGGCCCGGCGATGTTTCCAGAGCGATTGCAGCGTTCCGAACGCCCAGCGGAATCTCTGGCCAAACAGTGATTTGAAACTGTCGGGCGCCTCGGTGTAGCCGATCGCGTTCGACTCCGTCTCGATCCGCCATCCGATCCGGCGGATTCTCCACGTCAGATCCATATCCTCCGCCATCGTGTCGCTGGTGTAGCCGCCGGCCTGCAGGATGGCCTCGCGCCGCCACGCGCCCACGGCGCCCGGCACGACGGTCACGGAGTTGATTGTCGCGTACGCGCGGCGGTCGAGGTTCTGGCTGGTCACGTACTCGATCGATTGCCAATAGGTCAGCGGATTTATGCGATTGCCGACTTTCACGTTGCCCGCGACCGCCCCGACGAGAGGATCGGTGAAATGGCGGATCAGTTTCTCGATCGTGTCTTTCGCGAAGACCGTGTCGGCATCGAGGGCAATGATGATGTCGCTGGTCGCTGCCGCGATGCCGCGATTGAGTGCCGAGGCTTTGCCGCCGTTCGCCTGGACGAAGAGCGTGACGGCGTCGCCGAAATTCGCACGCACCTGGCCGGAAGTGTCGTCCTGCGAGCCATCGTCGACGACGATGATTTCCAGCGGCTCGTAACCGGTCGCGATCACCGCACGGATCGTCCGCGCGATCACCTTCTCCTCGTTGTACGCGGCGATGACGACGCTCACCGCCGGCCGGAAGTCGGGATCGAATCTCTCGTAGCGCTCGCGCCACTTCGAGATGAGCGCAAGGATCGTGGCGAAGATCACGCGCAGTGTGCCGAGGATGATGGCAGTGGTGAAGGCGATGCGGAGGAAGAGTTCGAAGAGATAGATCGCCTCGAACACGACACGGTCGGTGGCGAGCATCAGGGTGTCCGAGTTGTTTACTTTCGGATTCACATCGTCACGCGTCGAGTTGATCAGCGTCGAAACGGGGACGAACGTGTAGCCCTGCGCGCGCAGCTCGTTGACCATCAGCGGAATCAGTTTGACCGTCTCGGCGCGGTTGCCGCCGCCATCGTGCAGCAGGACGCAGCTCCCCTTCTCGGTCTGCAGTTGCTCTTCGATCGTGTCGAGCATCTGCCGCGCCGTGCGCTCCTTCGTTCCACCGCCCGGCAGCGGATCGGTCAACCGCCAGTCCTGCGGATCGAGGAACTCGAGGACGGTGATGTAGTTGAGCTGCGATGCGAGCCGGATCGGTTCTGCTTCGTCCTTCGTCGATGGCTCGGCGTCGGCGTTGTAGGGCGGACGGAACAGCAGCGTCGAACGATGGAGCTGGCTCTGGAAAACGCGCTGCGTCGCATTCAACTCCAGCCGCGCCTGCTGCGGCGTGACGCTGCCCATGTTCGGGTGGGTGTAGGTGTGGTTGCCGATCTCGTGACCTTCGTCCCAGATGCGGCGGAGCAGATTCGGATAACGCTCCGCGTTCTGGCCGATGAGGAAGAACGTCGCTTTCACGTTCAGCTTCTTCATCTCATCGAGCATCTGCCCGGTGTAGGGGTCGGCCGGCCCATCGTCGATGGTGAGCGCCAGCATCTTCGGCCGGTAGCCGGTGCGGGAGATGACCGTGGACTTCGGGAACTGGTGGTACGACTCGTCGAGCGCCAGTCCCGTCTGCGGATCGATTTCGAGCGAACGAGCGCCGTCGGCCGGCTCTTTGTCGACGTGTGAGATTTCGCCCTCGCCGACGAACTCGAGGAAGTACGGGAAGCTGACCCTGCCGAGGACGCTCATGTTCGGCGGATGCCCGAGGCGATCGCGGTGGATGAACGTCCAGATCGACGGATCGGTCGATCCCAGAACCCAGACCGCGGCGCCGCGAACGCCGTAATTCGACGCGATCAGCCACTGATTCGCGGCGGTGACCGCGTCGAGCATCCAGACCTCGTGGTCTTTTCCGTCATCGTCGACGTACCAGAACGTTGGATTGAGCGCCTCATTGTCGAAATCGACGATGTCCTCGGGCTTCTCCTGCTGACGAAAATCCTGTGCGAGGATCAGCGCGCCCTGATAGGTTGTCGGATCGCCCCATCCACGGCCTGCCATCCAGTCGTAGGCGTAGTTGGCGATGCCGACCACGAGCTTGTCGCGCGGAATGCTGCGCAGCGCGCGCTGCACCACGTCGCGATACCACGACATCGACGCGATCGGGCCCGGCTTGCTGGTCTCGCCGTGCTCGTCGTACGCCATGACCACCACGAAGTCGCAGATCGCCGACGCCTTGCGCCAATCGAACCTCTCGCCTGCTTCGAGATCCGCACTGACGGTGAGATGTACAGGCGCGAAATTCGCCTTCATCCGCTGCAGAAACGGGATCATCAGCGGATAGTCCTGAGCCATCAGGTTTTCGAAGTCGACGTTGATCCCTTGAAACCGATTGGCCTGACACCACTGCCGCAGCGACATGATCGTCTTCGTCTGCAGCGCGGGATCCGTGAGGAAGATGTGGACGCGCTTCGGATCGAACTCGCCGGAACCGGTCGATGAAATCTGCGCGTTGCTGAAGACCGGAACGATGTTCAGGCTTTTCTCGCGCGCCACCGCGACGACTTCTGTGTTGTGCGGCGTCAGCAGCGGATCCCAGTCGTGAAAATCGAGACCGTTCGCGTCCTGCTGCAGATGGACCCACACCGGCAGCAGATGCGTCATCTGCCCGGCGTTTTCCTTGAGTGACATCAAACCCGTTTCCTGCCATGGCGCATAGAACGCGGCCACGATCCCGCTGCCGGTTTCCGTGGGCGAGATCGGCCCTTTGGCCTGCTGCGCGAGGCGGCGGCGTCTGTCGTTCGCGATCGCGGCGAGCAACTTGTCGCGGTCGCGCTTCGCAAGGAACTGGCGCGCGCGCGACTGGTGACGCGGGAAGTTCGCGCTGCGGCGAAGCGAACGGATGATCGGGATCGTGATGCCGCGCATGCCCGGCAGCAGCGGCGCCGTGAACAGGCTTACCAGCCAGGCGCTGATCGTGACCACGGCGAAAAGGCCCAGCAGCGTGCCGAGGCGCTTCACCCACCACCAGCGGCGATGGGTCGGATCGAAAAAAACTGCGCGGTCAGACATGGTCGAGGGTCGGGCGATCATACAGAACCCGTCACTCGCGGAAGGCATTCTGCGCAACCCGAACGGCTTTACACCGTAAAGAGCTGCCATGAGTCAGACCGTCATCGAGGTTTCAGGCCTCAAGAAGCAGTACCGGTCGTCGGTCGGACGTTCGCGGATCACCGCGCTCGACGGCATCGACTTCAGCGTTCGCGAAGGCGAGCTGTTCGGTCTCCTCGGGCCCAACGGCGCTGGCAAAACGACGGCCGTCAAGATCCTGCTCGACCTCACCCGCCCCACCGCCGGCGAAGCGCGTCTCAACGGACTGCCGGCTGGCCATCCGGAAAGCCGCCGCCATGTCGGCTACCTGCCCGAGGGGCACAAAATCCCCGGCTACCTGACGGCGCGGCAGGCGCTTGGAATCTTCGGAAAGATGTCCGGCATGGGCGACGCCGCGATCAAGAGCCGTTCGCTCGAGCTATTGGAAAAACTGCGCATCGCGCAATGGATCGACGTTCGGGTCAAGAAGTATTCGAAAGGGATGACGCAGCGCCTCGGCATCGCCATCGCGCTGCTGCATTCGCCGCACGTGCTGCTGCTCGACGAACCGACGGACGGCGTCGATCCCGTGGGCCGCCGCGAGATCCGCGACATCCTCCGCGCCGAAGCTGCCGCGCATGGAACGGCCATCCTGCTCAACTCCCATCTCCTGTCCGAGATCGAGCTGACGTGCGATCACGTGGCCGTCCTTCGCAGCGGCAAAGTTGCCGCGGCCGGAAGCATCGAAGAGCTGACGCGGCGCGCAACGCAGTACAAACTCGTTCCGGCCGCGCCCGTCGATGACGCGCTCATCGGCGCGTTCCGCGAAAGCGGCGCCGGCGTGGAGCGCGTCAACGGCCACATGCTGCTGACCGTCGACGACGTCTCGCATCTCAACGCGCTCGTCGACAAGCTCCGCGCCAGCGGCGGCATGCTGACCGAGCTCTCGCCGGTGCGCTCGACGCTCGAAGATGTATTCGTCGATCTCGTCCGCGCCGTCGATCCGGGCGGCCGATCAGACGGCCAAGCGTCCGAAGGAGCGCTGCTATGAAAGTGCTGATGGCGAATATCGAGGATGTGATGCGCGAAGCTGCCGCGCGCTGGACGCTCGTCGCCTACTTTTTCCTCTCCACGATTTTCATCCTGATCTTTGCCTCGGCCATCAACCTCGACATCGTCGACGGCGCGCTGGCCGGCGCGAAGCTGTTCGGCAAGCAGGTCGAAGTCAGCGGCTCGATGTCGATCGAGAAGCTGGTCATGGGCTTCGAGTCGGGTTTCTCCGGCATCCTCTACGTTCTCTGCACCTTCCTGGCGATCTTCGCCACGGCGCATCTCGTGCCGCGCATGCAGGAAAAGGGGACGATCGATCTCTACCTCTCGCGGCCGGTGTCGCGATTGAAGCTGATCCTGTCACGCTATCTGGCCGGAATGATTCTGGCCGGCAGCAACGTGCTCTATCTGATGCTTTCGATCTGGTTGATCGTGGCGTGGAAGACGCACGTTCTCCATCCGCGGTTCCTGCTGGGCGGCGTTGTGATCCTCTTTCTGATCGCGTCGCTGCTGGCGTTCGCGTTCCTGATCGGTGTGGTCACGTCATCAACAGCAGTTTCCATCATGGCCACGGTCGGCATTTTCCTGTTCGGCGCGATGCTTGCGGGACATGCGCGCATCGAGGCTGCTCTGTCGAAGGAGTGGGAGGCCGCGGCGATCAAAGGGCTTTACTGGATCATGCCCAAGACCGCCGAAATTGGCGCGGCTGTCGTCGCCTACGTCGGCGGTCCGCAGATGCACAACGACTTTTTGAAAATCACGCCTGCCCCATTCGTGAGTACCGCGATCTCTGGTTTTGTCTGTCTCGCTCTCGCTTCCTGGTTGTTCCAACGAAAGGAGTTCTAAATGAAAAGGCTGTTCTTAGCAGTAGCGATTCTGGCTCTGGCGCTCGCGCCCGCGGCCTTCGCAAAAAACGATGCAATGTCGCTCATTCCGAACGACTCCGTCTCCGTCGGCGTCGTCCGTCTCGCGGACATGCGCAGCAGCCCGCTGTCGGCGGCGCTCTTCGCGCAGACCGCGCACATCAGCAATGACGACGATGCCATGGCCTTCCTGCGCGACGCCGGCCTGCAGCCGACGAAAGACGTAGACGTGGTCGTCTTCGCAACGTCTCCGCGCACGAACCTCGGCAGCGACGCCGATTTCCTCATCGCCGCTGACGGTCGCTTCAACGTCGATCGCCTGACGAGCGCGCTTGTCTCGCGCGGCGCGGTGAAGAAAGCCTCAACGCACGGTACGTACTTCGTGATGCCGCAGAAGAGCGGCGACTCGCACAAAGGCGTCGTGGCATTTCCGGATGCGCACCTCGCGCTGATCGGCAGTGAGGCGGCGGTGCTCGAAGCGCTGGCCAGCCGCGCCACCGGCGGGACGACGTTCGCGACCACGACCGGCCTCGGACGCGACATGGCTCGCATCGATGCGCACGCGACGGCCTTCGTGCTCGTCGACGTGCCGCGCGCGCAGCGCATCGCCGGAGCGCCGAAGATGGGCAGCGGCACGCAGTCGCAGGCGATCGGAGCCGCGCTGAAAAATGTGTCGACCGTGGCCATCTGGGCGACCGATACGGGCGACTCGCTGAAGCTCAGCGCGATCGGCCTCTCCAGCGATTCCGAAACGCTCGGTCTCGTCGAAGACACGCTCCGCGGCGCGCTCTCCGCGATGCGCCTCGCGGTTCAGGAGCAGTCGCCGGAGCTCGTTTCCGTTTTGCGCAAGTTCACCGTGAGCCGCACGGACAGCTCCGTCTCGATCTCCGGCAGCGTTCCTGCCGAAACGTTCAAGACGTGGGTAGCGAAGTCGCAGGCGCACGCGAGCTCGCGGTAAGTTGATACAAACCGCCCCTCCTCGCGAGGGGCGGTTTGTTCGAATGGATCAGTCGCTGCACCTTGCCAGAGCACAGGCTCGGGACCACGGAGAAAATCAACCGGCCGGCGTTCGCACAACCGTCGCAAAATGAAAACGCCCCGCGGCTTGCGGGCGTTTTCGCGTGCGGCGAAAACCGGTTAGCGCTTCTTGCCGCGCTTCGTGTTGACGGCTTCGCGCAGATCCTTGCCGGCCTTGAAACGGACGTTCTTCGATGCCGGAATGTTGATCTTTTCATTCGTGCGCGGATTGCGGCCCTCGCGCGCTTTGCGCTGCGACACGGCGAAGCTGCCGAGGCCCGGAATCGCGCAGCGCTCGCCGCTCTGACACGCGCTGGAAATGTAGCCTACGAACGCGTCGAACGCGGCCGCCGCTTCCTTCTTCGAAATGCCCGCCTGTTCGGCGATTTCATTGATAACGTCACCCTTGCCTGCCATAGACGATCTCCTCCTCCTGAGATGCGAAAAACCGTGATGTTTTCTGGGTTTTTGGCAATCTATGAGAACGAGGGTGGTTTGTCAACGGAGTTTCCCGGCACGTTTTTCACTTGCATGCGCGCCGTATTTTCCGCCCTGTTCCGGCGCAGAAAACCGAGCCGGTCGAGGTATCCGCGAACGACGGACACGACCTGTGCGTGGCTCCACGAAAACGGCGAAACCGACAGCGGCGCGCCGGTGTGCGGATGCAATCGCTCGCCGGCATGATTCTCGAGACCGACGTGCGGAAAGTAAAAGTCGGCCAGGCGATAGGCGGCGTCAAATCCAAGGACGAGCGAGCCGTTGCCGATGAGTAAGTCGCGAGCCAATGAGCCGCGAAGTTTATCCTCCTGGGAGCGCGGGCGTCTCGCCCGCCGTTCCTGGCGAGATCCTGCTTTACAGCGGGCGGGACGCCCGCGCTCCCAGTAACACGTGCGCCGTAAACCCGTCCGTCCCTGCCTCGGGTGTCAAACGTAGCACGCCGTTCTCCACCCACCGAGCGACGTTTCCGTTCACGAGCTTCGCGACATCGCCGCGAACGAAGTCGTCGCGCTTGCGAAGGACATCGTCAACGACCGCGTCGTTCTCCTCCGTTTCGAGCGAACAGGTCGAGTAGACGATGGTTTCGGACGCAAGGTCGAGCGCAGATGCGAGAAGTTGTTTCTGCAGCGACGCGAACGAGGCCAGATCGTCTTCATGCAGCCGCCACTTGATCTCCGGATTCTTGCGGATCGTGCCGGTGGCGCTGCACGGCGCATCGAGCAGGACGACTTGGAACTGGCGCGCGAACGACGGTTGTCGTCCGTCGCTGACGACAAGCAGAGATTTTCCGATCAGCGGTCGCAAACGCGAAAGCGATACGTCGTTGCTGACGACGCGCGCTCCGCGAGCACGCATCACGAGCGATTTGCCGCCGGGCGCCGCGGCGAGGTCGAGCACGTCATCGCCCGCCGCGGCGGCGATGTCGGCGATGACGGCGCTTCCTTCATCGAGCGCGAAGCCGTCGACGTCGCCACTCGATCCGGTCAGCTTCCACATGCCGGGGACGAGCTCGGATCGGGTCGCATCCGGCGGCGGCGAATCAGTCATCGCGTCGGGATACGACAACTCCTGATTCGCCTCAGCGATCTTCGCCGCGCGCTCCACTCCGTAAAAACGCGTCCAACGATCGATCAGCCATTGCGGATGCGCGGTGCGCGTCGCGACATCCTGCGGCTCCGGCGCGCCCTTCGAAATCTTGCGCAGGATGGCGTTCACGAATCCACGTGCGCGCAACGGTACCAGCGCCACGGTCTCGCCGACCGCCGCGTGCGGCGCGACACGCATGAACATCAGTTGCAGCGCGCCGAGGCGGAGGATGTCGCGGATCTCCGGTTCGATGGCGCCTTTGGCAAACGCATCGATGACGAAGTCGAGCCGCGAACGCCAGCGAAGGACGCCGAGGACGAGCGTGCGCACGAATCCGGAATCGTTCGTCAGCAGCGGCGACGCATAGGCCGACTCCCGCTCGATGCGGCGAAGAAGTTCGAGTGCGCGGCGGCGCTCGTTCATAGCCGGCTCGCGCCGCGCAGGACGTCCGCTGCCGCCGCCTTCGGCTTCCCAGGACGTTGCACGGTGATCAGGCGCAGCGCGCCGTCGCCGGTGGCCACGATGACGCCGTCGCTGTTCGCGCTGAGGATTGTTGCCGGTTCGCCGTGGCCATCCACCGGCGCGATGTCGATTAGCTTCAACTCACCCGCGAAGATCCCCGGCCACGGATCAAATGCGCGGAACTTGTTGTAGATCGCTGCGGCAGTATGGCTCCAGTTGATCGCGCCTTCGCTCTTCTCGATCTTCGGCGCGTACGTCGCGGCGTTGTGATCCTGCGGCGTCCCGTCAGGCATCGATCCGAGAACGCGCAGCAAGGCTTCCGCTCCGATTGTCGAAAGGCGCGATGCGAGTGAAGGCGTCCGTTCGTCGGGACCAATTTCCGTCTTCTCGATCGCCAGCATCGAGCCGTGATCGAGCTGCTCATCGACACGCATGATCGTGACCCCGGTGGTCGTTTCTCCATGCTCGATCGCGCGCTGAATCGGCGCCGCGCCGCGGTACTTCGGGAGGATCGATGCGTGGACGTTGATGAAGCCGTGCAGTGGAATCGACAGCAGATTCGCCGGCAGGATTTTTCCGTACGCGACGACGATGCCGGCATCCGGCTTGAGCACGGCGATCGAGGCGAGGAACTCGTCGTTGCGAATGCGCAGCGGCTGCGCGAGCGGCAATCCCATCGCGCGCGCTTTCATCGCGACGGCAGGCGCCTGCATCTTCATCCCGCGGCCGGACGGCTTGTCCGGCTGCGCCACGACCAGCGCAATCTCGTGCTCGCGCGCGAGCGCTTCGAGTGGTGAAACCGCGAATTCGGGAGTGCCGAAGAAGACCAGGCGCAAGGTGCGCGATTGTAAAGGCGTATCAGGTTTTACGTATGCGTAGTCGTCGTCGGCGCCTGGTTGCCGAGCGTTTCGTTCGGCGCGGTGGCCGATACCGGTTGTTGCGTGATATTTGCGCCCTCTGCGCCCTTGCTCGGCTGGGGGGCGGCGCCGCGCATGCCGTTCGCGGCTGGCGTTTGCGCGGATGACGTCGGCGAATGCCTCATCGCCGGCGGCGCGTTCTGAAAGTCGCGCGGCACTTTTTCGCCGCGGCAGGCGCTGAACAGCAACAGGACGGAGGCGGCAATGATCGTGATGCGCATTGCTACGGATGAGGTTCAAGGAAGGTGCCATACAATCGCCCGCATGCGAAAAATCATGCTGATTGCGACTGTCATCGCCGCGTTTGCGTTCCCGGCCGCGGCCCAGATGAGCGACGGCGATCAGCATTGGAATGCGCGTGCCGAGGGGCATGTGGGGGGCCGCGCGAAAGCGGCGTCGATTGACGCCGCCATCGCGGCGTATCAGAAGGTTGTCGCGCAGGATTCGAACAATCTCGATGCGCGCTGGAAGCTGCTGCGTGCGATGCGATTCAAAGGCGCGTACGTCGCGTCGACGGTCGATGAGAAGAAGAACGTTTACGGCGGCGCAAAGACTGCCGGCGAAAATGCGCTGGCCGTCGTCAATCGCTTGCTGGCGGCGAAGGGCGTCAAATCAAACGCTGCGGAGAAGCAGACCGCCGATGCGGCGCGCACGATTCCCGGCGCGGGCGAAGTCTTCTTCTGGGATTCGGTGAATTGGGGCGAGTGGGCGCTCGCATACGGCAAGATGGCCGCCGTCCGCCAGGGCGCGGCCGATCGAATCCGCCGTGAAGCGACCATCGCTATGCTCGTCGATCCGAAAATGGACGGCGGCGGTCCGCAACGCGTCCTCGGACGTCTTCACGATCAGACGCCGCACGTGCCGTTCCTCACGGGATGGGCGTCGAGCAAGGAGGCGGTGCGATTCCTCAGGGAGTCGTACAAACTCGATCCGGCGAACAAGATCACGCGCGTGTTTCTGGCCGACGCGATGGTATCGAATGACAGCAAGAGCGCACCCGAAGCGATCCGCATGTTGCGCGAGGTGATCAACTCGCCGAACGATCCGAACTACGAGGTCGAGAACGCGCAGGCGCAGGAGGACGCAAAGGCGTTGCTGCGCGAGTGGGGGGCTTGAGGGAGACGGTTTCACGCGGGGCTCGCGGAGAGGCGGAGAAAATCACCGCGCGATCGCCGGTAGAAACTGGGAGTCGCCCATCGCGTTGACGATGCTTACGTAGGCGACGCCGGTGCCCGCGGTCATCGTCACGTGGACGGCGGTTGTCTCATCGATCGATACGCCGAGGGTTTTTTCGATGTCGGCGATCATCCGTGACGCGTCCTCGCCGAGGCCTTCGTCGAACGGTTTGCCGATCAACTGCCCGGTGCGCGTGCGGACGGTGATGCGGAAGGTGCCGGGGATTTTTCCGACGTTGACGATGCCGAGGTTGATGCGGCGCTGCGTGCCGCCGGGGATGCCGACGATGGTGAGGTCGGCGTTGTCGGTTCCCGCGGTCGCGGAATCGCGCATCGACAGCGGCGCGTCGACGGAGCCTTGCGCGTTGCGCGTGGCGTCGTAAGTCTTGAGCAGCGCGACCGGAGCAATCTTGCCGCGATATTCAATCCAGAGCACGCCGCTTCCTTCCGGCGCGCCGAAGAGCGATTTGACGACGTCTTCCCATCGCAGGCTCTGGCCGCCGAGGATGGTGACGGCGCGGTCGATGCGAACGTCGCCGGCGACGTAGCGCAGGCCGAGCGGCATGCGCTCTTTCAGCGGATTGTGGACGGTGAGATCGCTGCGCCAATACGCGCCGTTCGCGCCGGGCAGGCTGCCGGCTGAGGGAAAGACGACGCGCGAGCGCTCGCCGATCGCGCCGAGCTCTTCGAGCGTGGGAATTCGGATTCGGGCGAGGTAGCCATTGAGATTCAGCGGCAGCGCCTCGCTGCGGCGACGCCAGATCTCGACGCCGCGCGTCGACCGCGCGTACGTGTAGTGATCGTCGATGTAGCCGGCCACCGCCTGCGCGCGGATGGAGTTGTCGATGCCGTCGAAGACGTCGAACTCCTGCGGCGAATGGCGGATGACGAGCGGCGGTTTGGCGCGTTCGAGCGCTTGAATCGTTTCGAGCTGGTATTCGCGCGGCGAGAGGATCGGCACCTGGTAGAAGCGCGTCGGATTCGGCCGCTCGCAGAAAAAGTAAAGAGCTGGCTGGTTGGAAAAGTCGAAGATGGGCTGGCCGGGCTTGCTCAGCTCATCAACGACCGCTTTCACGCCTTCGACGCGATTCCGAATCTCCTCGGCGGCCGGATCGACCCAGCCGATGCGGCTCACGCGTCCGAGGTAGTGGGTCATGTCGTCGAGGCGGAGGTTGGCAATGTCGGGAACCCACAGCATCACCGCCAGTAGCGGGACGACGATCGCCGTCGCAAGGATGACGAACGCCTGCTCGGCGCGGTCGCGCGTGCGCCAGACGTGCGCGGTTGCGCGGCCGAGGAGCACGAGCAGAATCAGGATCATCGGGCCGATCAGGAACGCGGAAAAGTATTGGTGCGGGAAATCGGCGCGGCCGAGCGCGCTGCGCTGTGTGAGGATGGCGAAGGCGGTGAGCACGGCCAGCGAGAGGTCGAGCGCGTCGCTGCGGCGCGTGACCGCGCGCTGCACGAGCACGATCAGCGCGATGCCGATCACCAGCGGATTGAGGATGAATCGGAAGTGCTCAAAGAGGACGAAATCTGCCAGCGTGTGCAGATTGAGGTTGGTGCGGAAGGTCGAGGTCATGTCCGGAAACGGAAGTGACCAGACTGCGTCGATGATGCGCGGGATGGCGACGAACGATGTTTCCAGGAACGCGCCGATCGCGCCGCGAACGCCGAGGTAGATCAGGAACGGTGCGGCACCGGCCGCGATGCCGGCGACGAACGCGATGAGCGGAGCGATGACCGCCTTCGCGCGGCGCATCATCAGACCCGATCCGATCAGCGCCAGGATTCCGCCGCCGACGGAGTAGAGGCCGATGTCGAGGCTGTAGAAAAGCGTTACGCCCGCCGCGCCGCCGCTGAACAGCGCCAGCCATCGCGAGTTTCGGCGCAACGCGCCGATGAGCAGTGCGATCGAGACGATTTCGAGCAAGGCCCGCTCGTTGTCGACCGTCGTCACCGCGCCGAGGAGGATGGAGAGCATCGCCAGCGGGATCGAGTCGAAGATCACCATGCCGAGGTACCAGAGCATGGCCACTGCGACGGAGCCGAGAACGACCGGGCGGAGGAGGACGACATCGACATTGCGTCCGAAGAGCTGCATGAGCCACGTGTCGAGGAGGCCGTCTTCGAGCAGGCCGTGCAGCATGAAAACATCGCGGAACGGGACTTTGCCCCGCAGCAGATCGGAGGCGGGTCCGAGTGATTCACCGCGGTGAAAAAGGTCGATCCACTGCGTCAGCGAGGCGGTCGACGCGTAGCTGATGCAGAAGAGGAGAAACGGCAGGACGGCGAACGCGATCAGGTTGCGGACATGCCTTCCGTCGATCGGATCGCGCTTCATCAGCATCAGCGGTAACGCGATCAGCATCATCCCGACGGCGATCACGATGGCCGTGCTGCCGGGAACGAAAAGAATCGCCAGCGGCGGCAGGATGACCAGCGGCAACGCGGCGATCGCGATCCGCTGCAACGCCGCCTCGGTCGTCAGATCCGACGTGAAAGCAGCGATCCGCGCGACGAGCAAAAACGCCAGCCAGAAAAGTGCGATGAAGAATGCGATGAAGGCGATCTCGAGGAACAGCGTTGGGATGTGCGCGATCCGTTTGCCGACGGCGATGTAGCGGAAGAGGATCCACGCCAGCGCTTCGACGGCGATCAGCGCGTGAAACGGCTCCATCTCCGCCACGAACAATCGCCGCATCCACATCCGCCGCTGCCACGCAATGACCGCGCGCGGCAGCAGTTGCGAGATGGCGACCGGGATCAGCACCGGCCAGGCGGGCTTGAATGTGGTCAGGTAAAGAAACGGCGCGAGGAAAAACGGCGCGACGAAAAGGAGCGAGACGAGGTTGCGGATGCCGTCGCCGGCGACGGCGTTTCGCAACCGGTCGTTTTCGCGAGCGCCGAGGCGGAAGAGCGGGATGGTTGCAGCGGGCGCGATCAGGAAAAAGAGCAGTACGGTGAGGTAGTCGCGCAGCTTCGATGCGTTCTCGACGGTGACGCGTCCGACCGCGACATGTGCGGTCGGCGGGACGCCGCGAAGCAGGAGCGTGGCCGCGAGAAAGAGTCCGGCCGCGAAGCAGAACGCCGCAAGCCACAGGAGCGAGCGGATGACACCCGCGGCGAGGTCGCTTCGCTCCGTTTCGATCACGCGCGGGAGTATATGTTTGTCATCCTGAGGCTGCCGGAGGCGCGTAGCCGCAGGCGGAGACGCCGAAGGACGCCGAAGGGTCTCAAGCTTCCCAACCTGCGTTGAATCCCAAGTGGCTTCGGCAGGAGTTGGGAAGTTTGAGATCCTTCGCCGTCCTCCGCTCTTTGGCTTCGCCTCCGAAGCTCCGGCGGCTCAGGATGACAGCCCACGGCACGCCTCGTGAACCTCGGGCTTTCGTGGCAGAGAAGGAGTCGCCTCACCTCTTTCCGCAGGCGCGGGCGCGGCATCGCATTTTCGGCGGTCTGCTCAACGAGCGGCAGGAACACATCTTTACCTGGATCGCCGTCGTGGTCGTGCTGCTCTACGTCACCGGATGGATCGGCGCGATTCACACCGCGTACGAGGATCAGCGCGAGATGGAGCGCGAGGCGAAGGAAGCCGGCGTGAAGCTGCCACCGCCGCCACCGCCGCCTTCCATCGCCACGCAGATTCTTCGGCCGGACGCGCCGACGACCGCGTACATCGACGACGCGATGCTCGGCTTTCTCAATCCGCTTCGCGGCCGCAGCGGCAAGGTCTACTTCACTACGGTCACGCCGGGTGCGCCGATCGCGTCGGGAGCGCCGGGCGGCGCGAAAGCGGTGCTGACCGAGGGGACGGACAAAGTCGCATCCGACTTCACGGCTCCCGAGCAGCCGGGCGTCTACAAGATGGCCGTGCAGATCAACCAGGCCATGCGCCAGCTCGACAACTTCAACGTCATCACGCTCGTCCCTTTTTCCGAAAAGCGCGCCGGCCACATCGGCACGTACTACCTCGGCAGTTGGCCATTCGAGACCGGCGGAACGCCGAAGACGGCGGCCTACGCGAATCCGACCGGCTTCATCGAGGTGACGCGCGAAAACGCCGACACGCCGATCTCCGCGCACTTCAAACTGCGCGACTTTCTGACGAAAGATCAGCCGAACCTCTGGCCTAAATACCTGCTCCTCAATCCGAAGCTGCTCGACAAACTCGAGCTGACGATTCAGGAGCTGGAGGCGATGGGTCATCCCGTTCATCACTGCCAGATCATGAGCGGCTTTCGCACGCCGGAGTACAACCACGGCGGCGGCAATACGCAGGGGCGCGCGAACCTGAGCCGGCACATGTACGGCGACGCCTCGGACACGTTCGTCGACAACGACGGGAACGGTTCGATGGACGACCTCAACGGCGATGGCCGCGTCGACGTGCGCGACGCCGAGGTCATTCAGGCGGCGGTGGACCGCGTCGAGAGAAAGAATCCGTCGCTGGTCGGCGGAGTTGGCGTTTATTCCGCATGTTGCGGACATGGCCCGTTCACGCACATCGACGTGCGCGGCTTTCGCGCAAGGTGGCGCGGAACGGGCAGTGGATGAGTTGAAAGTGGCCAGCGGTCAGTGGCCAGTGGTCAGGAAACGGTGCGCTGCGTTTGTCCTGATCACTGACCACTGGCCACTGACCACTATGCAGGAGGTACCGTGGTCGAAGCAGTAGCAGCGAACAAACCAGTAGCAACGTGTCCCGAATGCGGCGCGGCGCGTCCCGATCCGTC
>ERZ1739052.39-NODE-39-length-21938-cov-9.465384_pt1 | contig 21938 bp, 22 predicted proteins | sample MGYA00581761_ERZ1739052 | MGnify/ENA primary metagenome ERZ1739052 (study PRJEB42929, sample SAMN08275524) | rhizosphere metagenome | isolation source: Rhizospheric soil replicate 1 | host: Colobanthus quitensis and Deschampsia antarctica | place: Antarctica: Devils...
GCGGATCAGCCGAACGTCGGCGTCGGTGTCCACGAACGCCTTCACGTCGCAGCGATCCCGCACCCGCGCGTCGACGAACAGCAGAATCCCGTCGAGGACCACGACCGCTGCGGGCTCGACGCGAACCGTGTGGTCTTTCCGCAGGTGCGTGACAAAGTCGTAGACTGGTTTCTCGACCGCTTCGCCGCGCGACAGCGCGTCGAGATGTGACGAGAGGAGATCGATATCGAACGCGTCCGGGTGATCCCAGTTCAGGCGGCGGCGTTCGTCGAGCGAGGCGACGTTTTCGTCGTCGTTCTGCTCAGTCGCCGCGGCTGCCTGCGGCGGCGGAGCATCGACGGGCGTCTCGGGACGCTGCGTGTCGATCTGCGCCGGAGGTTCCGGCGTCGGCGCGGGTGCGGGCTCCGGCTTCGCGGCCTCGGCGGCTGGTTGCGGTGGAGTTGCTGCGGCAGGCGGCGGTGCGCTCGCGCCGGCAGCTTCGCCGTCCGCGCCGATCCTGGCGTCGACGGTGTTCACGCCGACGGTCTGCCCTTCCTGGGCGATGATCTCGGTCAGCGTTCCGGACGACGGCGAGGGGATCTCGGCGTCGACTTTGTCGGTGGAGATTTCGAGGAGCGGCTCGTCGCGCTCGACTTTCTCTCCGACCTTCTTCAGCCACTTGACGACGGTTCCTTCAGCGATCGATTCGCCCATCTGGGGCATGACGACATCAATAGGCATTGCAGGGTTGCTCCTGGATTCAGTACGCAAGCAGTTCTCTTGCCGCGCGCAGAACTTTATCGCGATTCGGTAGATAGAACGCCTCCAGCGGCGGCGAGTAGGGCGTCGGAACGTCGAGCGCGGCGATGCGTTTGATCGGCGCGTCGAGATAGTCGAACGCTTTCTCGGCGATGCGCGCAGCGAACTCGGCGCCGGCGCCGCCGGTCAGCGGCGCCTCGTGCAGGATGATGACGCGGTTCGTTTTCGCAACGGAGTTGAGGATCGCTTCTTCATCGAACGGCAGGATCGATCGCAGATCGATAACCTCGACGGAAACGCCGTCCTTCGCCAGTTCCGCCGCGGCATCGTCGGCGACGTAGATCATCGAGCCCCACGTGATGATGGTGAGGTCTTTGCCGCCGCGGCGGATGTTGGCTTTGCCGATCGGGACGATGTAGTCGTCCGCCGGCAACTCTTCTTTGATTCGGCGATACAGGAACTTGTGCTCGATGAAGAGCACCGGATCGTCGTCGCGGATGGCAGCTTTCAACAATCCCTTGGCGTCGTACGCCGTCCCCGGCGCGACGATCTTCAATCCGGGCCGGTTCATGAACATGGCTTCGGGATTGAGCGAGTGGAACGGTCCGCCGTGGGTGCCGCCGCCGGCCGGTCCGCGCACGACGATCGGACACGGACTTCCGACGCGGTAGCGCGACGTGGCGGTGAAGTTGACGAGCATGTCGTACGCGCATGTGATGAAGTCGATGAACTGCATCTCCGCGATGGGCCGCATCCCCATCAGCGCCGCGCCCGATGCCGCACCGACGATGGCCACCTCCGAAATCGGCGTGTCGATGACGCGCTCCGCCCCGAACTCCTCGATCATCCCCGCGCTGGTCTTGAACGCGCCGCCGTACGCGCCAACGTCCTCGCCGATGAGAAACACGCGCGGATCGCGCCGCATCTCTTCGACCATCGCTTCGCGGATCGCGTCGAGGTAGGTGGTCAGTGGCATGGACTGTCATCCTGAGCCGCCGCAGGCGCGGAGGCGAAGCCGTAGCGCCGGAGGATGGTCGAAGGACCCCCCGCGTGCTTGCCTCGTGATTTGCCGCCGCCCTTCCGGGTTAGCAGCAAGAAGGTCCTTCGACCGTCCTGCGCCGCTCTGCCTTCGGCGACGCGGCGCCGGCGGCTCAGGATGACAGCGCTCCCACTCATCGCTGCTCCTCCCAATATCCATCGCCCGCGAACAGTCCGCGCGCGGCCTCCTCGGGATTCGGCATCGGCGAGCGCTCGGCTTCGTCCGTCGCGGCGTCGACTTCGCGTTTCGTGCGCGACTGGATCATTTCGAAGTCAGCATCCGTCGCGATGCCGGCGTCGACGAGCGTTTTCTCGAAGCGCACGACCGGATCCTTCACCGACCATTCCTCGATCAGCGACTGCGGCACGTACGATTGGTTGTCGTGCTCCGCGTGCCCTTTCATCCGGAACGTCTTCGCCTCGATCAGGGTCACGCCTCCGCCGGCGCGGGCGCGCTCGACGGCGCGGCGGGCGGCGTCGTATGTGGCCAGGACGTCGTTGCCGTCGACGGTTTCGCTGGCGCATCCGAACGCGTGCGCTTTGTCCGCGAGCGAGCGAACGGCGCTCTGCTTCGACGTCGGCGTCGAATAGGCGTAGCCGTTGTTTTCGAGGAGGACGACGAGCGGCAACCGTTGCACAGCCGCGAAATTCATCCCCTCGTAAAACGCGCCGGTGGATGACGCGCCGTCGCCGATGAAGGCCAGGCCGACGAGGTTGCGCTTCTGCATGCGGCCGGCGAGCGCGATTCCGGCCATGACCGGGATCATGTCGCCGAGCATCGAAATCTGGCCGATGAAACCGTCGCGCACGGGATGGCCGAAGTGGATGTTCAGCTCGCGTCCGCGCGTCGGCGAGTCGCCCTTAGCCATGTATTGTTTGACGATGTCCGAGGGCTTCGCGCCCGCGACGAGAATCGATCCCATGTTGCGGATCAGAGGCTGAACGACGTCGCCGAGCGCGTAGTCGAGCGCATACGCCGCCGCGACCGATTCGCCTTCCTGGCCGAGGGAGCGATACAGACCGCCGATGACTTTCGACTGCCGGAAGAGCGCCACGAGGCGTTCCTCCAGCGTCCGCGTCAGCCGGAGAAAGTAATCGATATCGAGCAGGTTCTCGCGCGTGAGGCCGTGGGTGTCGAGCATCACTGGTGGATCGAGTGTCCGGCCACGTCCTCGGCGGCCTCCATCATCGCCTCGGAGAGCGTGGGATGCGCGTGGATGGTCCTGGCGATCGACTCGCTCGTCGCTTCCAGTTCCAGCGCCGCGCAGGCCTCGGCGATCAGCTCCGTCGCTTTCGGGCCGACAATATGGACGCCGAGCAGCTCGTCGTACTTTTTGTCCGACACGTACTTTACGAGCCCGCCCGCTTCGCCGAGGATCTTGGCTTTCGAATTGGCGGAGAAGGGGAACTTGCCGATCTTGACGTCGTAGCCGCGTTCTTTCGCCTTCTTCTCGGTGAGACCAACCGAGGCAACCTCAGGATCGGTGTACGTGGCGTTCGGAACGTGGTCGTAGTTGATGGGGCGCGGATCGAGTCCCTTCATGTGCTCGACGGCGACGATGCCCTCGGCCGATGCGCAGTGCGCGAGCGCGGGGGTGGGGACGATGTCGCCGATGGCGTAGACGTTCGGCTCGCCGGTGCGCATGAATGGATCGATCTGCACCATGCCGCGATCGAGGACGACCTTCGTTCCTTCGAGTCCGCAATTCTCGGTGACCGCGCGGCGGCCGGTGGCGGAGAGGACGATTTCGATGTCGAAGGTCTGCTGTTTGCCCTTCGAGCTGACGACGACTTTCACGCCGCCGTCGCCGACTTCGGCCGATTCGACTTTCGCGTCCGTCAGGACTTCGATGCCTTTCTTCCTGAAGATGCGCGTGAACTCTTTCGAGATCTCTTCATCTTCGATCGGCAGGAGCATCGGCATCACCTCGACGATCGTGACCTTGGTGCCGAAGCGGGCGAAGATCGAGGCGAACTCGCAGCCGACCGCGCCCGCGCCGATGACCAGCATCGACTTCGGGACTTCGCTGATTTTCAGAATGTGATCGGAGTTGAGGATCCGCTTGCCGTCGGCTTTGATGTGCGGCAGGTCCCTGGGGACGGAGCCCATCGCCAGGATGACGTTCTTCGTGCTGAGCTTTTCGCCGTCGACGTCGACGATGCCTTTCCCCGCGAGTTTGCCGAAGCCGGTGATGCGCTCGACTTTGTTTTTCTTGAAGAGGAACTCGATGCCTTTCGCATTCGCGTCGACGACGCCCTGCTTGCGCGTCTGAACGACACTCCAGTCGAGAGTGACGTCGCCGACGGTGATGCCGAACTCTTTCGACTTCTGAATCTTGGTCCAGATATCGGCGTTTTCGAGGAGCGATTTTGTGGGGATGCAGCCGCGGTGAAGACACGTGCCGCCGAGGAACGGATCCTTCTCGATGACGGCGACCTTCATGCCGAGTTGCCCGGCGCGGATTCCGGCGACATACCCGCCCGGACCGCTGCCGATGACCACCACGTCGTACTGTTGTTCAGCCAAGGAGAACCTCCCGTGAGTAATGCGGCGCGCATTATATGCAGGTGTTTCGCGACGAAGATCGCGCGATCACCGACGCCGGCTACCGTACGTGACGGCATCCGGCGGACGCACGATCCCACTCGATCCGGAAAATTTGTAGCCCGAAGGACTCTGCTACACTCCGCCGTCCAAATCGCGCGCGTAAATGCGCTATCCCCTACGAGCCGAGTCAGCATTGAACCAACCACCCCAGTACGTCCTCAGCGGCCTGCGCCCTACCGGCCGCATCCACCTCGGCAACTATTTCGGCGCGGTCCGGAACTGGGTGCGCCTGCAGGATTTGTACGACTGCTACTACTTCATCGCCGACTGGCACGCGCTCACGTCCGACTACGCCGACACGTCGCGCATCACGAACGCGACGTTCGAAGCGGCGGCGGATTTGCTGGCCGCGGGACTCGATCCGGCCAGGTCGACGATCTTTGTGCAGTCCGAGGTCAAAGAGCACGCCGAGCTGCATCTGATTTTGTCGATGGTCACGCCGCTGCCGTGGCTGGAGCGCGTTCCGACGTTCAAGGATCAGCAGGCGCAGCTCGAAGACAAGGACCTCAACACCTACGGCTTCCTCGGCTATCCGCTGCTGCAGACCGCCGACATCATTATCTATAGAGCGAATTTCGTTCCGGTCGGCGAGGACCAAGCCTCGCACCTCGAGCTGTCGCGCGAGATCGTGCGCCGCTTCAACAATTTCTACGGCGATGTTTTTCCGGAGCCGCAGCCGCTGGCGACGGAGACGCCGAAGGTTCCCGGCCTCGACGGACGGAAGATGTCGAAGTCATACGGCAACACGATTCCTCTGACGGCGAGCGCGGACGACATCCGCTCGCTGGTGATGACGATGTTCACCGATCCGGAGCGCGTCCGCCGCAAAGATCCGGGCAGGCCGGATGTCTGCAACCTCTTCCAGTTTCACAGACTCTTCTCGAACGCCGAAACGATCGCGCGCGTCGACCGCGAATGCCGCGCCGCGGAGATTGGGTGCGTCGACGACAAGAAACTGCTGGCCGAGATCATGATCGAATCGCTGCGGCCGATCCGCGAGAAACGCGAGCAGATCGACCGCGATCCGTCGATCGTCTGGGACGTGCTGCGCGACGGAAATCGCAAAGCTCGCGAGCGTGCGCAGGAAACGATGCAACTCGTGCGCGACGCGGTGAAAATTAATTACAGCGGGCTGCAATGACGACGATGGCCGGCGAAGAGAAAGAGCTTACTGTCACGCCGCAGCCGGCCGACGATCGTCCGGCCGACGAACAGGATGAAAGCTCGGGCGCGCTGAAGGTCACGCTGCCGTCGTTCCATGGTCCGCTCGATCTGCTGCTGCATCTCATCAAGCAGCACAAGATCGACATCTACGATATCCCCATCGCGCTGATCACCACGCAGTACAACGGGTACCTCGACGCGATGGAGGAGTTGAGCCTCGACGTCGCCGCCGACTACATTTACATGGCCGCGCTGCTGATCCACATCAAGTCGAAGATGCTGCTGCCGCACGACGACGATGATGTGATCGAGGATCCGCGCCAGGAGCTGGTCGACCGGCTGCTCGAATATCAGCGCTTCAAAGCCGTCGCCGAATCGTTCGCGGAGCTCGACGTTCTGCGCATGGGGGTCTGGCCGCGGCCTGCGACGCCGATTCCGGGCACCGACGCGTCGGAGATCGATATGAGCGAAGTCGGACTCTTCGATCTCATCGATGCGTTCCGAGGCGCGCTCAATCGCTACAAACAGAATCATCCGCAGTCGATCGAACTGAAGCGCACCATTCACAAGATTTCGGACAAGATGCGCGAGCTGTACACCAAGCTGCGCGAGAAATCGCCGATCCGCCTGCAGTGGTTCCTCGAAGGCCGCGACCGCAACGAGTTGATCGCGATCTTCCTGGCCACGCTCGAGCTCGTCCGCCTCGGCGGCATCTCGCTCAAGCAAAGCGGGAACTTCGGCGAGATTCTCATCGCCAGCACCGACTCAACGATGGATGAAGCGCAGTTTGCTGTCTTCGACAATAGTTAGGAGTGTCATCCTGAGCCGCCGAAGCCGCGCAGCCGAAGGCGGAGACGGCGCAGGACGGCGAAGGATCTCAAGTTACGCATGCTTCGCTGAAACCGGGTTTCAGCAAATGCAGCGCATCTTGAGATCCTTCGGCGCGCTTCGCCAGCCTCAGGATGACAAATCGGCCACGATGACAAAGTGAACACAATGCCAATGGAACCCAACGAATTACGAGCGGCCCTGGAGGCCATCCTCTTCGTCAGCAACGAGCCGGTGAAGCTCGACGAGCTCGCCGAGGCTTTTGCGGACGAGGGGAGGGAAGCGGTCATCGCGCAGCTCGAAGAGATCAAGCGCGCGCTCGACGATCACCTCGGCGGTTTCATGCTCGAACAGACCGCGGGCGGTTGGCGCCTGGCCACGCGCGCCGAGCACGATCCCATCCTCAAGAAGTACTTCGCGAAGAAGGGGGAGAACCGGCTCTCCATCGCCGCGCTCGAAACGCTGGCCATCGTGGCGTATCGCCAGCCGATTACGGCACCCGAGGTGTCGGAGATCCGTGGCGTGAATTCGAATCAGACCATTCGCACGCTGTTGGAGCGGCGCATGATCCGCGTCGCCGGCCGCAAGAACGTCGTTGGCAGCCCGTTTCTGTATCGCAGCACGCGCGAGTTTCTCGTCCATTTCGGACTCAACGACATCCGCGACATGCCTCGACTTGAAGAATTCGGTGATCTCATCGGCGAGCAGATCAACGAGGATCTCGTGATGGCCATCGAGTCGACGCCGATTGCGGAAGGCGTCGAGGTTCCGCTCGCGCAAGGTGAGCAGATCGACGATGCGGTCAACGCGGAATTGAGCGATGAGAATGTCGTCGCCGAGAATTCTGCGAGCGATAACGACCTGTAGCGCCGGCGCTCCTGTTCAATCGGCCGCTACAATCGCTGGCATGCTCAACTACATCTGGTTCGGCCTGATGGCGATCGCGCTTATCGTGGCGATCTTCACCGGCAACGCCGCGGCGCTGACGAAAGCATCAGTCGATTCCGCCAGGACGGCCGTCGAAATCTCTCTCGGCCTGGTCGGCATCATGACGCTCTGGCTCGGCATCATGCGCGTGGCGGAGCAGGCAGGATTGGTGGCGATGCTGAGCAGAATCCTGCGCCCCATCAGCCGGATCCTTTTCCCCGAGGTGCCGCCGGAGCATCCGGCCATCGGGGCGATGGTAATGAGCCTCTCCGCAAACATGCTCGGCCTCAACAACGCCGCCACGCCCCTCGGTATCAAGGCGATGGAAGAGCTGCAGACGCTGAATCCCGACAAAGAAACCGCGTCGAATCCGATGGTGACGTTCATGGTCCTGAATACGGCCGGCGTGCAGTTCATCCCGACGACGATCATCGGCGTGTTGGCCGCGAGCGGCGCGCTCGCGCCGACGTCGATCATCCCGACGACGCTCATCGCCACGCTTTGCGGCGCGATCGCAGCAGTAACGACGGCGAAGCTGCTCCAACGATTCTTCCCAACGAGAACGCCCACACCCGAGGCCGTGCCGTGATCCGCGAAATCCTGCAAGGCATCTCGCTCTGGGCCATTCCCGTCCTGCTCGTCGGCATCCCGCTGATCGGACTCATTCGCGGCGTGAAGGTCTATGACGTCTTCATCGAGGGAGCGAAGGAAGGATTTCAGGTTGCAGTGAAGATCATCCCGTTCCTGGTCGGCATCCTTGTCGCCATCGGCATGTTCCGCGCGTCCGGCGCGATGGACATGCTGACGAACGCGCTCCGTCCGCTGCTCAGCCGCACGATTTTTCCGCCGGAGCTTTTTCCGCTGGCGATCCTGCGCACGCTCAGCGGCAGCGGCTCGCTCGCGTTGACGACGGACGTGATCAAACGCTACGGCCCCGACTCGATGCTGTCGCGCACCGCGGCCACGCTCTACGGCAGCAGCGAAACGCTCTTCTACGTGCTGGCCGTTTACTTCGGCGCGGTCGGAGTGAAGCGAACGCGCCACGCCATCCCGGCCGCGCTGGTGGGCGACACCGTCGCCGCAATCGTCGCCGCCGCGGTATGCATCTGGATGTTCCGTTGACGCTTACGCGACGCCGCTGATGTCGTCGCGCTGCCAGCGGCGCTTCACTTTTTTCACTTCGTACGTCCCGAGGCCGGTGAGGATCTGCTCACGATGGAGCAACATGTGCGCCCGATCGCGACGCAAGGTAGATGAGCGCGCCGACGACGATGGCGATGCCTGCGGCGAGGAAGTTGAAGCGATTCATCGTCAGGAATAGCACGAGCGAAATTACGACGCCGAGAATCGGGATGATCAGGCCTGGCGTACGGAAACCTTCGTTCAGTTTGCGAAGGAACGGAACCGCGGCGCAGGTGAAAAGATACGTCGTGAGGCGAGCCACCGCCGATAACATCGCTAACTTTGCAAACGACCCGGCGCAGGCCAGGACCGCGGCGAAGAGGACGTGAATCAGGATCGCCGTCGTTGGCGTGCGGAAACGCGGATGGACGTAGCTGATGGCGCGCAGTCGCGGGCGTCCGAGGGAGATCGCGTAGAGCATGCGTGAGCCTTCGAGGACGGTGCCGGAGTTCGTCCCCGCCATCGACAAAAGCGCACCGAGCGTGACGATGATCGCCCCGGCGGATCCGATGAGGACGGCTGCAGCGTCGGCGATCGGCGTAGCGGTCTTCGACAGATCGGGGAGGGCTGACATCGCGCCAAGTTGCGCGAGGACGTAGATCGCGGCGATGGCCAGCGTCCCGACGAGCAGCGCGCGCGGCAGTTCCTTGCGCGGATTGCGGAACTCGCCCGCGGGCACGCCCATGTTTTCGAATCCGGCGTAGGCGAACAACATGAAGAGGGCTGCTCCGCTCCAGTCGGTGCCCGGTCCGGGAAGGTGCATCGACGCCGGAATCGGATTGTGCCGCCACGCGATCAGCGCGACGACGATGAAACCGACCAGCGGAATCAGCTTGCCGAGGGTGAAGACGTAGATCGAGGCTGCTCCGTACTTCACGCCGAGGTAGTGGATCGCGGTGAGGATGCCGATTGAAATCAGGATGACGGCGATGCGCGCGGACGCCGTTCCCAACGACGGGAAGATACGCGCCAGCGAGAGGACGAAGCCGTTCGACAGCGCTGCCAGCGACGTCACGCGCGCCAGCCAGTTCATCCAACCTGTCTCGAATCCGATGAAGTCGCCGAACGCGGTCTTCGCGTACAGGTACGCGCCGCCCGGCTCGCTGAAATGACTCGCGGCCTCGGCGAAACAGAGCACGAGGATGAACACCGGCAGCGCGAAAATCAGCGGCGCCCAAAGTGAGAAGGGTCCGAGCAATTTGTACGACTCGGTAGGCAGCAGAAACACGCCGCTGCCGACGACGGCATTGATGCACATCGCCACCAGCCCCCAGAACCCGACGGCCCGGACCAGTTTCTCAGTCGAATTGTCTTGCATGAAGGGAGATGGATTTCACCACAGAGAACACAGAGATCACAGAGGTTTTCTTTGTGTCCTCAGTGTCTCTGTGGTTCATAGCCCCGCCCGCGCAGTACCCGCCCCGGCAACGCGTTCGTCATCGCCCCATCGCGGAGGACAACGCCGCCGTTGACGATCACGTCGAGGATGCCTTCGCTGAAGTGATGCGGGGCCTCGTATGTCGAGACGTCGCGGATCTTTGCGGGATCGAAGACGACGATATCCGCCTTCATGCCGGGACGGAGCACGCCGCGATCGGTGAGGTTCGTGCGATCGGCCGCTTGCGAGGTCACCTTGCGCACCGCCTCCTCAAGAGTGAAGAGATGTTCGTCGCGGACGTAGTGGCCGAGGACGCGCGGGAACGTTCCGTAGGCGCGGGGATGGACGGCCTGGCCAGCCGCGCGCGACGCCGGAGTGGGCGAGCCGGAGTCGGAGCCGATGGAGACGAACGATTGCCGCAGCGCCGTCTGCACGTCGGCCTCGTTCATCGAGAAAAAGATCACGCTCGGCGAGCTGGTCGTGCCCGCGAAGAGCTGCATCATCGCTTCGTCCGGCGTGACGTTCATCATCGTCGCGATCTCTTCGACGAAATGCTTCTCATACTGCGCGAAGGCCGGGATGCCAATCCGCGTGATGTAGATGCCCTTCGGTCCGCGCTTCGTGAACTGCGCGCGCAACACCTCGGCGATGCGTGCGCGATCCGCTGGATCGGCCAGTCGCTTCTTGAAATCGGCATAACCGCCTTCCAGCGACCAGTCTGGCGCGAGCGTCGACAGCGACGTCGACGACGCCGCGTACGGGTAGACGTTCGCCGCCACGTCGAGCCCCTCGGCACGCGCGGCGTTGATGCGCTCGATCACGTGCGGCATGCGGCCCCAGTTCGCGGCGCCGCCGACTTTGAGGTGCCAGATGTTGACGGGGATTTTCGCTTCACGGCCAATGCGGAAGGCCTCGTCGAGCGCGCTATCGATCTTGTCGCCTTCGTCGCGGATATGGCTGAAGTAGACGCCGCCATGCTTCGCCGCGACCCGCGCAAGATTCACGATCTCGTCGGTCGTCGAATACATCGCCGGCAGGTAGATCAATGATGTGGAGAGGCCGATCGCTCCTTCGCGCATGGCCTGATCGACGATCGCTTCCATCTGGCGCATCTCGTCGACGGTGGGCGGACGATTCACGTCGCCGATCACCATCTCGCGCGGATTGTCGGCGCCGACGAAGAGCGCGAAATTGATGGCGCTGCGATTTTTCTCGAGCAGCGAAAACCATTCGCCGAGGGTGTGCCACTTCGGACGGTTGGCCGGATTGGCGGCGTCGATCTGCTTCTGACTCAGCGGTCCGGGCGAACTACCTTCCCCCGTGACCTCGGTTGTGATGCCCTGGCGCACCTTCGGTTCGAGATGCGGGTCGTTAAACACAGAGAACTGGGATTGCCCGAGGAGGTCGATGAAGCCGGGAGAGACGATGTTGTCGTGCGCGTCGATCGTGTTCGCAGCGGTGATGTTCGAGAGATCGCCGATGGAGACGATCGTGTCGCCGCGCACGCCGACGTCGCCGCGATACCACGGCGCGCCGGTGCCGTCGATGATGCGTCCGTTAATGATTTTCAGATCGAGCATGTTCGGTTTGGGAGTTGTGGCACAGGCGGCGAGAAGCAGGAGGAGAACCGCCGCAAGCGCGCCTGGGAACGCGGGCGTCTCGCCCGCTTTTGGATTACGCCGAGCCTCAACAGCGGGCGGGACGCCCGCGCTCTCAGGGATTTTCATCGCATTCCTTTCACTAGCTCATCGAGGGTCTGGCGCTCGCGGATCAGCCGTCCGTTATCGCCGTCGATCAGCACCTCGGCTGGGAGCAGCCGCGCGTTGTAGAGCGACGCCATCGAAAATCCATACGCGCCGGCATCGCAGAAGGCGAGCAGGTCACCGACGTTCGTCCGATCGATCTTGCGGGTGATTGCGTGACCGGATTCGTCGCGCGTGAAGACGTCGCCGGACTCGCACAGATTGCCTGCCACCACGACGTCGTCCTGCATTTGCTCGACAGCAAACGTCGAACGCAGAGACGCCGGCGAGCCGTTCGTCGCGTTGACGATGTGGTGATACGCGCCGTACTTCGACGGACGCACGAGGTGATTGAATCCCGTGTCGACGCCGATCCACGATTGCCCGCCGCTGATGCGCCGCGAGGTCACGCGTGACAACAGCGTGCCCGATTCGGCGACGAGGTAGCGTCCCGGCTCGAGGATCGCGTCGAGGTCGCGCGCGCGCAGGAGGCGGTCAGCGATGCGTGCCAGCTCGGCGCCGTAGTCATCGATCGGGAACTCCGCCGCGCCGGGCTCGTACGGCACCGAAATCCCGCCGCCGAAATTGATCCAGCGCAGGTTGGGAAAGTCGGTCGATAGATCGAGCAGCCGCCGCGCCGACTCGATCAGCGGCGCGATGTTGTCAATACCGGAACCGATATGAGCGTGCAGTCCGACAACCTTCCGCCCGCTGTCCTCGATCACCATCCGCGCCACTTCGACCTCGGCCAGATCGATCCCGAACTTCACGCCGCCGCCGGCCGTGACGACGTCGACGTGATGTCCCGCGCCGATGTCTGTATTGATGCGCAACGCGATCGGATTCTGCAGGTCGAGCGCGAGGATGCGATCGATCTCCGACATCGAATTCACGTTGATGACGATGCGCTCGTCGCCGATCGCGCGCAGATCGTCGCCGGAAACATTCGAGCAGGTAAACCAGATGTTGTCGGGGGTGAAGCCGGCCTGCCGCGCGATGAAAATCTCTCCCGGCGAAACCGCATCGCATCCGAATCCCGCGCCGCGCACGAGGTCAAGAATGGCCAGCGCGCCGTTCGCCTTCATCGCGTAAAACGGACGGAAGGGGAGCGCTGAAAACGCGCGTCGCACACGCTCGATCTGCCGCCGGATCACCTCCGCGTCATACACATAGAGTGGCGATCCGTAGCGGTTGATGAGATCGGGGGCGGAGACGTTGCCTATGTGGAGAGTTCGGTCGATGACGTGGAGCATGCGCGGCGCGCGATTATAGGTCGCGGTTAGAATGCCGCATGCAGCAATACCTGCACCTCGTCCGCGACATCCTCGACCACGGGACGCCGAAATCCGACCGCACCGGCACCGGCACGCTCAGCCTTTTCGGACGGCAGCTCCGCTTCGACCTCGGCGCCGGCTTTCCGCTGGTGACGACGAAGAAAGTGCACCTGCGATCGATCATCGTCGAGCTGCTGTGGTTCCTGCGCGGCGATACGAACGTCCGCTACCTGAACGAGAACAAAGTCACCATCTGGGATGAATGGGCCGATGCCAACGGCGAGCTCGGTCCGGTGTACGGATACCAGTGGCGTTCCTGGCCGGCGCCGAATGGTCAACATATTGATCAGATAACGGCGGTCATCGACCAGATCAAACGCAATCCCGACTCGCGCAGGCACATCGTCAGCGCCTGGCACCCCTCCGCCATCGACCCCATGCACCTCGCGCCGTGCCACGCGCTCTTCCAGTTCTACGTCGCGAACGGCAAGCTCTCCTGCCAGCTCTACCAGCGCAGCGCCGACGTCTTCCTCGGCGTCCCCTTCAACATCGCCTCGTACGCGCTGCTGACGATGATGGTGGCCCAGGTCTGCAACCTCGCGTCCGGCGATTTCGTCCACACCTTCGGCGACGTCCACCTCTACAGCAATCACCTCGACCAGGCGCGCGAGCAGCTCACCCGCGACCCGCGGCCGCTGCCGGCGATGATGCTGAATCCATCGGTGACGTCGATCTTCGACTTCCAGTTCTCCGATTTCACGCTCCAGAACTACGACCCGCATCCCGGCATCAAAGCGCCGATCGCGGTGTAGTCGTCATCCTCGGAGTTGACAAAGCCGCGCTCCGGCCGGCTGACGCCCGTAATTCCTTGACTCCCCCGGAGCCTCGCCGCTAAACTCCGCATTTCGACTAGTATCAACAATTTACGCCACGTGCGCCTCCGGGCGTATGCGCCCGGAAATTCCAGGAGGTAGCCTGTTTCATGCCGTCGAGTGACGATCCGAAAAACCTGAATCAACCGCTCCGAAAAGGGGGGGAGCCCAACGACCTCGAAGGCCTCGGCATGGACGAGTTGCTCGACATGTACGACCGGAAAATGTCGAACTTTGCCGAGGGCGACATCATCCGCGGCCGTGTCCTGAAAGTCCTCGGCGCCGAAGTCGTCATCGACATCGGCTACAAATCCGAGGGAGTTCTGCCTGTCCATGAGGTCACCGGCTACGACGGCAAGATCACGGTCAAGCCCGGCGACGAGCTCGACGTCTACATCGAGCGCCTCGAAAACAACAGCGGCTACATCGTCCTCTCGCGCGAAAAAGCGGAGCGGATGCTGGTCTGGGACCGCATCGAAGCCGCGTTCAAAGCCGACGAGCCGATCGCCGGCCGCGTCATCGAGCGCGTCAAAGGCGGACTGGCTGTCGACGTCGGCGGCGTCAAAGCGTTTTTACCCGGATCGCTGATCGACACCAAGCCCGTCAAGAATCTCGACGCTCTTCGCGGACACGAATACAAATTCAAAATCGTTTCGTTCGACAAAAAACGGAACAACGTCGTGCTCTCGCGCCGCGCCATTGTTGAAGTCGAACAGGCCGCCGCGAAAGCCGACACTTTCAGCCGGCTTCAGGAAGGGCAGCACACGCACGGCATCGTCAAGAACATCACCGACTACGGCGTCTTCGTCGACCTCGGCGGCGTCGACGGACTGCTCCACATCACCGACGTTTCGTGGGGCCGCGTCAACCATCCCTCCGAATACTTCAACGTCGGCGACGAGATCGAAGTAGTCGTCCTCAAATTCGATCCGGCCGCGGAACGCGTTTCGCTCGGCTACAAGCAGAAGAGTCAGGACCCGTGGACGGACGTCGTGCAGCGTTATCCGCTCGGCTCGAAGGTTCACGGGCGCGTCGTATCGCTGACTGATTACGGCGCGTTCATCGAGCTCGAAGAAGGCGTCGAAGGACTCATTCACGTCTCCGAAATGTCGTGGACGAAGAAGGTTCGCAATCCCTCCAAGCTCCTGGCGATGGGCACCGAGGTCGATGCGGTCGTCACGGACGTCAACGTGCAGAACCGGCGCATCTCGCTGTCGCTGAAAGCGCTCGAACAGAATCCGTGGGACACCATCGCCGAGCGCTATCCGATCGGCGCCGTCGTCACCGGGAAAGTGCGCAACCTCACGGACTTCGGCGCATTCATCGAAGTCGAAGACGGCATCGACGGACTGATTCACATCTCCGACATGTCGTGGAACCGCCGCCTCAAGCATCCGAACGAAGTGCTGAAAAAGGGCGACGGCGTGCAGGCGCGCGTGATCAGCGTCGACGGCGAGAATCAGCGCCTGTCGCTCTCGATCAAAGAGTTCCTGCCGAACGAATGGGACAACTTCGCGAAGTCGCACAACGTCGGCGATGAGCTGATCGGCACGATCGCCAAGATCACCGACTTCGGCCTCTTCATTCGCGTGGCCGACGGCGTGGAAGGGCTGGCGCACATCTCGGAGATTTCGCGCGATCCGAAAGCGAAGCTCGACAAGACCTTTCATGCCGGCGAAGCCGTGCGGACGAAAGTCATCAAGATCGACTGGACCGACAAGAAGATCGGACTCTCCACGCGCGACGTCGAGCCGCTGACGGAGGCCGAGATCGCGCAGCACGCGGAATCGGCGCCGGCGGTCGAGGAGCATCCGGCCGAATCGGATGCTGAGTCTGAATCAGAAGCCGCTCCTGCCGCGGAGACCACGCCGCAAGGCTGATCGCGATGCCGGAACTCGATCCCGTTTTAGCCCCCGGTGAGGCGCTTGCCCAACCGGCTGCCGTGCCGACGCCGCGCAAATCGCGCACGGGCGTTTTCTTCCTCGGCGCGTTCAGCGGCTGTCTGATCGTCTTCGCGATCATGGCGCTTCTCGGCGTCGCGATCGCGATGATCGGGAACAACGACACCACCACGCGCGGCGACGTCTTCGGCGACAAGGTGGCCATCATCCCCATCGACGGCGAGATCCTCGGGGCGCGCGACACGATCGACGCCCTGCACCGCTACGCGAAGAACGACCGCGTCAAAGCGATCATCATGCGCATCAACAGCCCGGGCGGAGCGATTGCGCCGTCGCAGGAGATTTACGAAGAGATCCGCAACGTCCGCGCGCGCAGCGGCAAGCCGATCATCGCCTCGCTCGACAGCGTGGCGGCGTCCGGCGGCTACTACATCGCCTCCGCTTGTGACCGCATCGTCGCCAATCCCGGTTCCATCACCGGATCGATCGGCGTGATCCTTCAGTGGATGGAGACGAAGGACCTGCTGGCGTGGGCCAAGCTGAAGCCGCAGACGATCACCAGCGGCGCGATGAAGGCGGCAGGCTCGCCGTATCAGGATCTGACCGACGATCAGCGCGCCTATTTTCAAGCGATCGTCATGCAGTTGCACTCGCAGTTCGTCCGCGCCGTGGCAGCGGGACGAAAAGGAAAGCTGAGCGAGGCGGACGTCAGCAGGATCGCCGACGGCCGCGTCTTCACCGGCGAGCAGGCCCTCGGCATGAAACTCGTCGACCAACTCGGCAATCTCGAGGACGCCGTGCGCGTGGCCGGCAAACTCGGCGGAATCTCCGGCAGGCCCGGAACCATCTATCCGAAGAAGCGGACACGCGGGATTTTCGACGCGCTGACCAGCGATGACTCCGACACGGAGACCGCCATCAGCCGCATCCTCACGCGCCGTCCGCGGTTTCTGTTTCAGTGGTGAGCGTCATGAGCGAGGAGGCACCTTTGGATCACCTGGAACCCGAAAAAGAGATCGCGGATAAAGCGGGCGTGATGACCAAAGCGGAACTCGTGGACGAGGTCGCGCGCGTCGTTTCGCTGACCAAGAAGCAGGCTGAGACCATCGTCAACATCGTCTTCGATTCGATCGTCGACTCCCTCCGCTCCGGTCAGAAGATCGAGCTGCGCGGCTTCGGCAGCTTCCGCCTCCGCAGCCGCAAATCGCGCACCGGCCGCAATCCGAAGACCGGCGAGAAGGTGGACGTGCCGTCGAAAAAGATCCCGTATTTTAAGCCGGGGAAAGAGTTGAAGGAACTCATCAACAAGGCACTGGAAGGCGCAACCGCAACGAACACTACTGCGTCACAGGATGGCGGGAACCCGTAAAAGCAACATTTCGCTTTTGACTCTCGTCACGCAATGCCCCAACTTCCCCACATGGACATCCTCTTCACTCCCTGGAGATATCCCTACTTGACCGCGCCGAAAAGCGAAAGCCAATCCTGCATTTTCTGCAATGCGGTGAACTCCGAAGCATCCCGCGACACGCTCACAATCTTTCGCACCGATGACGCTCTGGTGATGCTCAACCGCTATCCCTACACGAACGGACATCTCATGGTCGCTCCCGTCGCGCATGAGGCGTTGCTGTTTCAGAGCGGCGACAACTCGCTGCAATCGCTCATTCGCCTCACCGCGGAATCGCAGCGCATCCTCTCCGACGTTTACCATCCGGACGGCTTCAACGTCGGGATGAATTTCGGACAGGTTGCGGGAGCGGGCGTGGCCGACCACTACCACATGCACATCGTGCCGCGCTGGAGCGGCGATTCGAATTTCATGACCGTCACCGCTCGCACGCGCATCGTGCCGGAGGATCTCGACGTCACCTACGACAAGCTCCTGCCGCACTTCACGAAACTCCGGAAGGGATCGACCACCGAACAATGAAAGGGCGCACCGTCACCGCCGTGCTGCTGGCGTACCTCGTACCCGGCGCGGGCCATCTCTACCTCGGCCGCCGCGCGCGGGCCATCACGTTCTTTTTCATCGTCGTGCTGCTGTTCGCGATCGGCATCGCCATCGACGGCGATCTCTACACGCTCAACCACGCCAACGGCTCGGTGTTGCGCATGCTCGCCGCTCTCGGCTCACTCGGCTCCGGCGTCATCTACTGGGTCGCGGCGGGCATGGGCGTGCACGGCGACATCACCTCCATCACGTTCGAGCACGGCACGGCCTTCACCATCACGGCCGGCCTCATGAACCTGCTGCTCGTGGTGGACGCCTTCGACATCGCGCAGGGACGAAAAGAATGAGCATTCTCCGCAACCACATCGTGCTGATGTTTCTCTACGCGATGGCCACCGGCATCTTCTTCGCGCTGCTCTGGAAGGAAACGCGCGCGGAACGGATCCGCACGTTCCTGGTCATCTTCTGCTCGCTCTTTTTCGGCGGCATTGCGCTGGCGTGGGTGATGTTTCCCTTCCCGCTGCGATGAAACTCGCCATCGTCGCCGGTGAGGCCTCCGGCGATCTCCACGCCGCCGAAGTTTTGCGCGAGCTGAAGCGCCTCGATCCGACCATCGAGACCTTCGGCATCGGCGGCGATCTGCTCGCGCGCGAAGGGATGCGCCTCGTGCATCACGCGCGCGAGATGGGCATCGTCGGCTTCTTCAACGTCCTGCGCCACCTGCGCATGTTCCGGAGGATTTTTGCCGAGACCGTGAACGAAATCGCGCGCGAAAAACCTGATGCCGTTCTGCTCGTCGACTATCCAGGATTCAATCTGCGCATGGCCCGGCGCTGCAAGGAGCTGGGACTGCGCGTCGTCTACTACATCTCGCCGCAGCTCTGGGCGTGGCGGCGCGGACGCGTGAAGCAGGTCGCGAAGTACGTCGATCGGATGATCGTTATCTTTCCGTTCGAGGAGACCTTCTACCGCGAGCACGGAATCGAAGCGACGTACGTCGGCCATCCGTTAATCGAAGAAATTGGGCACATCCAGCGTCCGCCGGAACGCGATGAGACCGTGTGTATCGCGCTGTTGCCGGGATCGCGGAAAGCCGAGGTGGCGTCGCTGCTGCCGGCCATGGTGGATGCGGTGGAGATTCTTGCGCACGAGCGCGCCGTCGACGCGTACGTCGTTCAGGCGCCCACCATTCCGCGCGAACTGCTCGACCAGTACGTCACCGGCAGAAACGTCCGCGTCGTTGCGCATGACGACGGCGAGCCGGTAGCCGCGGCGGACGTCGCGTTGTCATCCTCCGGCACGGCCACGCTCGAATGTGCGGTCCTCGGTACGCCGGTCATCGTCATGTACCGCTTGTCATTCGCTAACTACTGGCTCGGCAGGATGGTCGTCACGATTCCGCACTTTGCGCTCATCAACATCGTGGCGGGGAAGAAGATCGTTCCCGAGCTGATTCAGGGCGACGTGAACGGACAAACGATCGCCTGCGAAATGCGGCGGCTGCTCGAACCGGTCAACTACGCGCGAGTCGTCGAAGAGCTGGCCGCGGTGCGGAGTAAACTCGGCGACGCTGGCGCGGCCCGACGCGCCGCGGAATCAATCATGGAAACCGTCAAACGATGAAGGTCCTGCGCCGGCTCTACAGGTACCTCCGCCACTACAAAGCGTGGGCGGCGCTCGCCTTCGGCTCGATGGTCATCTTCGCCGTGACACAGACGGCCATGATCGGTTTGGTGCAGCCGATTTTCGATATCGGCCTCACGCCGCCCGCGGTAGAGACGCGTTCAGGCGTGCCGGCGGCCGGGCTCGCGATTTCGGCGAAGCAGCCTGCGGCGCTCCCGTCGCAGCCATCGCGAATCTCGCGCGAGCAGCAGGCCAAGAAGGATGTCCTCGACGAGGTCCTCAAGCGCGATCTGCCGGAAGGGCAGCGCGGCTGGACCGTCAACCACTTCGATCAGGCCAACCGTCAGTTTCACGGCTGGTGGGACTCGGCCGACCGCAAGACCCAATTCCGCCGGATTCTGGCGGCAATGCTGGTCGTCATCCTTCTGCGGACCTTTGCTTCGTTTTTCTCGGAATACGCGTTCCAAAAAGTCGGACTATCGACGGTGCGGGACCTCCGTAACGAGTTGTACGAGCGGCTCATCTACCAGAGCCATCGCTTCTTCTCCGAGCGATCGACCGGCGAAATGGTCAGCCGCGTCGTGTCGGACGCCGACGCCATTCAGGCTGCGGTGTCGACGCGCATGGGTGATCTCTTCCAGGAATCGCTCACGCTTTTCTTCCTGCTCATCTACGTCTTCTGGTCGAATCCTGAGCTGGCGCTGATCACGTTCATCGCTGCACCGCTGATCGTCTATCCGGTCGTCCACTTCGGCAAGCGTCTTCGCGGCACGACGCATCGATCGCAGGAGCGGATGGCGGACATGGCCACGCTGCTCGAAGAGACGATCCGCGGCGTGCGCATCGTCAAGGCCTTCACCATGGAGCGTTTCGAGATCGGCCGCTTTCGCGATGCCACGAAACGCCATCTCTCGTCGAACCTGAAAGCGCAGAAGATTCAGGCGCTTTCTTCGCCGATCCTGGACTTCATCACCGGCCTCGGCGGGATTGCTCTTTTTCTCTACGCGCAGCGCCGCATCGACAATCACACACTCACCGTCGGCGCGGTCATGGCCTATATGGCCGCGGTCGCGGCGATGTACCAGCCGATGAAGAAGCTAAATAAGGTCAATCTGTCGGTGAACACGGCGCTCTCAGCCGCCGAGCGCGTTTTCCGCATGCTGGACATCCCCAACGAAGTCGAGGACAAACCAGGCGCTTCTGCGCTCGCCTCGGTCGGCAGTGGGATCTGCTACGAAAACGTCTCCTTCCGCTACGAAGCAGAGCCCGTATTGACGGATGTCGGTATCACTGTTGCGCCGGGAGAGATCGTCGCGCTTGTCGGCGGGAGCGGGGCCGGGAAGTCGACGTTCGTCAATCTCCTGCCGCGGTTCTACGACGTCAGCGGCGGGCGGATCACGATCGACGGCCAGGACATCCGCGACGTGAAGCTCTCCTCACTTCGCGGGCTCATGGGCCTCGTGACGCAGGAAGTCGTCCTCTTCAACGACACGGTGCGCAACAACATCGCCTATGGCCTGGACGACGCGGACGAAGAGCGGGTCATCGATGCGGCGAAGGCGGCGAACGCGCATGACTTCATCATCGCCATGCCGAACGGTTACGACACCGAGATTGGCGAGTCGGGCGTTTTGCTTTCGGGTGGCCAACGTCAGCGTCTTGCGATTGCTCGCGCGCTCTTCAAAGATCCGCCGATTCTCATCCTCGACGAAGCGACGTCCGCGCTCGATACCGAATCCGAGCGCCTCGTGCAGGGCGCGCTCGAACACTTGATGCAGGGCCGGACGACGCTCGTCATCGCCCACCGGCTCTCTACGATTCGTAGCGCCGACAAGATTGTGGTGCTCGACCGCGGTGCGATCGTCGAGAGCGGAGCGCATGAAGAGCTGATCGCCCGGCGCGGCGTCTATCGCAAGCTTTACGATCTGCAGTTCGCGGACGATGCCATTCCGACCGGAGCGATTGCTTGACCAACGTGCTCTCTTTTCTCGGCTATCTCTTCCTTCGCGCACTGCATGCGACGCTGCGCGTGCGGCACGTGAACGCCGAGAACCTGGACGGGACACCGCGCTACATCCTTGCGTTCTGGCACCGGCACATACTGCTTTCGCTGCACTCCAGATGGCGCCGGCCGACCACCGCGATCATTTCGCGCTCGAAAGATGGCGAGATCGTTTCCGGGGTCCTGCGCTTCTACGGCGCCGAAACCGCGCGTGGTTCATCGACGCGCGGCGGCGAGGTCGCGCTTCGTGAGATCCTGCGCGCGATTCAGGCAGGGAAGAACATCGCGTTCACTCCCGATGGTCCGAAGGGTCCTTCTCAGATCGTCAAAGACGGCGTCATCTACGTCGCGAAAGTGAGCGGACTGCCGATCGTGCCATTCGCCTTCGCTGCTAAAAAAAAAAGTTGTTGCGCTCGTGGGATCGCATGGTCTTCCCGATGCCGTTCACGCGCGTGCTCTACCTCTACGGCGCGCCGATGCTCGTGCCGCGCGACGGCGACACGGAAGCGTGGCGCGCCGCGCTACAAAAAACAATGAACGAGCTCGCGGATGGCGCCGACCGGTTGGTAAAAGAATGAACACTTCCAGCGCCGGCTTCCGACGGGCGTCGCCCGCGCTTTGCGGCCCCTCTCTGGTGCCGCGCACCCCGAGGAGCGCCACCCACCGCGCCCCCGACCCAACCGCACCCCGCCGCGGCCCCCCCGCCC
>ERZ1739052.40-NODE-40-length-21921-cov-10.621467_pt1 | contig 21921 bp, 25 predicted proteins | sample MGYA00581761_ERZ1739052 | MGnify/ENA primary metagenome ERZ1739052 (study PRJEB42929, sample SAMN08275524) | rhizosphere metagenome | isolation source: Rhizospheric soil replicate 1 | host: Colobanthus quitensis and Deschampsia antarctica | place: Antarctica...
TTTCGCCACGAGAATAAACTTCGTTCGTTCGGCAACGTCCGCATCGCCGGGATCGATGAAGCCGGCCGCGGCGCCCTCGCCGGCCCGGTCGCCGCGGCGGCGGCGCTTCTGCCAGCGGGCGTCCGGCTGCACCGCCTACAGCCGAAAGATTCAAAACAGCCCCCCGACGGCCGGTCGCAGGCTAACTACGGCTACACTACGAAACACTCCAACGCCCACTTCTACACGGGGCGCCTCGCCAACCCCGGGACCCTCCCCAACCCCGCCCACGGCATGCGGCATTGGCTCGACGCCGGCATCAACGTTCTGCTCTTCGACTATCGCGGATTCGGACGCAGCAGCGGATCGCCGTCGCTGTCGGGCATCATTGACGACGGCGTCACCGCGGCCCGGCTGCACGAGAAAATCCGGCCGAAGCACATCCCCTCGATCCTCTACGGCTACTCCCTCGGCGGCGCGATCGCGGCCCAGATCATCCGCAGGCATCCGTTCGACGGACTCATTCTGCAGTCGACGTTCACGAATCTTCCCGACATCGCCCGCGTCACCTTTCCGCGCGTGCCGCTACACCTCGTCAGCGGACGGCTGTTCGACACGCTCGAAGTCGTTCGCAACCTCACCATCCCTGCGCTCGTCATTCACGGCACCACCGACGAGGTCTGTCCGTCCTGGATGGCGCAGCAGCTTCACGATTCATGCGCCGCCGGCGAGAAGAAGCTGATCCTCGTCGAGGGCGGACTGCACAAGGATCTGTTCGAACGCGACGACGCGCAGACGCTGGTGTGGGAGATCAATCGCTTCGCCACCGACCTGCGCTGCACACCGCACGTGGTTCAGTACGAACCCGGACCGGCCGAGCAGCTTCTCGATCACGCGTTGCGATTCGTGCGGCGGCATTGGCGACGGCGGCTGGTGCAGCAGCCGCTGTGATACGTTCCGGCACGCGCCCGCATTTTCCACCGCGCGCGAAATCTGCATTCGAAGGAAGCCATGCTCGCCGTCGTTAAATCGGCCCCCGTCGATGGCCCCGAGGGCACGTCAGCCCGCGATTGTCCCGTCCCGAAACCGGGGCCGGATGAAGTGCTCATCCGCGTCGCGGCAGCCGCCGTCTGCGGCACCGACAAGCACATCTACCACTGGGATCCGTCAATCCGCGACAAGGTCACACCGCCGCGCATTTACGGCCACGAGTTCTGCGGATTCGTCGAAGAGCTCGGATCACGCGCGCAACGCGCGTACGAAGGCCACCTCGAAATCGGCGACTACGTTTCCGCCGAGATGCACGTCGTCTGCGGCGAGTGTCCGCGCTGCCGTACCGGCAACGGCCACATCTGCGATCGCACGCGCATCTACGGCCTGCACGAAGACGGCGCGTTCGCCGAGTTCGTCAAAGTGCCCGCCGCGAATGTCGTGAAGCTCGGCCGCTACGTTCCGCTCCGCGTCGGAGCGTTTCTCGACGCGCTCGGCAACGCAGTTCATGCGACCTCAATCTGCGACATGGCCGGAAAGTCGGTCGCAATCACCGGCTTCGGTCCGATCGGCGCGATGGCCGCGGCCATTGCGGAGCACAGCGGCGCGAGCACGGTCATCGTCACCGACGTCAGCGATCACGCGCTCGAAACCGCGCGCCGCTGGGCCGCCAGCCACAATTTCGCGAACCTGCACGCGTTCAACGTCCGCACCATGGCCGCCGAGCAAGTGAAGGCAGCGGTCGACGCCGTCACCGACGGCGAAGGCGTCGACCTCGTCCTGGAGATGTCCGGCGCGCCGTCCGCGATCAACCTCGCGCTCGATCTCGTCCGCATGGGCGGCATGCTCTCGCTCCTCGGCCTCCCCGCCGGACACTCGGTCACCATCAACGACTACACGCGCAACGTCATCTTCAAAGGCGTGACCATGCAAGGCATCATCGGCCGGCGCATGTACGGCACCTGGCAGCGCATGCTGGCGCTGCTGAAGTCCGGCCTCAACGTCGAATGGGTCGTGCAGGCCGCGTACGATTCGCTCAACGATTTTCACGAAGGTGTTGCACGTTTCGACCGGCACGAAGCATTGAAAGTGGTTTTCTTTCCCGAGGGAGAGGCCGCAGCAAACGCTCGACTGAAGCGATGAAAAGAATCGCCATCCTCACCGGCGGCGGCGACGTCCCCGGCCTCAACGCCGCGATCAAAGCCTTCGTCGGGCGGCTGCTCGACCACGACGGCTACGAAATCGTCGGCCTGCGCCGCGGATGGGCCTCGCTGCTCAACATCATCCCGGAGCCGGACGCGGACAACTCCGCCTGGATCACGCCCCTCGGCCGCATCAACACGCGCTCCATCGATCGCTTCGGCGGCACGATGCTGCACACCTCGCGCATCAATCCGTCGATCAGCAAACTCGAACACATCCCCGAGCACCTTTTGCAGTCGAAGGGCGAGCCTGACGAGCGCGGGCGCTACGATCTCACTGCTGCCGCTCTTCGCGCGATCGACTTCCTCAAACTCGACGGTCTGGTTGCCCTCGGCGGCGACGGCACGCTGACCTTCGCGCGCCGCCTGCACAACGAAGGCGTCCCGCTCGTGGCGATCCCGAAGACGATGGACAACGATGTCTTCGGCACCGATTACTGCCTCGGCTTCTCGACTGCAGTCACGCGTTCGGTGATGTTCATCAACGACCTCCGCACCGGCGCCGGCTCGCACGAGCGTTTCCTCGTCGTCGAACTGTTCGGCCGCTACTCCGGCGAGACCTGCCTGCTCTCCTCGTACCTCGCCGGAGTCGACCGGGCCGTGATCGCGGAAGTGCCGTTCGATTGCGACAAGCTGTACCACCTGCTCGACGCGGACCGCAGCGACAACCCCAGCAACTACGCGGTCGTGGCCGTGTCCGAGGGGGCGACCATCATCGGCGGCGGCACGATCGAAAGCGGCGAAGCCGATGCCTACGGCAACCGCAAACTCGGCGGCATCGGCGGCATCGTCAGCGATTACCTCGAAAAACGCTCCCGCGACAAAGTGATCTACCAGCGCCTCGCCTACCTGATGCGCTCCGGCGCGCCCGACTCACTCGACCAGCTCGTCGCCAACAACTACGGCAGCCTTGCGGCCGATCTGATGCGCCGCGGCGACACCGGCAAGATGGTGGCCGTCGTCGACGGCCGCTACACCGCCGTCCCGATCGAAGTCGGCAGCAGCGGAAGAAAACGAGTCGATGTCGACCGCTTCTACGACGTGGCGAACTATCGGCCCAAAGTCGCGGACGTGATGGGCATGCCGATGTTTCTTCATTGAGGCCACGCTACAATCCCAAACGTGGACCAATCACCAGCAGCCGTCCGCAAGGATTGGCTGGAAGAATTCGAAGCAGCCGCCCGCCGTCCGCTGTCGCAACGCGTCAAGTACGCATTCATCCGAACATACAAGCCCGTTCTCGACGACGCTGAGTTCCGCGCCTTCGACACGATGGCCGAATACCGCGAGTGGTGCGAAACGAATCTTCCGGAATGGCTCGGATACGGGAGATAGATGGCCGCGGCATTCGAGTACCGGCAAGCCGAAGAAATCCGCGACGTCTTCGCGCGACACGGAATCCGCTATCTCTTCATCGGCAAGTCAGGTGCAATCCTCCTCGGGTTTCCCGACACGACACAGGATGCGGACCTCTTTGCCGATAAATCACAGGAGAACTGTTCTGCGCTGATTGTTGCGCTACGCGATCTCGGGTTCACGCTGACCGATGAGCAGGCGTCAGAAATTCTGCGCGGCAAGGACTTCGTGCAACTGAAGAACGGTCCGTTCGATCTCGACCTCGTCTTTGCACCTGACGGAATCGAACGCTTCGATGATGCATGGAACCGCCGCGTTGAGGTGGAACGCTTCCCCGTCTGCCACCCCGACGACATCATCGCGAGCAAGGAAGCAGCGAACAGAGTCAAGGATCGAGAGTCGCTGCCGCGCCTGCGTGCCTTCCGTGACTACTGGAAGAACCGGCGTTAGCGATCCTTCCAGGACATTTGACGTCAAACGTCCAGACAACCCACTCAGCCATCCGCTGGCAAAATCCGAAAACTCTTTCTCGGCGCCGGACGAATTGCTCGGAAGTGGCGCTCGTCGAGAGTTAGGACGGCGAAAGAGTCGTATCGCGCGGCAAGGACGGCGATCGATGCGTCGGCCAGGCCGATCCGGAGCGAGCGGTATTTCATGATGAGGTGCCGCGCTGCTTCGACGTCGTCTTCGTCGAATGTCGCCAGCTCGTAGGCTCGGCGGCCGATCTCGGCGAGAAAGAGCGATTCCGCGTCGACGCCGCCGAACTTCTGAATCAGGAAGTGAGCTTCCGCCAGGACAAAGGGCGAAATGATTCGCGGCGGCGGCGCGCTGAGGAGGGCTTCCGCACACTCCTGATGCCAATTCTGGTCAGCAAACATCGCCGCCAGAATGCCGCTGGTGTCGACGAGAATCACCGTCCGAAACTCTCGAGCAGCGCATCGACGTTCTCTGCGATGGTCGGATCGCCCAGACCACCCTCCATCAGCGGAAGGCGTGGAATTGGCGCACCCGCTGCGAGCGTCGCATTGTCGATCGCGTCGCGGATTACTTCCGCTTCAGCCTTGCCCGTGCTGCGCGCGACCTTCTCGATTCGCTTCTTCAGTTCGTCAGGCAGGTAGATCGTCGTCTTTCTCATACCATACGTATACCATACGTTAGATTCTTTGAACAACAACCATCGTCACGTCATCTTCCGGTGGACCGGTCACGCCGCGCCATGTTTGCACCTCGGCCATGATCTTCGTCGCGAGCGCGTTCGCCGATCCGGCGCCGATGGTTGCGCGGAGTCTTTCATCGCCCCACATTTCCGCGCTGCGGTTCGCGGTTTCAGTGACGCCGTCGGTGTAGAGGACGAGCGTGTCGCCGGGCACAAAAGGCCGCGACACAAAAATCTGCGCGCAGGTAATCGAGCCACCGGCGGATGGCCGTACAGCAGCGTGAACGCGCCAGTGTTGAGGGCCAGCCGCGTTCCGTAGGCAATCGCAAACAGGCCCGTATAGACGAACGAGCTGCGCGACTTGCCTGCAGTGAGCGAACCGAGGAGCAGCATGCCGGCACCCATCGTGACGAGGACGACGGCGATGACGCCCGCGATCATGTCGCGATGAAAGACGGCAATCACCTCAGCGGCGGCGTGTTGCATCGCGGCGATGATGACATGACGCGCGTGATGTAATCCGCCGCCATGCCCGACTTCCGCAAAACGATCGAGCGCGCGCTTCGGCGCCGCGTCGTCGTCAGGGACACGGCCGATGCGGTCGTCGCCACCGGCACGAGCGCGCAGGCGGACGAAGACGTGTACGGCGCGGACGCGGCGACCTCGTCGACCGCGGCAACGTTCGCGATCATGCTCGCGGGTATCGCCGCGTTTCTGAATCTCTACGCGACGCAGCCGCTGTTGCCGATGCTGGTACGGATTTTCGCGGCGTCGAAGGCGGCGGTTGGGATGACCGTCAGCGCGGCCACGATCGGCGTTGCGTTGTCGGCGCCGTTCTGCGGACTGATCGCCGAACGCGTCGGACGGAAGCGCGTCATCGTTACCGCAACGCTGCTGCTGACGATTCCGACACTCCTCGCATCGACGGCGACGTCGCTCCCGATGTTGATCTTCTGGCGTTTTCTGCAAGGGCTGGTGATGCCTGGGATCTTCGGCGTGGCCATCGCGTACATCGCCGAGGAGTGGCCGGCGGCGAATGTGGCCTCGGCGATGTCGCTCTACGTCAGCGCCACGGTCCTGGGCGGCTTCCTCGGGCGCATCCTGCCGGGATATGCGGCGACGCATCGCATCGTGAGCTCGATCGCGCCGAGCTGGCGCATCGGATTCGTGCTGATCGCCGCGTGCGATCTCGTTTTCGGCGCGCTCATCGCCCGCTGGCTTCCGCGCGATCGGAAGCCGGCCGTTGCTCCGACGCGAGCGCCTGGCGGCATGCTCCGGCACCTGCGCAATCCGCGGCTCGTGGCGACGTACGTGGTGGGATTCAACGTGCTCTTCTCGCTTGTCGCGGTTTTCACGTACATCACCTTTCACCTCGCGGCCGCGCCGTATCTGCTGACGCCTGCGCAACTCAGCTCGCTGTTCGTCGTGTACCTCGTCGGTCTGATCGTCACGCCGCTCGCGGGAATCGGGATCGGCCGCGCCGGCTCGCGGCCGGTGCTGATCGTGGCGGTGATCGCATCGATGATCGGCGTCCTGCTGACGCTCCTGCATTCACTCCCGCTGATCGTGCTGGGGCTGATTCTCTGTTCGTCCGGTGTCTTCGTCTGCCAGTCGGCAGCGACGAGCTACATTCAGAGCGCCGCGGCTCCCGGCGGACGTTCATCGGCGGCCGGACTCTACGTGGCGTGCTACTACGCCGGCGGCAGCGTGAGCGGCGTGTTGCCGGGATTCTTCTGGCGCTTCGGCGGATGGACGGCGTGCGTGATCCTCGTGCTGGCCGTGCAGGCAGTCACGATCGCCGTGGCCGGATTTGGATGGCGCGAATGATCGACGTCTACTTCGTCGATGTGGACGTCGCGGATGACGTCATCGAGGCGCTCGCGAACCTGCTCACGATTCCGGAGCGTGCGCGCGCGGATCGCTATCGATTTCCTGACGATCGCCGCCGCTCGATCGTTGCACGCGCGGCAACCCGCCGGCTCCTCGGCCGGTACCTCGGCAACGATCTGTCGTCGCTTGTCATCGACGAGGAAGAATTCGGCAAGCCCGTTCTTCGCGGCCGCGCGATCGAATTCAACGCCAGCCATTCCGGCGATCTGGCCGCGGTCGCATTCGCAAAGGAAACGGCGGTCGGAGTCGATGTCGAGCGGCGTCGCGAACTCACCGATACGCTTGCTCTGGCGCGCCGCTATTTTTCTGCCGAGGAGGTGGCCATCGTCGAACGTGCCGCCGATATGGGCGATGCCTTCTTCGCGATCTGGACGGCGAAAGAAGCCATCGTCAAAGCGAGCGGCAAAGGCATCGGCACGGGCGATCTGCACGGCTTCACCGTCCCCTTTCGCGATCCGCAACTGCGGCCCGTTATCGACGGCTGGAGCGTCGCCGCGATCGATCCGAATCGCGACGGCTACTACGCAGCGGTGGCCGCGCGCGACGGAGAGCGGCAGATCGCGTCGCAATCCATACGCGCTTCCGCTTTGCTTTAGACTTCGCACACTGTGGCGGCCCCCAACGAAGAGCGTCGAAGGTTTCAGCGTGTGCGGCTGGTCCGCCCCCTCGTGGCGCGCGTCGGCCAGGTGCGCGTTTTTCTGCTCGAGGTGTCGCTGAGCGGCGTACTGGTCGCGCACCAGGGCAACATCCCACCCGAAGGCGCCACGGGCGTGGTGATGTTCGAATGGGACGGCATTGCGGTGGCGCTGGAGTGCCAGATCGTTCGCAACACGCTCCAGAAAATGGCGCGCAACGCGAACGAGAAAAGCGTCTATCACGCGGCGATGGAGATTATCCGCGCGTCTGAAGAGGCGATGAAGACGCTGCGCGACATGATCACCGAGGTCGTGGCGCGCGCACTCGACGAACAGAAGGCCAACGCGCGTGGGATTCCGGCGGTCGCGGCGCAGACGTTCCAAACCGGAAAAGGAAGCCAGTTCCTGCGCCTGGAGCTGCTCAACGGCGCGTGGCGGCGGACGGAGACGACGCGTTCGGACCAGCCGATGAACGGCTTCACCATCTCCGCCGAGGAGCCGCCGGAGCACGTCGCGCTGCTGTGCGAGACGTACGCGTCGGCGGACCCCGAGAGCCGCAAGCTGATCAAGGTGATGGCGGAGCTGAGCATCAGCCAGGCCGAGGGGATTCCGACACGAAGGTACAGTCCGTGAAGCAGTGGTCAGTGGTCGTACATCGGCGCTGGTAACCGACTAATCCACTAATCCCTGATCTACTACTTTTCCAGGCTTGCCGCCATCTCATCCACCACCGGCCACGTCGCGGCGCGCCACTCTTCACCCATCAGCAGGCCGGCCGAGGCGAGGTAGATGGCGACGTCGCGCGGATCGAAGGTGTCGAGCGATTTCACGGCGTCGCGGACCTGATCGACGGAGGGCGCGGTGTATTCGTCCACTTCGATCGAGCCGTTCACGTGCGGGATTTTCCAGTGATCGAGGAACGCCGCGAGCAGCGCGTTCTGCTCGTGCGTGTGGTAGTGCATGAGGGCGGTGTCGAGCGCCTGCTCGAACTCGGGCGCGGTGGCGCGCGATGCGAAAAGGTCGGCCTTCTTCTCGATCGGCATCTTGCGGATCGACTCTTCGCGGAAGTGCAGCGCCTTGGCGATCTGCGCGATCGCGATCAGTTTCGCGGTGTCGTCGCCGAAGCGCCAGAAGGCCACCAGAATGCGGCGGCGGCGTTCGGGTTCGGCGAGGTCTTTGATGATTTTGCGTGCGTTCCACATGCGAGCGGGATCGTACAACAGGCGTCAGGGCCGCAACGCCTTCACCTCGCCCTCGGTCATCGCGCGCATTTGTCCCGAGGGAAGATCGCCGATGCGGATCGATCCGATGGCGATGCGGACGAGCGCAACCACCTCGGCATCGAGCGCTTCCACCATCCGCCGCACCTGCCGGTTGCGCCCTTCGGTGATTGTGATCTCGAACGCGCTCTCGCTCACGCGCGTGACGTGCGCCGGACGCGTAGGACCGTCGCGCAGTTCCATGCCGTCGCGCAGGCGATCGAGATCGGCGTCGCCGAGCGGACGATTCGCACTGACGCGATACGTTTTCGGCACGTGATACTGCGGATTGGTCAGCCGCTCGGCGAACTGCGTGTCGTTCGTCAGGATCAGCAAGCCGCTCGTGTCGAGATCGAGTCGCCCGACGGGAAAGAGATAGCGCTCGCGGTCGGGTAGCAGGTCGTAAATCGTCGGCCGGCCGTGCGGATCGCGATACGTGGTGATGTAGCCGGCCGGCTTGTGCAGCAACAGATACGTGCGCTCCTCGCGTTGCAAGGGCTTGCCGTCAAACGAAACGCGGTCGCGCTCCATGTCGATCCAGGCGTCAGGATCGCGGACGACGCGCCCGTTGACGCTCACCCGCCCTCCACCGATCCAGTTGCGCGCTTCGGTGCGCGAGCCGAGGCCGGCCTTGGAGAGGACGCGCTCGAGGGTTTTCAGAGGGCGGTCGCCGGGCGGCGGTTTGGGTACGTTTTTGGACATGGTTGAAAGTCAAAAACTCAATGTTGAATGTTGAATGTTGAGTGTTGAATGTTGAATCGCCGAGGATTGCGCGGCCTCTTTATTCAACATTGGACATTCAACATTCAACATTCAACATTTACAATCCTTCAATCAGTGAAGCGGTCCCTCCCCATCATCATCCTGCTCCTCGCCGCGGTTACAACCCGCGCGGAGGACCGTCCCGAATATCGCGCGTACTGGGTCGATACGTTCCGCACGCCGTTCGCGACAAGGGTCGACGTCGAGCGCATCGTCGACGCGGCGGTCGAGAGCAATGCCAACGCGCTCTTCGTCCAGGTGCGCCGTCGCGGTGATGCCTGGTACCTCGATGCGGCGGAGCCGCTGGCCGAGGCGATGGACGGCACGTTCGATCCGCTGCGCGCGCTGCTCGATGCGGCGCATGCGCGCGGCATCGAAGTGCATGCGTTCGTCATCGTCGGCGCGGTGTTTCATGGCGATCCGAAACACGATCCGCTGCCGCGCGATGCACGCCATGTGTTCCTGCAGCACTTCTGGGACGCGAAGGCGAAACGGCCGTATCGCGGCGCGCGGCAGTGGGGAACGAAGACGAGCAAGGGACGCTACCAGTTCGCGTCCGACTGGTACGTCGACCTCGGCCACCCCGCCGCGGCGGCGTACACGGCCGACGTGCTGCTGCATCTCGTCCGCGCGTATGACATCGACGGCATTCACCTCGATCGCGTTCGTTATCCGGAGTCGAGTCGCGGCGACGTTGGCTACAACGAGACGAGCGTGGCGCGGTTTCGCGCGCGCTACGGCCGCGCGCCGCGCGCGAAGGATCCGCTGTGGAATGATTGGCGTCGCGAGCAGGTGACCGCGTTCGTTCGCCGGCTGGCCCTCGGCGCGAAAGCGATCCGCCCGGCGATCACGATCTCCGCGGCGCTCATCGCCTGGGGATCGGGACCGGGAGCCAGCCATGGATTTACGAACACGGATGCGTATCGCGTCGCATTTCAGGATTGGGAATCGTGGCTGCGCGAAGGCATCATCGACCTCGCCAGTCCGATGCTCTACAAACGCGAGCACGCGGCGGCGGAGCGGAAGCAGTTCGACGATTGGCTGCAATTCGTCGTCACCACCGCGCACGCCAACGGCCGCGCGGCGGTACCGGGCATCGGCGCGTATCTGAATTCGATCGAGGGAACGCTGCGCCAGTCGCGCCGCGCACGCGAAGCCAACGCGGACGGCATCCTCTTTTTCGCGATGGGCGACACGAAGCCGTGGTCGATCCTCGCCAACAGTACGAACAACGCGGTGCGCCAGAATCCGTACGCGCTGCCGGTGGCGGGCGTCTTCACGCCGAAGCGGCCGAACGAGGATTTCTTCGCCGCACTTCGCACGAGCACGGCCACTGATGGCCGGACGCCATTCGAGAAAATCGAGCATCCGCTGTTCGCGGCGACGACTCCGCCGCCACGGCGTGCGGAGTCAACCACAGGTGCTCTGATGGGTTCAGCGGATGGCGACGGCACGCTCGTCTCGATTGAATCGGTTGCGACGCATCAGACGCGGACCACGTACACCGACGGCAGCGGGTTTTTCGGAATGCTCGGATTGGCTCCCGGCGAGTACCGGGTAGCGGCGGGCGGGAAGACATCGACGGTGATCGTGAGCGCGGGACGGGTCAGTTTTCCGTCGGCGAAGCCGGCACAAGAACCGTAGCCCACGGCGCGCGGATGCGTGCATGACAATACAGCCCCGCGCTCGGCCGCAAGCTCCCGGATAGAATCTCCTCCATGTCCGAACTCGATCCTTCCGTGCAGCGCGAGCTGGATGCGCTGAACATCCCGCACGAGGTGCTCGACTGCAATCCCGAATGGGCCGACACCGATGTCTTCTGCGCGAACTACGACATCCCGCGCGAGAACGCGGCGAACACGATTCTCGTCGCTGCCAAGACCGAGCCGCGGCAGTACATCGCCTGCCTCGTTACCGCGACGATGAAGCTCGACGTCAATCACAAGATCAGCAAATTGATCGGCATCAAGCGGCTGTCGTTCGCGTCGGCCGAGGAGACGAAAGAGCTGACTGGGCAACTGATCGGCGGCGTCACGGCCTTCGGATTGCCCGACTCGATCCCGCTCTACGTCGACGAGCGCGTCATGGAGCGGGAGTACGTCATCGTCGGGGGCGGCAATCGGTCCACGAAGGTCAAGCTCGCGCCCGAACATCTGCGCAAGCTGCCGCGCGCGAGCGTTGCCGATATCGCCGTTCCGCGGCAGTAGCCACATCCAATTCGCCGTGAAGGGCGTATCTTCAGCAAAACTTGAGGAGGAGAGAAGAATGAAAACTCGCATGCTGGCAGTGGTTGTCTGTCTCGTTACCGTGGCCGCGTTCGGCCAGAGCAATCCCAAACTCAAAGAGCTGCAGACGTTCGTCGGCACCTGGCAGTGCACGGGCATCACCTTCGCGTCGCCGATGGGGCCGGAGCACGCCACGAAGGGCAACGTCACCGGCGCATGGATTCTCAACGGCTCGTGGGTTGAGGTCCGCTACACCGAAACCAAGACCACGAAGAATCCGCATCCGTACGCCGTGCGCATGCTGCTGAGTTACGACGAGCAGCCGAAGGCGTTCGTCTCCGGCGCGGTCGATAACATGAGCGGCTATTCGATCGAGCAGGCGCCGGGCTGGGAGTCGGACAAGATGACGTTCGACGGCTCGATGCACGCGGGCGGGACGACGATGAAGTCGCGCGACATCTTCACGAAAGCCGGCAAGAACGAGGTTCTCCACGAGTCCGAGATGGAGATGGACGGCAAGTGGGTGAAGCTCGACAAGGAAAGCTGCAAGCGCTGAATTTGATCCTCGGCAGCGCCGGCCAATCGCCGGCGCTGCCTACCCGGACTGCTAGAATCGGCCCAATGGCCCTCGCACCGCGGCAGACGCGGTTTCTCATCGTCTTCGCGGTTTTGCTCATCGCTTTCTACGCCATCATCACGATTGGGTGGGTCGATACGCACGTCGTGCTGCCGTTTACGGCGGCGCTGGCGCGCGTTTCCGGCGCGGCGCTGAATGCGATTCATGAGCCGGTGCATGTCGATGGCACCGTGATCGCCGGAGCGCGATTCGCGGTCGACATCCGCGGCGGCTGCAACGGGCTGGAAGCCGTCGTCTTCGTCTGCGCGGCGATGCTCGCCTTTCACGCGCCGCTGCGGAAACGCATCATCGGCTCGCTTGCGGCGGCCGTGATCCTCGAAGTCCTCAACGTGATCCGCATCGCCTCGCTCTATCTCCTCGGCGTGTATTACCGCAGCGTTTTCGAGACATTCCATCTCGCGGTGTGGCAGACGCTGATGTTCGGCGCGGCGGTCTTTCTTTTCCTCATCTGGACGTCGAGAGTGACGCCGCGCGATGCTCCTTCGAGCACTTAGATTCGTCGCCGGTCTGGCGCTCGGAGTGTGGATCTGGTGGGCGGCAACGCCGGTCTATAACCACGTCCTGACGCCATCGACGCAACTGCTGGTGCACGTAGATCGGCGGCTCGCCGACGCGGTGCTCGTGCCGCAGGAGCGCAAGATCTTCATCACATCCGCGACGCCGCTGCCGACAGCGACGATGCCCGCGGACCAGCTCACATACAACGTCATCCTGCTACTGGCGCTCTTCGCGATGAACGACCGGCCGTGGCGACTCGGAAACGTCCGCGGCCTCGCCATCGCGCTGGTGATCCTCTTCGTATCGCACTGCCTCGGTCTGCTGATTTCGATCGAATCAACCTACGCGGTGCGGCAGGGCGTGTGGAGCGAGCAGCACTACGGCGACGCGGCGGCGAATTTCTGGCTGACGTCCGAGCTGGTCTTCCGCATCGTGGGGATGTTCGGCGTGGTCTTCGCGGCGTGGTGGGCGCTCAGTCACTCGAAGAGCGTGTCGACGTAGGCGGCCGGATCGAACGGAATCAGATCGTCCGCGCTCTCGCCGACGCCGACGAATTTCACCGGGATGTCGAACTGCCGCATGATCGAGAGGATCACGCCGCCTTTCGCGGTGCCGTCGAGCTTCGTTACGACCATGCCCGTCACCTGCGCCGCATCGAGAAACGCCGCGGCCTGACTGACGCCGTTCTGGCCTGTCGTGCCGTCGATGACCAGCAGCGTTTCGTGCGGCGCGCCGGGCAGCTCCTTCTCGATCACGCGCCGCACTTTCGATAGTTCCTGCATCAGGTGCGACTTGTTGTGCAGACGTCCGGCGGTGTCGATGAGGACGACGTCCGTTCCGCGCGCTTTCGCGGCGGTGACGGTGTCGTGCGCGACCGCGCCCGGATCGGAGCCGGCCTTGTGCTTGACCATGTCGATGCCGATGCGGTCGGCCCACAGTTGAAGCTGTTCGATGGCGGCGGCGCGGAACGTGTCGGCCGCGCCGAGGAGGACGGATTTACCATCGCTCGTGAAGCGCGAGGCGAGCTTGGCAATCGTCGTCGTCTTCCCCGTTCCATTGACGCCGACGACAAGGATGACGAACGGCTTGGCGCGTGCCGTGTCGATTGACGACATCTTCCGCTGCGGAATGAGCGCCCTCGTCTCTTCGCGCAGCACCTCGGTGAAGCGATCCATCTTCGTGATGCGCTCATCGCGGACACGCTGTTCGATGCGGTCGACGAGCGCCATCGTCAGCTCCGCGCCGACGTCCGCGCCGAGAAGCCCTTCTTCGAGACCGTCGATCGCGGACTTGTCGATCGGGAGCTCCGGAGTCATCGACTCCTTCACCTTCTCGAGGATCTCGGTGTGGGTCATGAAGAGCCCACGTTTCAGCTTGTCGAAGAGCGATTTTTTCGGTGGCTCCATGTGCGGCGCGCATTGTCACACACAGGTGCAACCGCGCCACACGATGTGGTGCAGTTGCTTCGACTGTGCGGAGGTGGAGCGCCTGTTAGTGGGCCGCGCGGCGGCGATCGGGCGACGGCGTTGCGGCGTCGGCGTAGTCGACGTTGAGAATCACGTACGAGAACGTCGCGCCGGAAACGTAGTAGCCGCTGTCAGAGGAGGCGAGCGTGAAGCGGTTCCAGTTCGACGACATGCTGTCGCCCTCTTCTTCGCGGAACGCGAGGACGTAGACGCCGCGTGTGAGCTTCGGACCGGCCACGTTGCCGAGGGAAAGCGTCAGCGGTGTGACTTCCGACTCCAGCGCGGGAGGCTTCTCAGAGACCGCGTCCGTGGTCGGACGTTGACGGCGCACCATGAGCGCCACGCCGGTCGTCGAGGGCACCGGAACGGTGTAGCTGAGCGGACCGCTGATCGCGTCCTGATCCGGGCGGCCGGCGATCGAGAAGAAGCGGAAATGGAGCGGGTCGCTGGACTGGCGGTGAGAGACAGGGAAAAGCGCGTCCACGCCGATACCGCCGGGGGCGTTTTTATGTGCGGCCGCGCGCTTCGCACCGACCATTGAGATGCGGGCGCCCGTACTGATGAAGCGTGGATCGGGACTCAGGATCGAGTCGGCACTGGCCAAGGGAATGGAGAAACCGGTGCCAGGAAGTGACGGCGCGTAGCCGACGTCCAGGAGCGGGACGAGGCCCGAAGAGCTTGCGGCGAACAGTTTGCCTTCACCGACGGCGACGACGGCGAGCCCCATGGCAGCGGCGGAGCTGATGCGAAGAAATTCGCGGCGCGGGATTCCGGCAGATGCAGCTTTGGCTTTCATGCGGCTCTCCATAGGTCTTTCTCTGGGGAAAACGCGCCCTTAATTCATTGGGCGACGAACGCGGACTGGACGCGGAAATACTAGCACGGCTTCGGCGTCAGTGCGTGATGAGGGTCACCGGCATTCCGGTACGCCGGCGGCGGGACCTTCCACGAGCGTCGACGCACCGCCGTTTGCCGCCGCGAGCGCTGCGCCAATCGAACCCGCATTGCCAGCGGACACGCCGACGACCGTAATCTTCGCCTGCGATGCCGCCGCGAGGTGAAGCACCGTGCCCGGCACGCTGCTGAAGCGGTTTGTGGCGATGTCGGCGCAGACGCCGCCGGCTTCCGTCGCCGCGATGTCAATCCACGCGCGGTCCGACGCCAGCGCAACGACCATGTTGTTGCGCAGCGTCACGCGCGCGTTCGCGCTCTGCTTCGCGGCGACGGTCATGATGCCGTGCCCGAAGTGCTGCAGCGACGAATCGCGCGTATCGATGGAAACCGAGCTTGTTTCAGACGCCGCGGCGTCGATGGCGGAGCCGAGGTTGTCGCGAAGATCGCCGGTGCGGATCTCGACGTCGACCTTCGCGTTGCCGAAGGAGCGAAGCTCCATCAGATACGGCGCGACCTGCGGGCGTCCCGTCGCCGCCAGAATGCAGCGATCCAGAACGATTTTCCCGTTGTTGAAACGCTGCTCGATCAGCATCTCGCTGCCGGCGTTGTCGACGAAGGACGAGCGGCTGAACGTGATCGTCCCGCCCGCCTCCTGCAAAAGCACGCCGCTTTCGAAGGTCTCGTCGCCCGCATGGTGCACGTCGAGACCGCCGAAGGTCACGTTGCGGATGTTGTTCGCGTTGATTCCCATCGCGCTGCCGCCGTCGATGACGATGTTTTCGAAGGTCGAATCGCTGATGTGCCGCAGGTACAGCGCGGCGCGGCAGACGGCGGTCGAATTCACCTCGAAATTGCCCGCGCAACGCACGCCGCGCGCCGGCTTGTTGACGCCGCTGTCGCTGAGCGTGACGCCTGCCACGCGAACGTGGTCCGCGTGATCGATGCGGATGCCGTTACCGCGCGCGTGCAGGATTGCGCCGCCCGTTCCGATCTTGCCGTCGACTCCCGTGATCGATACCGGTCCATGAACGCGGTCGAGGATGATCCCTTCGTCGAGCGTTCCCGGCGCCACTCCCTGCGCGGAAATCGACTCGAAGGAAAGGTTGACGCCGGAGTCGTGCACTTCGAGCGCGGCGCCGTTTGCCGTGTTCAGAGATGACGTTCCGCCCATGACGACCTTCGCCACGCGATCGATGACGAGCCCGCGCCGGCGTCCGCGCACGTCGATCGTGTCTTCGAACAGCACGGCGGCAGGCCGATCGATATTCGTGATCACGACCGCATCATCAAGCGCGTCGCGAACGTGCAGCTTCGATCCTCGGCGAAAGGTGACCGTGCCCGATCGCCGTCCCTGAATCCGTACAGCCGCGGTGAACTCGCCGGAGATCGGGAAGCGATCGATGACGACGTCGCCATACCCACCGCCGATCGCAATGCCACTTCCCCGGTTGGCTGCCTCGATCGATCCCCCGGCAATGTCCACCTTCCCCTGCTGATCCTGCAGATAGATCGCGAATCCTGCGAGGGAGGGTTTGAAATAGACGTTGCGGATTGTGAGCGTCCCGATGGCGCCGCTGCCGGCGATTCCGGTTACACCCTCGCCGAAGAGTGTGCAGCCGGCGATTACGTTGTCGCCGCTCACGTCGATCGTTCCATGAATGGCGGGCCCCGTCCCCTGCATCGCCGGAATGCCAACGACGCCGGTATCGATGTGCAGGTCGGTCCGCAGGGCGTCGAGACCGAAGGCGGAGCCGATGAGCATCTGCCCTTTCCGCAGGGTCACGCTCTCGTTGTACGGCTTGTCGGACTCCGCGACGTAGACGATCGTCGCCGTATTGGCGGCCGTGGCGATGCTCGTGAACGGCTGTTCACGGCTGCCGTTTCCTCCCGCGGGCGCGCGGTTGTCGACAAACACAACAGACGCTCCGAAGGCCGCGCCGGCGAACGCCAGGATGATGAGAACGCACGCGGTACGAATCATCGAGGCCGAGGGCTTCCCTGCTCGCGGCCAGCGATCGTCTGCTTGACCATGGCTTCGTCGACGGTGATCACGTGCGTGCCGGCGTCGGCGGGATCGAACTCGAGTCCGCCGATGACGCGCCGGAATGTCTCACGCAACGCGCGCGCGCCGAGGCGCTTCTGGCGCGCGGCATCCCATGCGATGGCGATCAATGCGCCGCGCGTGATCTGCAGATCGATGCCGAACCGCTGAAAGTACGCGCGCGAAGTGCGGAAGATCGACGCCTCCGGCTCGACGAAAATGCGCGCCAGGTCGGACTCGCCGAGATCGTTAAGGACGACGATCGATTCGAAACGGGAGACGAACTGCGGGGTCATGCCGTAGCGGAACAGGTCGTCGTACTTCAAGTAGTCCCGCAGATGGAACGGCAGCTCCTCGCGCACTTCCCCCGAGGCGGAGACGACCACGATCGGCTTCATCGGCGCGACGTCCTGGCCGATGGTGGCGCGGCGGAAGACCGCTTCGTACAACTCCTCGAACGCGCCGCCGACGATGAAGAGGATCTTCGAGGAGTTGACGGCGAACATCATCCCGTTCGCCTCGAACTCGACGTTCTCGTTCTCCATCAGCGTCAGCAGCGCTTCCTGCGCGACGATGCCGCGCACGTTCGGCTCGCCGCTGACCTGCGCGCGAATCTTGTCGACTTCATCGATGAAGACGATTCCGTGCTCCACGGAGCGGAGCAGATCGGGCATCGGAGCGTTGGCTCCGAGGCGCGTGCGCGCGTTGGCGAAGAGCCGCCCGAGCACGGCCCTCCCATATCCCTGATGCTCCTCGGCCAGCACATTCGCGTTGATGCGGATGACATTCGCGGAGTGGCTCAGCTCCGGCCGGCTGGCCAGAAACTGTTCGACCGCGCGCATCAGCGTGGTCTTCCCCGAGCCGGAGTTGCCGATGAGCAGCATGTTCGGCGCGGGGTGACCGACCAGGTGCTTGACGATGGCCACCGACAGTTCGCGAATGGCCTCGTCCTGCCCGACGACGGTCTTGCTCAGCGCTTCGAACACCTCGCGCGGACGAAGGGGAAAGGTGTCCATGAGGCCGTCATTGTTGCGAATCGGAGCGCAGGTGTCCATTCCTGCGCGCCGGTGTTTTTGCCATCAGTCGAAATTACAGGCAGCGATTTTTGACCGGTAGCAAAAATACCGGTACCGTTGCAAGCCACATGACGCTCACGCAACACTTCGAACAAGACACAAAGGGCCGCGATCTGGAGTTGCGCTACTTCCGCGACGTCGATGGCCGCGAGGTCGATTTCGTCGTGACCGAACGAACCAAACCGATACTCCTCGTCGAATGCAAGTGGGCGGACGCCGCCATCGACAAAAGCCTTCGCTACCTGAAGGCGAAGTTTCCCGATGCAGCGGCGTGGCAGTTGTCAGCCGTCGGAACGAAGGACTATCAGAACGCCGAGGGGATTCGCGTGGCGCACGCACTGAGTCTCCTGGAGACGCTCGTCTGATCCGCTTCCCCTGACCTCGATGGAATCGCCGCCCTCTGGTAAAGTGCGGCTCCTCATGCTCGACCAAGTGACGATCGAAACGTTCGAGCCGCTCGTCGGCACCTCGTTCTGGATTCATGAAAACGGCCACAGAGTGGAGTTGCGTCTTACTCGTGCGGGCCGGGTCATGGAGAGCGAGGCAGCGCGGCTGAAGAGGACCGCGTTCTCCTTGTTTTTCCTCAGCCCGATCCTGATTCCACAGAAGATTTATAACGTTACTCACGACTCATTCGACGAGCCGCTCAACATCTTCCTGGTGCCGGTAGCGAAACAGGGTGACGCTTACGCGGTCGAAGCAGTCTTCACCTGAGCCGGCGTCCAACGCATTAGAAAGTAGACGCCGTTGGTGTCGACTTTCTCGAATCCCAGCCGCTGGTAGAGCCGCAGCGCGGGATTGAAGGCCTCGACGTGAATCGTGACCGGCTTGCCGGCGGCGCTGCCTCGATCAAGCACTTCATGCAGCAGCCGCGACCCGATGCCCACCCCTCGGCATTCCGGCAATAGCGCGATGTCGACGATGCGGATCTGATCGCGCCATTCGTCGATCCAGAATCGTCCTACCGGCACGCCGTCCTGCTCGACGATGTTCCGCTCGCAGGTCGGGTAGTGAATCCCGTAATGCTCGAATTGCGCGGCGAACTGCTGATCGAGAAAAGCCTTCTTCTGCGCGTCGTCGAAGGGAAATCGCTCAATCTCCTCGGCGCGCGCCGACTCGTAGAGACGGCGCATGAAGGCGTAATCGGCGTCAGTAGCGGGACGAAGGGTGATCGATTGGGGCATCTCGTTGGGGACGAACGGTCTGCAGCGCGTGGCGATGCGCGCTGCAGACCGGTTCAGAGATCAGGGAAAGGTCCCGCAGGTTCCGGGAGCAACGACGACGACGTTGCCTGATTCGTCAGTGAAGTCGCCGAAGCCGGGGTTCGTGAGGTTCGTAACGGTGTTGTTGTTGAGAATGTTCTGCTGCGGAGTCTGCGATGTGTTCCCTTCGAGGTTCAGCGTCTGCAGGGTGCGGCGGGCCAGGTAGTACGCCGATTCGCTGCCGAGAGGCCAGCTCGTCGGATCGTAGGCCGAGTTCCCGGTGATGACGGAGCAGATACTCTCCGAGGCGACGCCGTTGTTGTCGGAAATCACCACGATCGAACCGCCCGGGCACGGCACCCCCGGGCCGCAGCCGATGTCGCCCGACGCGCCGGTGGGACGGATGACCTGATTGTTGATGATCTTGACCTCGACGCTGTTTCCTGCCGCGAACGCCTGCGCCTCCACGTCGATTCCGCGGGCGTTCGGCACCTCGCGGATTACGTTGCTGTCGATGGTGACGACGCCGTGAGTCGCGCCGTTGATCGCCACACGGATTCCGTTGCCGAAGAACGATCCGGAGTTGAAGACGCCCGCCGTGCCGATGCTGTTGCCGATCAGCTTGGCGGTCAGGGTTCCGCCGGTGCTGGTCGAGCTGCTGAAGAAGTTCAGCGGATCACTCTGATGATTGTTGAGGGTGTTGGACTGCACGACGATGTTCATGCTCGCCGACTGCCCGAGATCGAAGTCCATACCGACGTTATTGCCGCTCAACGTGTTGTTGCGAACGGTGAGACTCAACGTGTTGCTCGTGTCGGAGTTGACGACCTGCAGGCCGGTCGACGAGTTGTTGGAGAACGTATTGCCATTGGCAGCGGCCGCGCCGCCGATCGTGCCGGACGTGAGCACCGAGGTTCCGCGCATCTGCATGAGCATGCCGTCGCCCCCCGCAGTGCCGCTGACGGTGGTGGACGTCATCGTCAGACCTGCCAGGTTGGTGTTGAGGTTGTCGATGGTGACGCCCTGATGACGCGATCCGGTGATAGCGCTGGCCGTGATGGCGATGGTCCCGCTCGTATTAACGAGCTTGATGCCGTCATCGACGGCAACGTTGCCGGCGGTGTCGGAGATGTTGCAGTGATTGACGGTGATGTTGCTGGCGGACGCCGAGTTGATCCCGTTCGCGCCGCTGTTGGTGATGTTCATGTAGTTCAGGCTCACCGCACCGGAAACCGCGCTGAGGTTGACGGCGTGGCTGGTGGTCCGCTGAATCGTTCCGCCCGAACCGTTGGAAGCGGCGCCGCCGTCGCCCGTCACCGTGAATGAGCCGTTGTAGTTGGCGAGCGAGATGGCGTTCAACGGTCCGGAGGCGGAAGTGCCGGCAGTAATGCTGGTGAACGTCATCGTCCCGCCGCTGCCGGCGCTGACGGAAACCGCGATGCCGGTGGTCGTAGTGATGTTGCGGGCGGTGACATTGATGCCGGTCGCGGCGACGCCTGTGATCGCGGACGCTGCGCCCGTGCTCATGTCGATGCCATTGACGGTGACGTTATTCGCCAGGGTCAATGAACCACTCAGCGTCGGTGTGTTTGCCGCGGCTCCCGGAACGTTGAGAACACCACCCACGCTGAGCGTTGCGCCGGCGCCGATGAGGCTTTGGCTCGTCAGCATGCTGTACGCGCCGGTGGTCGGACCGGAGCCCTTCGAGACGTAGATGAAGTCGCCGTTGCTCGTCGAAGCGGCGCCGACAGCGGTCATCGTTTTGAACGGCGTGTTGGAGCGGCCGTCGTTCGTGCCGGAAGCGGTGGCGTTGTCGACGTACCACACGCGGCCGTTGAATGTGATCGTCGCGGAGCGCGTCACGCTGACGCCGTTGGACGTGGCGGTGTAGATGAACGAGTCGGTCGCCGTGTTGCCGACGTTCGGCGTGTAGAGGAAGGTTCCGTTCGCGTTGAAGATCGTGAGCGTTCCGTGGATCGGCGGAACAACCAAGGCGTAGGTGATCGGCGCGTCGGAGGAATCGCCGTTCGAAAGAGCGGCCGCGATGACTGTCGGCGTGGCCGGAGCAGCGAGTCCGCCGTCGAGCTGCGTGTTGCCGACATCGACGTACGACTTGTTCGTCGCGTTCGGGGCGATGGTCAGCGTGTAGGTGCTGCCGATTCCCGTGCAACCGTTGGCGTCGGTGACCTTGACCGTGATCGAGAAGACGCCGGTTTGCGCCGGCGTGCCGGAGAGGACGCCGCCCGACGAGAGCGAGACGCCCGACGGCAGCGAGCCGCTGTTGATTGAGAAGACGGCCGGCGTGTGCGCGCCGACGCCGCTCTGTGTGAAGGTGAAGCTGCCGCTCAGCGGCGCGTTGTACGTGCCGCTGTTGGAGCTCGGATTCGTGACGGTGATGGTTTGGCACGAGATGGTCAGCGTGTAGGTCGGACCGGTGCCCGTGCAGCCGTTCTGGTCGGTGACCGGGACCGTGATCGCGGAGGTGCCCGGCACCTGCGGCGGGGCGGGCAGTGCGCCGGGCTGGGCTTGGGCGGGGCGTGCGAGGGGTGGGGTGTTTCTGCGGGGCGGTTGGGCCTTCTGGCGAATGGGTGGCGTGGGGCGCGTGCTGTCGACGCCGAGGGAGCCGGCCGTGTTGCCGGCTTCATCGAGATCG
>ERZ1739052.41-NODE-41-length-21485-cov-10.082501_pt1 | contig 21485 bp, 20 predicted proteins | sample MGYA00581761_ERZ1739052 | MGnify/ENA primary metagenome ERZ1739052 (study PRJEB42929, sample SAMN08275524) | rhizosphere metagenome | isolation source: Rhizospheric soil replicate 1 | host: Colobanthus quitensis and Deschampsia antarctica | place: Antarctica...
GGCCGCCGCCAGCGCGGCCGGATCCGCCGGCGGTACGAGCAGACCGGTCTCCTCGTGCCGCACTGACTCCGGCATGCCGCCGACGCGCGTGGCCACAGTGGGGCGCTCCATCAGCAGCGCCTCGATCGTTCCGCCGAGTGTTTCGGTCAGCGGACACTGCACCGCCACATCGAATGACGCCAGCACCTCGGCGATATCGTTCCGATGGCCGGGCAAGAAGACGCGCGAGTCGAATCCGTCCGCGCGGCACGCGTCGATGAGTGACTGGCGATACGCCTCACCTTGTGCGTTCGAGCCGCTTCCGACGAGAACGAACCGCGCCTCGGGGAATCGTTTCGCGACGATGCGCGCCGCGGCGAGGAAATGATCGTGACCTTTCAGATCGACACCACGTGTCACCGGAGGCGCCTGCGGGCCGCGCATCGGCGGATAAAAGTGCGCGACCAAACCGACGAGCGGAACGTCGGGGGCGATGCCGAGGTCGCGTCGGAAGGACATCTCGTCGACTTTTGACGGGTCGAAGCGTTCGGCGGGAGGACCGTAGTAGATGCGCTCGACACGGCCCGCCGGCGCGCCGGCCTCGCGATAGAGCGCCGCGGTGTAATCGCATCCGGCCACGATCGCGGAGTCGAGCTGCCACGTGAGTCGTTCCACAAACCGCGTCAGCGGCGCTTCGAGATGACGCGGTCCGGCGGCGCTGCTGATGTTGCGCGCGCGGGTGAACAGCCGGGCTATGCGCGTGACGAGGTTGGCTATGAAAATGTGCGACTGCGCGAGATCGGCCTTCTCGCGGCGAAGGATGCGCGCAACCTTCAGCGCGGAGATTGGCAGACGAAAAAGGTAGAACGGCAGCCGCGCGCGATCGAGCGTTTCGGCGAAATGCATCGGCACTTTGTAGTGACGGATTCCGAGCGACGTGAGGCGCGCACCGAGCGTGCCACTGCCGGAGTCGATGATGGCGAATACGTCATAGCCGCGACGTGCCATCTCACCGCAGATGTCGGCGAACCACGGCGAGTGATTGCCAACCGAGGCGATCTGCGCAACGCGAAGCATGGGCGGCGCAGCTTAGCAGGGCCGGTTTTTCGTTACCCGGAGATACACTCGCGCGGCATGACAGATCGCATCGTGATCGTAGGCGCAGGGTCGCAGGGGGCGATCGTGGCGGACATCCTCGAACATGCCGGTACGCCCGCAATCGGTTTCGTCGACGACACGCCCGGAAAGGACGTCCTCGGCACGATCGACGATCTGGGCAGGATTCCGCACGACGCGATCATTGTCGCCATCGGCGACAACCGGCTGCGGCGCGGGCTTGTCGAGAAGCTCGCGGGCGAGAGACTGGCGACGGCGATTCATCCGTTCACCTCGATCGCCGCCTCAGCAATCATCGGCGACGGTTCGATGATTTCGGCTGGAGTCATCGTGCAGCCGCGAGCGGTGATCGGACGCTGCGTGATTCTGAATACGAAGTCCTCGGTCGATCACGACTCCGTCATCGGCGTTTTTGCCCACGTCTCCCTCGGCGCCACGATCGGCGCAACTGTTCGCATCGGCGAGGGGACGCTCATCGCCGCCGGCGCGACGATCGTGTCGGAAATGACGGTTGGCGCGCGCAGCGTCATCGGAGCGGGCGCGGTGGTTGTTCGCGACGTTCCGGATGATGTGACGGCCTTCGGTGTTCCCGCGCGCGTGCGCTCATGAACGCGCGGAGCGGACGGCGCGCCACGCGCGGAACGCGACGGGCAGCAGGCGAAACGGAGCGGCGAGCGAGCGGGCGATCGTCGTAGTCAGCCGGTAGTGACCGGACGCGCGATCGGGAAGCCGCGACAAAAGCGCTTCGACATCGGCGACCGTTCGCGCGAGCGTGAATCGGCTCAACATCCGCGTGCGGCCGTTTTGTCCGAGGCGGCGGGCGAGCTCGCGGTCGCGAAGCAGGCGGATGATTGCGGCGGCCAGCGCGGGCGGATCGTCAATCGGCACGAGCAAACCGGTCTCCTCATGAATGATGGTGTCGGCAAATCCAGGGATGTCGGAAACAACCATCGGCCGCTCCATCAGCAGCGACTCGACGGTACCGGCCAGGTTGTCGCTCAGCGAGCAGTGAACGGAGACGTCGAACGCGGCCAGCATGGCAGGAACGTCGTTCGTTTCGCCGGCGAAGAGGACTGCGTGATCGATGCCGAGGGTGGTGGCGAGATCGCGCAATGTTTGTTCGTAGGCGGGACCGTCCGCCCCCCATCCGCGGCCGACCACGACGAACTTCGCGTCAGGTACGGACGCGAGCACGTGCGGCATCGCGCGCAGAAAGACGTCGTGACCTTTGATGCCGCGGCCATGGAGAAACCGCGGCAAGGTACCGTTTTTTTTTGACGGCGGATAAAAGTACGCGATCTTGCCGACCACCGGCGTCTCGTCCGCGATGCCGAGATTGCGGCGCACGGCCGTGGCGTCGACGAGCGCGGGATCGTGTCCGCTCTGATCGACCGCGTAAAAAATTAGCTCGACCTGATCCGCGGGAACGCTGTGCTCGATGTACAGCGTGCGCGTGTATGTCGACGACGCGATCGTCTTCGTGTCACAGAAGGCTGTCCCGACTTCAATCGCGCGCATCACAGTCGATTCGAGCGAAATCGGATGGACGTTGCCCGCGAGATGAATCGGCACGTCCGCGATCCACGAGGCCATGCGCGAGGCGATGACCGAGGCAAAGATATGGCTGTGAACGACGTCGGGCCGGAGCTCCCGCAGCAACCGCACGATCCGAATGAGCGAGCGCAGTCGCGCGACGTGCGAAGGCGCGTAGAGGATGCCGTCGACCGGCGCTGCATACAACGCGATCTCCGCGCTGCGAACCTCCGGCGCGATGTTGCCGTCGAGCGACGGGATGACCACGGCGACGTCATGCCCGAGTTTCTTCTGCTCGCGCGCGAGCGCGATCATCCACGGCGCGCCGTTGGGCGTCGAGACGACATGCAGGATTTTCATGGCGCGAACGGCACCTCGGTTGGTTGCATCGGATCGAGCAGCTCGTTGTGCCGCAACCGCCGCGGGCATTGGAGCAGGTAGCGCATCGTCATCTCCTCGGTCGGAAAGACGTAGCCATCGAGATCAGGCGGACAGATTCCGAACCGATCAGCGAGCAGAAGCGCCACCGCCTGCCGCGGACGCGGACTCAGTCCGACCAGGCGCGCAGCCTTGCCGAGGAGCCGACGATACAGCGGACGTGGCCGCGGAACATACGCAGAGGGCTCCTCGCCACGCCACCCGTGCTCTTCGATCACGCGGCGCATCTCCGCCTTGACCGAAGGGTCGGGGATGAAGGCCAAACCGGAGGCGAGCTCGCGCAGATATGCGTTGCGATCGATCGGGGGGAAGAGTCCGTCGCCGACGATGCGCTGCACGAGTCCGTACTCGTGAAACAGAACGTTGTGCCCGAGGCCGAGGCCCGGGATGGGAGCGGCGTCGAGCCACGGGCGGCTGCCCCACAACTTCATGAAATCGCCGAACGAGCCGCCAGCGTCAACACGAAAGTAACCGAGCGCGTTGCTATGCTCGAAGCCGTACATCATCACCAGCGAGTGATCGAGATGAAGGAATCGCTCCTCGATCGCACAGAAGCGGTAAGTGAAGGCGGCGTCGGGCGTCGCCGACCGGCAGATGCTTCCGAACCGGTCGCGCACGCGCTCGATGACGGCTCGCGGCGTGATGCAGTTGGAGAGCAGCGGGAAGGCGTAGGTCATCTCGCGGATCATGGCTCGTGAGCTCAGTCGTACGACCTGCGCACTGCGGATCTCGTAGAGCTTGCCGCTCACCGGAAATTGTCCGGCTACGAAGAACGGCGGCGCCGGAAAGGCCGTGTCGGCCGCGTACGTGACGATCCTCTCCGGATACCGTTCACCGGTGGCCGCCAACAACCGGAGGCTCTTCGGTTTCCAGATCTTCCGATCGTAGTGAATCGTGAAGTGCGTAGCGTCGCTGCACACCAGCGCCTGCTCCAGCGCCCAGTCCCAGTGCGCCGCCATGTCCAGCTCTTCGGGCGGTCTGATGTAGATGAGGCGCGGATCGTTCGCTGCGCGGCAGAATTCGGCGACGGTACGAACGTCTGCTTCGGATGAGGAGTTGTCGGAGACGATGACTTCGAAAGCGCAGCCGGTCTGGCTAAGCAACGACTCGATTGCGGCGAGCGCGTAGCGCGGTCGATTCCGCGTCGGCATGACGATGGCGATCTTCATGCGGCGCCAGCCGGCACGGGATCGAGAACGTCGAGATGCTCGTGGCTTTCCTGAACGCGCCGGGGGTATTTCCTCGCGTAACGCAGCGCTTCTTCGTCGTTTCGAAAGGCGAAGCCGGTGATCGTGTCCGGGACTCTGCCGAAATGATCCGCGAGGAAACGGACGATCGCCTCCCTGACGGCGTGTTGAGGCGTGGGCGGAACGAACTCCGGAGTCTCCCCTCTCCACCCCTGCTCTTCCAGAAGCCGGCGAAGTCTGGTCTTCTCCTCGGGGTTTACCAGCCACCGCAGCCCCTCGGCGAGCTGGTTCAGGCAGGCAGCGCGGTCGATCGGCGGGAGCTCTCCCGGAGCAGCGCGCCGCACCAGCTCGTACTCGTGATAGAGCATGTTGAATCCGAGATTGACGCCCGGCAGCGGTGCGGCGTCGAGCCAGGCCCGGTCACCCCAAACCTTCTGAAAATCGGCGAAATCACCACCCGTGGATCGGAGGTATCCGAGGCCGTTGCTGCGGTCCGAGGCATAGAGGATACCGAGCGGCCGGTCGAGGTGAAGATAACGACTGTAGAGCGTGCAGAAGCGGTAGGTGAAACAGGTGTCCGGACTGGTGGAGTTGCACAAATCGCCAAAGCGATCGATGACGGCACGCAGCACGTCCCGAGGGACGAGGCAGTTCGAGAGGATCGGAAAGGCCTGTCCGAGGTCGCTCGCTCGCCCGGCCGCGGTCAGTTCCGCCACGCGCGAGGTCTTGATCAGATAGCCCTTCCCCGTCCATGGCACCTGCCAAAGCCGCAGCGGCGGAGGGTAGCCGTAGACGAAATCTACGGGAAACGTGATGACGAGATCCGGCCACGCTTCAACGGCGGACTGCAGCGCGTGCAGTTGGCGGGGCTTCGAGATTTTGCGGTCGTAGTGAACGGTGACGTGGGTGGCGTCGGAACGCGCCATCGCCTGGCGAACGGCCCAGTCCCAGTTCTCGGCCATTCGCAACTCCCGCGGCGGACGGAGGTAGTGGACGCGAGCATCGCTATGTTCGAGATCCCGCAGCGCGGAGTCCGGCGACGACGAATTATCCGAGACGAAAATATCGATCGGGACATCCTGATCGAGTAGCGACCGGACGGCGCTCATCGCCAGATTCGGACGATTGCGGGTTGGAATGACGGCGGCGATCGTTACGGTCATCGGATGCGTTTGACGAACCCGCCGCGGCAGCCGGTGATGCCTTCCGTCAGCACGCTCTCGTTGAAAATGAATGGCGGAGTTTCGGCGGCGTAATCAGGATGCTCACGGACGAACTCCGATACGGCCGCATTCGGATTGTTCGTGGCCCAGTCCGCCGCACCGCGCGAACTGCCGGCGGCGGCTTCCATGACGTGGCCGTCCATCGCCACGACGTACGATCCGGTTTTCAGCAGAGGCGCGTATGCCTCGAGCTCCTGCCGCACGTGCGCTTTGCTGTGATTCGAATCGAGCACGACCAGCGCGTTTTCATCGGGGGCGATCATCGCCTTCACCGACGCCACTACCGCGGGATCGATCGAGCTTCCCTGCACCAGCGTGATGAACGGCTTCAGCGGGTGCGATTCAGTGGCCGCGCGGTTGTGCGGCCGGATGTCGATGTCGACGCCGATGACTCTGCCGCGTCCGATGAGCCTGCACAGGCTGGCGAGGAAGATGAGCGAGCCCCCGTGCGCGACGCCGGTCTCGACGATCACGTCCGGCTGCACGCGGTAGATCAGCTCCTGCAAGCGCAGCAAGTCCTCCGGGTACTGAATGAGCGGCCGCCCGAGCCAGGTGAAGGTATACGGATAGTTCACGCGAATCGACATCTCCAGCCACGCTTCCGAAACGAGCGCGAAGGCTTCGGCGGTGTCCATCGCGTACGCCCTTCCATTCACGGTAACTACGCCCGCTCTGCGGTCGATGGTGATCAGACGTTCCTCCCGATCAGTGACGGCAGATCATCCAGCAGCCGCAACGGTCTGAATCCGAATTCCGACCGCACGCGTTCGATGTCGATGCGTGGAAACACCGCGGCGGGAGCGTTCGGAACCGCGGAGACGCTGCAGCCGGTCAGCCGGGCGATGGCCGCGGTGACGTCCGCATGCGTCAGGTTCTCGCCGCTGGCCACGTTGTAAATCCGCTGCCGGCCGTGCAATGCAATCTTCACCAGCAGGGCGGCCGTGTCGCTGACGCTCACGTAATCTTTCTGCGATTCGAGCGCCGTCTGCAGGGAAATCGCGCCGGTCGTCTTTGCCTCCGCCAGGATCATGCCGAGAAACGTAGCAGACTGGCGAGCCCCATACACGTTCGACAGCCGAGCCACCCGGCCACGCCCGCCGAGCGAGAGGACGATCGACTCGCCAGTCGCTTTGGAGAGGTTGTAGATGTCCTCGAATTCGAGTGGATTGAACCGCAGCGCGTCGTCCTCGCGCGCCACGCCGTTGCGGTTGATGTAGAGGCGCGTCGAAGAGAGATAGACGATCGATTCGAACGTGGTGCCGCGGACGACGTCGAGCAGCTTGGAAACGTGCGCGTCGACGGCGTCGAACGGACGCTGGCGGAAATCAGCGGTCAGGCCGATGCAATAGATGATGTGACCGAGGTCGCGCGCCGCCAGCGGCTCGTGACGCGCCGGCGTCTGGAAATCGATCCCGGAGCGTTGCAGATACTCGACGAGATGGGAGCCGACAAAACCGGAAGCGCCGAGAACGGTGATCATAGGCCTCCGGCCGGATGGTGGAGCCGCGGGTCGCGATGCAGGAGCAGTTTCGGACTGACGTTGGGCGTGATGCGGAAGATTTCGTCGTCGATGATCGCGGTGTCTTTCACGGCCAGCAGATTGAAGCCGTGCGGCGGTCCGTCCAGGTACACCGTTTCGATCGGCACAAGCTCGATGGGCCGGCCGCCGAGGTCGTAGTTCGATTGAAAGTCGCGGACGGCGAAGATCGTATAGCCGAAGGAGGAGACATACCGCGCGATCTCCGAGTTCTGCAGGCCCGCCGACCAATCGATGTACGAACGATGGACTTCAAACACGAGGTGCGGCGCATGGAGCGACAACTGCTCTTCGGCGCCGCGGAGCACAGGCAGCTCTCCTCCCTCCAGGTCGAGCATGATCACGCCGGCGCCGCCGATCGCGTTTGCTGTGGCGTAAGCGTCGATCGTCGTCGTTGGCACGCCCGTATCTGAAGGGACCGTACTCGCGAGCGCATCGGCCCCCACAAAGCGCAGGTGCGACACCGTGTCGCTCCACAGTCCGATGGCGTTGACACGCATGTTGGCGAGTCTGTTGAGCGCGGCGTTGCGCTCCAGCATCGAGGCCTGATGCGCATCGGCCTCAAAGGCGTGGCAGATGCCGCGTCCGCGCAACGCGTCGGCGATGAGGATGGCCTGATCGCCGAAGTAGGCACCGCCGACGATGACGTGCGAAACACGCTTGGCGAGGTGCAGCAGCAGCTTCGTCGTCTGCGGCTCCCACACGTGATCCGGCTTCTCCGGAATGGACATGACGAAGTCGCGGGCGATTTTCGAACGGTACGGAAATTCGAAGACGATGCCGTTGCGCAGCTCCTTGCGCACGATGTCGACCGAGGCGTGCAGCGCATCGACGATCGGCCCGGTGACCTCATCGCGGACGGTCGTGAAGCGATGTTCCGGAAGGTGCTCGAAGCGTTTCAGCGCCTCGATGATCCGCGCGCGGGTAGCCTCGTCACGGCCCACTGTCCTCAATGTGTCGCTGGTCATCGGCTGAAATCCGGCCAGCTCCGGTCGCGGGCGGACATGAGCGCCGGCTCCAGCGGCCAGCGGATGGCGAAGGCGGGGTCATTCCAGCGAACTCCGGCCACCGACTGCGGATCGTATCTGGCGGAGATGTCGTAACTCACTTCCGTATCGTCTTGGAGTGTTTCGAATCCGTGGGCCACGCCGGCGGGCGCATAGAGCATGCGGTGGTTGTCGGGCGTGAGCTCGACTCCGAACCACTGCGCCGTCTCCAGATCGATGACCACGTCGTAAATGGCCCCGCGCGTACATCGGGTCAGCTTCGCTTCGCCGTGCGGGGCGCGTTGGTAGTGCATGCCGCGCAACGTGCCCTGTTGCGGGTTGTAGGAGATGCCCGACTGCGCGATGTGCGGCAGCAGTTGGCGCAACTCGTCATGGCAATAGGTACGCGCGAAGAATCCGCGGTCGTCATACGCCGGCTCGATCTCGATGACGAACGCGCCGGCGATCGGTGTCTCGATCAGTTTCAATCGAGGACCTCGACGCGCGGAATGGGAATGACGAATCTGCCGCCCCAGCCGCGAACGTGCGCCATTTGACTGATGATCTCGTCGCGCAGATTCCACGCGAGGATGAGCAGGTAGTCCGGCCGCGTCTCCGCGATTTTTTCCGGCGCGTAGATCGGGATGCGCGTGCCGGGCAGGAACAAGCCCTGTTTGTGCGGGCTGAGGTCGACGGTGTAGTCGATGAAGTCCGTGCGCGCGCCGCAATAGTTGAGAAGGGTGCTCGCCTTCGCCGGCGCGCCGTAGCCGGCCACGCGTTTGCCGTCGCCGCGCGCCGCCATCAGGAACTGCAGAAGCGAGCGTTTGCACGCCTGCACGCCCTCGGCGAACCGGCGATACGTTTCGATGCGGCCCATTCCGAAAGCGCGTTCCTTTTCCACGAGCGCGTCGACGCTCGCCGCGATCTCCGCGCCCGCGTGCCGCGCGTAAACGCGAAGCGAACCGCCGTGCGTCGGCAACTCCTCGACGTCGACGACGTCCAAGCCATGCGCCGCCAGCATCCGCTGCACCGTGAGCAGCGAGAGATACGAGTAATGCTCGTGGTAAATGGTGTCGAACTGCGTGAAGCGCATGATCTGCAGCAGATGCGGAAACTCGATGGTAATCGTCCCGGCCGGCGCGAGGGCGATGCGCAACCCTTCGACGAAATCGTTGAGATCGGGCACGTGCGCGAGGACGTTGTTCGCGATCAGCAGGTCGGCGCGGCCGGCGATCTCAGTGGCAGTGGCCGTCCCGAAGAATTTCGTCCAGGTCTCGATGCCCTTCTCCCGCGCCACGACGCCGACGTTCGCCGCCGGCTCGATGCCGAGCACCGGAATGCCGGCCTCGCGGAAGTACTGCAGCAGATAGCCGTCGTTGCTGGCGATCTCGACGACCTGCGATTGCGCGCCGAGGTCGAGACGCTCGCAAATGGCGACCGAGTACTCGCGTGCGTGAGCCAGCCACGCATCCGAATACGACGAGAAATACGCGTAGTCGCTGAAGAGGTGCTCCGGCGTCGTGAAACTCCCGACCTGCACGAGAAAGCAGCGGCCGCAGACATAGGCAACCAGCGGATAAAACAGCTCCGGATCGAGCAGCCGGTCGGGATGAACGTAGGCGTTCGACAGCGGCAGCACACCGAGGTCGGCGACGATTTCCGAGAGCGGCGCGCTGCAAAAGCGGCAGTGGGTCAAGTGGGGATCATCTCCATGAATCGTTCGATCTGATCGCGAGTCAAAACGCGGGCGCTCTTATACCAGTCGGTGGTCCACGCCGCGGCGGTTTCCGCATCGAGCAACGGTTTCCATCCGAGGATCTGCCGGGCGCGGGCGCTGTCGAGCGCGAGCGTCGGATCCTCATGCGGATGTGTTTCATCCGGATCGTGCCACGACGCATCGCCGCCCCACCGCGAAGCGATGCTGTCCGCCAGCCAGCGAACGGTGCGTGCCTCGCGCGCGTCGGGTCCGAAGTTGAATGCGTCCGGCAGCTCGGCGCCTCGAAACGCGTGTTCCGCTGTCAGCAGGTAACCGTGCAGCGCATCGAGCACGAATTGCCACGGCCGCGTCGCCTCGGGATAGCGAATCTGCGCCCGCTTCCCTTCGCGGAACGCGCGCATCAAATCAGGGACGAGCCGGTCGCTCGACCAGTCCCCGCCGCCGATGACGTTGCCGGCACGCACACTGATCACGCGCGGAGAATGTGGCAGCGCAAAAAAAGACCTCCGATATGCCCCAATGGCCAGCTCCGCGCCAGCCTTGCTGCTCGAATACGGATCGTGCCCGCCGAGTGGATCGTCCTCGCGGAACGGATGCGCATCGCCCGAATTCGCGTAGCACTTGTCGCTTGTGACCATGATCGCCACGCGCACGGAGGGAGTCGCGCGAACCGCTTCGAGCACGTGAACGCTGCCCAGCACGTTCGTTGAAAACGTCGTCACCGGATCTTCGTACGACGCCCGCACCAGCGCCTGGGCTGCCAGGTGAAGCACCACTTCCGGCTCTGTGCCAGTCATCGCGGCCCGCAGCGAGACCAGGTCGCGAACGTCGTGATCGGGTAACGCGTAGCCGGTCACCTGCGCGCCGAGGATCGTCAGCCATTCGGTAAGCCAGGTCCCCTTGAATCCGGTGTGCCCTGTGAGGAAGACGCGCCGGCCGCGCCAGAAGTCGGGGGTCATCACCATACTTTCCAGGGCGCGCGGCCGGTCGACCACAACTCTTCGAGGTAGGTCTTGTCGCGCATCGTGTCCATCGGATGAAAGAAGCCGGTGTGGCGGAACGCGGAAAGCTGTCCGGATCGCGCCAGCGTTTCCATCGGTCCGCGCTCCCACGACGTTGCGTCATCGTCGATGAGGTCAAAGATTTCCGGCTCGAGGACGAAGAAGCCGCCGTTGATCCAGCTTCCGTCGCCGGGGGGCTTCTCGGCGAAGTCGCGGATCTTGTCTTCCTCGATGTCGATGACGCCGAATCGTCCCGGCGGCTGAACGGCGGTGAGCGTGGCGTGCGTCTTCTGCTGGCGATGAAATGCGATCAGCGCGCCGATGTCGACGTCCGCGAGGCCGTCGCCGTAGGTGAAGCAGAACGTCTCACCGTCAAGATGTTGACGAACGTGGCGCAGCCGGCCCCCGGTGGCGGTGTCATCGCCGGTATCGACCAGCGTCACCGTCCACGGCTCCGAACTGTTCTGGTGCACCTTCAGCTCGTTGTTGCGGAGGTTGAAGGTGACGTCGGAATTGTGGAGGAAGTAGTTGGCGAAGTACTCCTTGATGGTGTAGCCCTTGTAGCCGAGGCAGACCACGAAATCGTGGATGCCGAAGTGCGAATAGAGCTTCATGATGTGCCAGAGGATGGGACGTCCCCCAAGCTCCACCATCGGCTTCGGTCGAATGATCGTTTCTTCGCTGAGTCGCGTGCCGAGTCCGCCGGCCAGGATGACTGTTTTCAGGGCGGGACCATGATAGCGGAAGGGCGGTCGCGGCGCGGTTCGCAGTGATCATGCATCGCGTTTGCCCGAATGCACACGGCCTGGCGCGCCCTGTGAACGTTCGTGAAGGCGGTTTTGAACTGCTTCGGAGCGAGGATCCGCCAGGTGGGATGACTCCCGTCATACGGAGGTGTGATGTCGAACACAACCTGGGAGCGCGGGCTAGCGAGTGTGCGTCGTCGACGCGGACCTCCTTCCCGCCGGCCTGGGTTGCGGCACCGAGCACAGGTTGGCGAGACGAACGACCCTGACAAGGCACGTGGAACGGAGCAAAACGTGAAGAAGCCATTGCTTGCCGCACTATTCGTTCTCCTGATCAACCCGAGTTTCACGCTCCCCGTGCATTTCTGAAGGCTCCGGGAGGCGACCACAAGTCTCGCCTACGGCGCGTGGTGCACACGGATCGACTGCCGTGACGTACGGTCGGCGCGACGCGGGTTCAACGCGGAGCGACATCGATCTCCATCATGAGGCCGCCGCCCCCGCCCATTTCGACATTGTTGTTCGTCATATGGTGCGCGATATGGCAGTGGAGGAGCCACCGGCCCGGTAGCCGGGCGGTCCAGATAACGTCGTACCGCTGTCCCGGCGCCACGTTGACGGTATCCGCTTCATAGCGGGCCGCCGGTTGCAGCGTCTGGCCATCGACGGCGACAACTTGGAACGGTCCGCCGCGAATGTGCATCGGGTGGATGAACCCGTTTCATGCTCGCCCGGCCGCGGCTCCTTGTCCGCGAGAACGTAGAGCAGAAGCGCGATCGGACCCATGTAGATCGGGTAGCGCCATCAGCATGACCGAGTGGCTATCGACTGGCCGGGTGATCGCGGTGAAATAGGGATTCATGTTCATCTGCGCCAGAGAGAGCCTGGTATCGCCAGGAACAACCCGACGAAGGAGATGCCCCGCAGACGTTTGAAACGGATCTCAAATGTGGTGCTCATTCTGTTTCCTTTTGCGGGACTGGCCGCATGGGCGTGATCGGTAAGGTCCGCGTCCCGCGACGCGGCCGGAAGGCACAGGAACGATGCGCGCGCTACTTCTTCGGCGCGCTCATCTTCACGCTCGCCGCCGTCTTGCCGTCCGTGTTCATCTTGACGACCACGCGCGACCCGACGACAAGCTCGCTCTTCTTCGCGGCGTGACCATCGGCGTGAAGCCACGAAGTCTTCGGCGCCGTTTCAATGGTGAGGTCTTTACCGTCTGACGTCTTCATCATGAACTGCGTGCCGTTGTGCAGCATGGTGACGGTTCCCATGTACGTGTGGATGTGACCGGCATGCGCGAACGCACTGGTTGCGGCGAGGACGACGAACAGCGACATCGCAAACAATCTCTTCATGGTGTTGCTCCTTTTCAATGGTGATGCGGTTGTGCGTGAGTGGATTCCGCGGGCGCGTCGCCCCCGGCGAGGAATGCTGCTTCCTGCTGCATCTGCTGCCATTCTTCTGGTGACTTCGGGTTGAGGTTCTCCATCTCCGCGATCTCCTCCGGCGTGACTTGCGGCAGGTGCCGGATGAAGTGAACGATCGTCCAACTCCCCGCCGCCGACTCAGCGGTGCCGTTGCCGAAGCCCGGCATCCCGGTGAGGCGCACGCCGTTTTCGATGATCGCGAACAGTTCGCCGTCGGAAAGTTGCTGCGTGGCCGCCAGCGTCATATCCGGCGTCTTCGGGTACATCTTCGTGCCCATCCCGCTCGTCCCTTTCCCGTCGTTTCCATGACACGCCGCGCAGTGATCGGCGAAGTGCGCGCGCGCCTCGGTGAGCACCTCGGGTGTCAGCGGAACCGGATTCGTGCGGTCGCGGAGGTCGGACGGTACCGCCCAATGCCGCATCGACCGGGCAATCGTCCGCTCCATTGCGGTGGGCTCGTCGTGCGCACTAAAGCCGTAGCGAAGTGTTGCCGCGAGTGCGATGACGCTGACCACGACGAGCGCGACGACGACGGCGATCACCACTTTGCTCCGCCGCGTCATTTGTCGTGGCCTTCGTGAGTGGGTAGTGGTGCAAGCGTGGTCGACATCGAGTCAACGCGATATGCGGACGTTCCGCGCGGCTGCTCGTACCAGCCAGGATCGCGGCTGTAGTCGGGTGACTCGCGAATCTTCAGGACGGTGAACATGCCGCCCATGTCGATCGTGCCGTACGGCCCCTCGCCGCCGCGCATAGCGATGCTGTTGCGCGGACCGGCCATCATCGGCTGCATCTCGAACATCTCGCCCATGCCGGTCGCTCCCATCACCATCGTTCCTGGTGTGAGCACGTTCAGTCGCTGCTCGGTGTTCGCCGCATCGACGCCGAGAAGGTTCGGGAGGCCGTGACCCATCTGATTCATCGTGTGATGCGACTTGTGACAGTGGAACGCCCAATCGCCGGGGTTGTCGGCCACGAACTCGATGTCGCGCGTCGTGCCGACCGGCACGTTTGCCGTGCTCTCCGGAATCCATGCGGACTGCTGGATCGGTCCGGCGTCGGTGCCGGTGACGAAGAAGCGGTGCCCATGAATGTGCATCGGGTGCGAGTCCATCGTCAGATTGGCGACGCGGATGCGCACGCGATCGCCGGTGCGCACGAGCAGTGGATCGGTGCCGGGAAACACGCGGCTATTGAAGGTGAAGACGTTGAAGTCGAGCATCACCGTGGGATCGGGCGTGGCGGTGCCCGGCTTGATCGCCCACTCATTGAGAAAGATAGCGAAGTCGCGATCGACGCGGTGCACGGCGGCGTCGCGGGGATGGATGATGAAGAAGCCCTGCATCCCGAGCGCGATCTGCGTCATCTCATCGGAGTGCGGGTGATACATGAGCGTGCCGGTCTGCTTCAGCGTGAACTCGTAGGCGAAGGTTTCGCCGGGCGCGATCTTCGGCTGCGTGAGACCGGTCACGCCGTCCATGCCATTCGGCAGGATGAAGCCGTGCCAGTGAATTGATGTCCCCTCGGGGAGTTTGTTCGTGACGTAGATGCGTACACGGTCGCCTTCAAATGCTTCGATGGTCGGACCGGGAGTCATTCCGTTGTAGCCCCAACAGTTGACCGTGAATCCGTCGACAAACTCGCGCTTCACCGGCTCGGCCGTGAGATGGAAGACCTTCACGCCGTTGTCCATCATGAACGGAAGCGAGGAGCCGTTCGGTGTGATGACGGGAGTGCGGCCACCATCGCGGCGAGCCGGGGCGAGATGCGAGTGTGTTGCATCGGTGGCAGGTGGCTGCGCGGCAACGCGGCGGCCGAGAAGCAGGCTGCCGAGCGCACCGCCCGCGGAAGAGAAGAGAAGTTTGCGGCGCGAAAACATCAGTGGCCTCCTTCGGGCGATGTCGTGCTGCGCTGACTGGAACGCTGATCGCTCGCGGTCGTCAATGGCATCTCCGCCGCGACGCCGTTGACGGCGCGATCGAGTGCGTTGCGCGCTGCCCAGTAGTCAAACTGCGCGTCGATGAACTCGCGGCGAGCCTGCGCCTCGTTCTGCTTGGCCTGCAGGAGCTGGAAGACGCCGACGAGCATCGAGTTCTGCTCCAGCTTCGTCAGCTCGACGATGCGCAATCGCCGCGGAACGACGACATCGCGGTAATACTCGAGGCGCGCGCGGGCTTCGGCGACGGTCGCCCGAGCCGCGCGAAGGTGCGAGGACGATTCGGCCAGAAGCGCGTTGAGCATGTGCGCCGCGCGGAGATACTCGGCTTCCGCGCGCGACCGCGCCGGTGCACCAGTGTTGAAAATCGGGATAGGCACTTCGATGCCGGGGCCGACGGTCTTCGTTCCGCTCGCATCGTGCTGATAGTGGCCGTCGACGGTGATGTCGCCGAGCGCGGCGAGCCTCGCCATCGGCACCTGCTGTCGTGCGATCTCGACCTCGCGGCGCGCAATATCGATGTCCAGCCGCCGTGCCGCGGCGAGCGTTTCCAGTTGCTGCTGATCCTGCTCGGTCGGTGGAGGCGGCGGAAACGCCTGCGGTAGCCGCCAATCGATCGAGTCGTCGCGCAAGCCCATCGCCCGCACGAGCGTCTCGCGCGCCACGACGAGGCGCTGTTCCTCCCGCGCCAGATCGACCTTTGCCTGCTCGTACTGCGCCTGCTCGTTTTCGAGATCGAGATCGGTGATGTTCTGCGCGTCGTGCTGGCGTTGGGCAAGCTCCGCTGACGCCTTCGCCGCTTCAAGATTCAGGCTGCTCATGGCGACGCGTTGCGACGCGGCGAGGAGCTCGGCGTGCTGTGCGCGCACGTCGGCGGCGAAACGAACGACCTCTGACGTGACGCCGAGTTTCGCAGCGTCGAACGCCGCGCGGCCGAGCGCACGCCGGCGCGGGAGCTGGATGAGATCGACCAGCGTCTGCGCGAGGCGTAGTTCGAACGGCCGGAAGGGGTCGCTTGGAAAGCGAATCTCCGCTTCGAACAGTGGATTTCGGACGACACTCGCTTGCAGCAGGTCGGCGCGCGCGATTCCCAGCTCTGCGAGCGTCGCCTGCAGCCGCGGATTGTTCACCATCGCCACGGCGACGGCTTTGTCCCCCGTCAGCTCGCCCTTGAGCAGCGCGCGGATACGCGGATCGTCGGCCGTTGACGGCTGGCCCGACCACTCGACCGACTGGCCGGTGCGTTCGGAGACGGCCGCTCGCACATCGCTCACGCCGGCGTCACGAGGTACGGTCGCGCACGCCGACGCGAAGACGAGAATTACGAGCAACGCGAACGAACGTCGCTTCATGATGCCGCTCCGGTGTCGTGATCGTGGTGATGCTCGGATGGAGGCTTGGGCGGATGCGCGGGTTCCTGAGCCTTCGGCGCGGCATCCTCCATTGAATGCGTCATTCCTGCTGCGGCCTTGGCCGCTTCGTCGACGGCCAGCGGCGAGGGCGCGTCGAACTCGTCGGCGCGGAGCGTAGCGGCGGGTTGTGTCTGTGCAATCGCTGCGTTGGATGCAGATGGCGCCGGCATCGCCGTCGCCGTCACCGCGCCGTGCTGCATGCCGGGCATCGTGCCGTGCTGCATCGCTGCCATTTGCGCGTGATCCATCCCCGGCATCGACGAGTGATCCATTCCGGTCATGTCGGGCGTCGACGCGCCTTGCTTCCCGTGTTGCATACCCGGCATCTTGGAGTGGTCCATCCCGGCCATATCGTGCGCCGCTGTGCCCGACGCGCCGTGCTGCATTCCGGGCATCGTCGAGTGATCCATGCCGCTCATCTGCGAGTGGTCCATACCGTCCATCGCGGCGTGGCCGGTGTCCGCCGTCGCCTGCGCCCCTGGTTCGGCCGTATGTCCGCCGTGTTCGCCTGCAGCGATCGGTACACCTTCCTTCTTCGCCTCGTCGTAGGCGGCTGCGCTCCTGGACGCCATCGTTTCCCGGCCGCCGCAGGCGACGAGCGCCATCGCCATCACGGCGAGGAGCGCAGCGCCGCACGCGAACGTGTGAACGTGATGCTTCATGTTGTGAGTCTCCGTATCGCGGAACGCTTCGAAGCGGCGCGGCGAGCGCGCCTGCGGAAGCGATCACTTCAGCGGAAAGAAGTGCGCGGAGAACGCGCGTGACCGGCGAGCGCGGCGAGGATCGAATCCTCGTGCGAGTGCGGCCAGCGCGAAGGCGGGATCAAATCAGGAATGTACCGACCAGCACGTGCAGCCCGACGTCCTGATCGCAACGGATCGCACCGAGCGCGATGAAGCTGCGGTAGGCGGTGGTGTTGATCGGCGCTGGGATGCGCCGCCCGTCCGAGGTCGCGGCAACGTGGAAGGAGCGCGGAAGGCCGGTTGCAATCCGTTTCACCGGCTCCTGTTTTTGGCTTGCGGGAACCGACTGTTGCGCGCCTTCGTGATGGTCGTGATGCTCGCCGCGTATGAAGTCGAAGGCGAGATCGCATAGCGGCATCGCCTTATGAATGACACCGTGGAACGGCAGCACGCAGCAGCCGAAGACGAATACCGTAGCCGCGAGGAGCGGTACGGTCGCTCCCACGATCCAGGCTGCAGCAATGGCGGTGCGTCTCATTTCTCGATCAATCGTCCTGCAAATCCCGGTCCCTGCAACTGCCGGGCGAGCCGATCCGTTCCCTTCAGAAGCGAACGCGCGTCACATGCACTCGTTTTCCCGAGACGTTCTGCTCGGTCCAGGCGACGTAAACATCCCGCCCCACGACGGCTGCCCGCGCAAACCCGGCGGCGCGTGCAGTGCTCGATTCAGCGACTTTGACGGATGGACCGGGCTTGCCGTTTCGTGGCACGCGGCGCGCGCGAAGATCCGCGCCGGTGGCCGTCTGCTCCGCCCACGTGACCACCACCGTCTCCGCGTTGAGCATCACCACGTCGACGCGGCCAACCGGCTTGCCATCATCGATGACGACGGGATCGCCGAAGGTCGCGCCGCCGTCGTCGGAGAACGCCACATACGCTCGTCCCTGCTCGTTCGCCGCGGTGAACCACGCAGCGGCGACGCGATTGCCGCGCGCATCGACTTGCGGCCCGTTCACCGGACAGCCGGTAATCTTCCATCCGTCCGCGTGCAAGAGCTTCGGCTTCGCCCATCCTTCCGGCGTTTGGCGAACGACGGCGATGTCGCGCACTTCCACGGGCGATCGATCGCGGTATACGATCACGGGCCGCCCGCCGGCGATGGCCATACCGGTTGTGCAGCACTCGCACGTTCGGTCGTCGAGCTGCACGTCGGAACGTATCGCGCCGGCCGCATCGATCGTTGCGTAGCGGATGGTCATGTCACCTTCTTCTTTTCCCTCGATCATGTTTCGGCCGTCGAGCCACGTCACGGCGACGCCGCCTTTCGGTAGCCGCGCGAGACTCACAAATCCGTGTTCGCCCTTCTTGCCGTCGCGGTTGAGCAGGATCGGCGCAGTCCAGGTGCGGCCGGCGTCCTTCGAGATCGCTACGCGCACATCGTACGCGTAAGTGCTGTTGCCGCTCTTCTGCAACCAGTGCGCGAAGAGCACGCCGTTCGTGTCCTCGACGATCGAGGGAAAGTCCGCCCAATTCACGAAGAAGTCGCCGCGCTGCACGATCGTCCGCGACTCGGACCACTGACCGCCACGGAAGAGTGAGAAACGTAGAGCGAATTCCTTAGCGCTCGCAGCAGGCTCCAGCCACGACATCAACAGGCCGTCGCGCGCCGCGGACAGGAAGGGCTCGCCCGCTCCCGGCGCGGTGGGCGCGCCGATCTCCGCGATGGAAGATGGCGCGGCCGGGACGGCTACCGCACACGCGATGACAGCCAGGACGGCGAGAGCACGAGGCAATAACATGGCCAGGATTCTAACTGTGTACGATGCTTGGATCACGCCCGCGTGAGGAGAAACGGATGATGCGTCGAACAATATCGCTGCTAGTGGCAGTCGCTGTTCCTGTGATGTTCGTTGCCGCGACGCCGAAGAAGACGGCTGCATTGCGTACGGACTGGAAAGAAGTCGAACAGGCGCTCGGGCGCGCCGGCACGCTGCAACCGGGCGGCGTGTACAAGGTGAGTTTCCCGCGCGCCGACCTGAGCGTCGTCGCCGATGGCGTCGCGATCAAACCGGCACTCGCCCTCGGCTCGTGGGTTGCATTCAAAGAGAGCGCCGCCGGACAAGCGATGACAATGGGCGACCTCGTCCTGCTTGAGTCCGAAATCACGCCCGTCGTCGACGCGTTGCAGCGCGGCGGCATCGAGCAGAGCGCGCTGCACAATCATCTGATCGGCGAGACGCCGCACGTGATGTATCTCCATTTCAGCGGCCACGGCGGTGCGGTGAATCTGGCGACGACGCTGCACGACGCACTCGCCCTGACGAAGACCCCGATTGCGCCTTCCGCCGCTCCTGCTCCGTCTCCTGGGCTCGATCTGCCGAACGCCGATCTCGACCGCATCCTCCGCTATACCGGCAAGGCGAACGGTGGGGTCGATCAGTTCAGCGTGCCTCGCGCCGAAAAAATCGTGGAGCACGGCATGGAAATCCCGCCGTCGATGGGCACGGGCACGGCGATCAACTTCCAGCCGACCGGCAATGGTCGCGCGGCGATCGCTGGCGACTTCGTGATGATCGCCTCGGAAGTGAACCCGGTCATTCGCACATTGCGCGCCGGCGGTGTCCAGGTAACGGCGCTGCACAGCCACATGCTTGAAGAGCAACCGCGGCTTTTCTTCATGCACTTCTGGGCGAACGATGACGCCATGAGGCTCGCCTCGACACTCCGTTCGGCGCTAGACAAGATGCACGTGAAGAGGTGATTTGTGGAAATCATTGCCCATCCTCCTCTCTCCGCGCATCGATCTTCTGGAACGACCAATCGGGCAGGCAAAGGTCCAGTCTGAAACAGTCGACTCGCTGCACGATCGTTCGCGTCGGACCAGCGGCCGGCGCGGTAGAGCGGTCTAAACGTTGGCACGCCGCAGCCGCAGCGCGTTCGCGATGACCGAGACAGAACTGAAGCTCATGGCTGCGGCGGCGATCATCGGACTGAGCAGAATGCCGAAGAACGGATAGAGAACGCCCGCCGCGATCGGCACGCCGACAGCGTTGTAGACGAAGGCGAAAAAGAGGTTCTGTCGAATGTTCGACATGGTCGCGTTGCTGAGGCGCCGTGCGCGGACGATGCCGCGAAGATCGCCCTTCACGAGCGTCACACCCGCACTTTCCATGGCGACATCCGTCCCGGTTCCCATCGCGATCCCGACTTCGGCCTGCGCCAGCGCCGGCGCGTCGTTGATGCCGTCGCCTGCCATCGCCACGATGTGCCCTTCCCGCTGTAGCCGCTTCACCGCCTCCGCTTTTTGATCCGGCAGCACTTCGGCGATCACTTCGTCAATACCGAGCTTCGCCGCCACGGCCTTCGCCGTCGTCTGGCTGTCGCCGGTCAACATGACGATGCGCAGCCCTTCACCATGGAGCTCACGGATGGCATCGCTCGTCGTCTCTTTCACCGGATCAGCGACACCGATCAGACCGGCCGGCTTGCCGTCGATGACGACGAACATCACGGTTTGCCCGTCCGTGCGAAGCGTCTCCGCTCGCTCGACCAGCTCACCCGCGTCGATGCCGAGCTCAGTCAGGAGTGCTCGATTGCCGAGCGCGACCTGCTTCCCGTCGACAACGCCACGAACACCCTTGCCGGTGATGGACGCGAACTCCGAGGCTGGGCGCACGGTCGCGCCGCGCCCCTCGGCGCCGCTGATGATCGCGGCGGCGAGCGGATGCTCACTCGCACGCTCGACGTTTGCGGCAAGGCGCAGGAGCTCGTTCTCCTCGATGCCTGCCGCGGCGACGACAGAGGCCAACTGTGGCTTTCCGAGCGTCAGCGTGCCGGTCTTGTCGACGACCAGCGTGTCGACCTTGCGCAGCACCTCGATCGCCTCGGCGTTGCGGAAGAGCACCCCGGCCGTCGCGCCCTTGCCTGCCGCAACCATGATCGACATCGGTGTGGCCAGACCGAGGGCGCAAGGGCAGGCGATGATGAGCACGGCCACCGCGTTGACGATTGCATAGACGAGTCGCGGCTGTGGCCCGACGAAGGCCCAGACCGCGAACGTCACGAGCGCGATGGCGATGACGGCAGGCACAAACCACGCTGCCACCTGATCGACGAGCTTCTGGATCGGCGCTCGGCTTCGCTGCGCCTGCGCGACCATGTTCACGATCTGCGCGAGCAGCGTGTCGGAGCCGACACGCTCGGCGCGCATGACGAGCGAGCCGGTGGCATTCACCGTCGCTCCGATCACACGATCGCCGGCGTGTTTCTCGACGGGCAGAGGCTCGCCCGTCACCATCGACTCGTCAATGTTGCTCGCGCCCTCGACGACCACGCCATCCACCGGCACTTTCTCGCCCGGCCGGATGCGCAGCAGATCACCGACGCTGACTTGATCGAGCGCAACGTCCTGTTCACTGCCGTCCGTTGCGACACGGCGTGCGGTCTTCGGCGCCCAGAGCGGCAGAGCGTGTGTGAGGGGAAGGGGGTCGACAGCGGGGGTCGCCGTGAGGTGAAAGAAAAACGAACAAGCCCACACAGCGAGCACGCCTGCTAGAGCACG
>ERZ1739052.42-NODE-42-length-21307-cov-11.141963_pt1 | contig 21307 bp, 19 predicted proteins | sample MGYA00581761_ERZ1739052 | MGnify/ENA primary metagenome ERZ1739052 (study PRJEB42929, sample SAMN08275524) | rhizosphere metagenome | isolation source: Rhizospheric soil replicate 1 | host: Colobanthus quitensis and Deschampsia antarctica | place: Antarctica...
GTCGCGCTCGTCTCGCAGCGAATAAATCAACAACAGGATGAAACACTACACTAGCCGCTCTGCGAACAGCCCGGATTTTATCACCTTGGATGTTCGCTTGCCATAGTTTCGCGATCAGTACGAGCCCGGCAATCATGAGAAGGCTTGAATGTGCTCGGTCACCCCGAAGTGTAGACGGGACACCCCACCGTCGTCTTCAGTGCGCGGTTTGCGATCTCTAGATCGCTAGTCCTCCTCTGGATCGTGTTCGTCCTCTGCACCTTTCGTCGCATCGTCGATTCGCTGAATCTCCGTCGCGATCTTCTGGTAGAAGTCGCGCGCGCTTTCTCCGATTGCGAGCGTATCTCGCGCGGCTTCTGCCTGCTGACGAATCTCCCTTCGCAGTTCCTCAGTCGTTGTCCGCGGCACGGCGCAAGAAAAGAGTGCGTGTTCAACCGCGCCGAAGAGCTCATGGCTGACCGTGGCTGCATCGGCAAGGAGCTGTTTCGTAAACGTGGTGTCTGTCAGGACCAGCGAGCGACACCCGGTGCCCCGGACGCAGCTCGCGACGAACGTCAGCGCGGAATCCGTTCGACGGCCGCTGCATTCGCGAAGGAAGGCGATGGCGGTCGCATTCATATCGCTTGCGACAAGCGTAAATAATCTCGGCGCCTCATAGGCCCGCCCTGATTGATAGTCGTTGTCAATCCGGCGCAGAAGCGCGCGGTACTGCTCCGACTCCGCGATATCGTTTGAAAGAACGATGTCGGGCATCTGCATCGGAATCGCCGAGTAACGCAGTTCGCCATCGCGGTCCTCAATCTCGATGCGATCGGCGAGCATCTCCAAAACTGTGAGCGGGACGCGCGCGACAAACAACTTCAGCATTTCGGAAATATGCGGAGAGTCCAGTTGTGGGACAGGGATGAGCTTCCGCACGCATGTCTGGAGTTCCTCTGTTGAGAGCGCAGCCAGGAGAGCGTGCGTGGGTTCAAAGAACGCCTCCGCCAGCCCCTCCGCACGCTGCTGGTCACCTCCGAGTTCGACGGCCAAGACCAATTCGGCGGCCAGACGCGGGTGTTGCTTGGCCAGACGCGGCAGCGCCGACAGTCCGGCAACTGCAACATCAGCGCTCATCCCATGCAGGTGCCGGATAGCCCTGAGATCTTCGGACATAAATTGCTCGTCGCCGATCCACCAGCCATACGTCCCGATGAGAGATCTTGCCGCGTTCAGATTCCCTTGCGCGATCGCGTCGTCGATTAGAGCGTGGAAGCGGTCATGGTCCGCACCACGAAGCGGCCAGAAGACGGAGTTGGCATACGCAGCGAGAGTAACGTCTCCCGCCGCGAGCAACTCGCGGCACATCTCGGTGGTGTATGCAGCGTCTACGCTGGCGACGGCCGATGCGAAATGGCCGGGCGTGCAATGAAGCTGGAGACTGTTTAAGCCTTCGACGAAATCATTGAGAAGCCGTATCGCCTCCGATGGAGGCAAAGCGGCAACTACTGCTTGCGCCGTCTCGTTCACGAGACGCGCTACTTCTGCTTGGTCTTCGTCATCAAAACGGCGGCGCGAATGCCAAGGACGGAGAGAACGGGCGATGCGATCCTGCAATTCATCGCGGAGGGCCGCCAGTACCCTTTTCGCCGCCGTACGAACTTCGTCCTCCTTCCCTCCAACATCATCTCCTGCATACCAACCAACGCTCTCTTCGATCTGTACTCCGATGACAGAATCGCGGTTGCGTTCCGCGAGGCGCTGTAAGTGGTCGAGTGCAACCAGGCGTTCACTGCGCCATGCGGCGATCTGCTCATCGCTGATTACCAGGCCCCCGAGCGAATGCGGCGGCTCAACGGCTTTCGCAAGGGCTTTGACGCCCGCGCCGATGACGGCACGGGAAGGATGCTCGATCGCGGAGACAGCCAGAGCGACCGCTGCATCGCGCGGACCACGAGCAAACTGCGGATTAATGGGGAACGTTTCAATCGTGATGCTCATCTCGTCTTCTGAGGTGTTGTCCATCGCTGACTTGGCAAAAAGCACCTCACCAATCGAGAGAATGCCTGTCCATTCCGGGTCTGTCCGAGCGACCTTCAGCCAAACTTGAAGACGCTCGATCAGCCGCTCGTGCACCCACGACGGCTTTCTCAACCCGTAGGCCATAATCCCCCTGAGGATTCCGAGAGGGCTCTTCTCGCCCAACGCTGGTTGTGGTGCGCGGAGGCGATCATCGTTCGCGAGCTGCCACAAGAAATCGCAGGCGACATCGAAGGTTGACGGATTGAATGCCGTGAAGCGCACGACATCCGGCAGCTCGGCGATCACGTCATCGTGAGATGTATGCATGGACCACCCGAAGGGTCCCGCCACCTCGGCGGTGGATGATGGGAATGCCAGCGCGAACTTTGCGAGATCGAGCATGTGCTTCGGCAGGAAGTACCCGACCTCCTTGAGATTCCGGAGCATCTGGCGGCGCTCCGAATGCGAGGCGGCTTTGAATGCAGTAACAACGGAGTCCCATACGTCGCCGAGAACACGAAGCTCTTGGCCCGTTTTTCTTCCGACTCGCCAGTCAACGGCCGCGAGATTGCGGAGGAGCGCTCCATCGAAGGCGTGCACCGCGCCGACGACTTTCTCAACAAAGGTGCCGCCGTTCGTTTTGGGTCTCTCGCAGGCGACGCCGAGCACGTAATCGGAGAGCAGATCGGGCACGATTCGAAGCCCATCGTCGCGCCGAGCTAGAACGCCGTGACGCTCAAGGCGCGTACACAACTCAATCGCCGCATCCGGGTCGAGCGTGCTCACAGCCTGGACCGCTGAAACGAAGCGCTGCGAAGGCGGATTCACTGGCGCAAGCGCCGCGACAACTTCGAGCAACCTCCGCACGTTGCTGTCATCCGAGCCCGGCGCTGCGTGCTCGACGATTTCATCGAAGAACTTCGCGAGCGCGGCCTCACGGAACTGTTCATCGTCGGCAAGGAGAGCTGGCGGTACGCGCTGTTCGCGCAGAAGGCGTCCGCCGACAACAGTAATCAGCGGGCAATCCTTCGTCGCCGCAGCAAGTTCGCCGGCCAAGTGGCTCAAGTCGGGCCCAAGCACTTCGCGCGCAATCGCTTCCACATCTTCGCGCTTCAGCGGCTCTATCGGGTCCGGCGATACGATCTCGCTCACATCCACCGAATGGCGCGCGGCGAGCGAAGGAATCGACTCTCGCAACTGCGGGCGAGTCGCGAGAACCAGTTTCGTTCTGGTGCGCGCCGCATAGCTGAAAAGCATCCCGAGGTCGTCGCGACGGTGTGCATCATCAATGATGAGAATCGTGTCACCGCTAGGCAGCTCATTGAATGAATCGATGGTGATGGCGACGTCGGGCTGTACGAAATAGACAGCGCGCGAGCTCTGTGCGCGGTCGGCGAAGACCTGCAGGATCTTGCTCTTCCCGATGCCGCCGCGACCTGAAAGGACGAAGATGAGCTTCTCCGCGTTCGCGAGGAACTCTTCGAGCATCTTCAGCTCTTCCGCCCGGCCCACGAGCGCATAGCTGTGGTTGAAGATCTTCTGCGTGTCCAACAGTGGCGCAAAGAAAATATTCGGTGAAACGAACGCAGTGAACGGCTGCAAACCGAGGAACGCGCGGCAGCACTGACCGCCAAAGTTTGTGCGCACAAGCCGGCGCGCCGTTTCCTGAGGAAGCGCGCGTACCCGTGCCGAAAGGTCATCGCTATCCCAGACCGTCCATCGTGCGTGTTTCACCTCTTCTTCCCGAACTCCGGCTGTGGCGCGGCACGCGATGAGGGCGTAGTAGTGCGCTGCTGGGAACGTGGCCTCTTCCACATATCGGTTGTCGCGACGAGATCGATTCCGCCTTGAGGATCGCCCTGGACGCCGTGCTGACGACAGTCAATGATGCCGGGCTGCTCCTTTACCAGATCACGGCAGAAGGACTGAAATCGTTCGGGCGTCAAACTCAAGAACGGTGGTAGTTGCTGCGTCGGTTCCACGGGTGGGGGCGATCCATCGGTCATGTCCGTAGGATCGCGCGACTGACCTTGGCCTGTCCAATGTTGCTCAGCTCAGCAATCCCATGCTTGTGGCAATCGGAGACTCCGAGCGGCCTCTCTGCCAGCGTTTTCGTTTCGAACTGTTCGGATTTCTTCCTCACGTGAATGCTCCAATCGTCGCGTTTCGAACCGACGAAAGGAGATCCAGATGCAGCAAATTGATGAAGCAGAAAGCCGCAACGCTTCACGACGCTTGCGGTGCGTACGGCAGATTACCGAGGCGGACGAGGAAACGCTCCAGATCGTGAGTTCGGTCTTGGATCGGATGAATCTCGGCCCGAAGCCGGAGCGAAAGAAACGCGCGCGAACGCTTCGGCCAGAAGCCGAAAAAGGCGGCTCCGCATGAAACACCTTCGATGCGCACTCACCCTCTTGACGCTATCGCTGGCGATCACTGGATGCGGAAACGCACGCGCCACGATCGCGGAATGGTTTGGCGCCAGCGGCAAAGTCCAGCCTACGCCCGTCACGATCGACATCGACTGCGATCCAAGCTCCGGCTCGACTTGCACGGAGCGGTCACTCCGCGAAGTCGTTGCGGTCGAGATCCAAAGAGCTGCAAGTAGGCCCGGAAGCCTCGTCCGCCTCTGGATGCAAGGCCGGGACATCGAAACTACCCGCATCGTCGCTGAAGCGCGAAGCGGCAAACCGCGCGGCACCGGCCGACGGACCCGCACTGAATACGAAGCGCGCTGGGTGGCAACCGAGTCAGCATCAATGATCGCTGCTGCTGATGCGGTCGTGCGGAAGCGCGTACACCGCTCGCCAATCGCTGAGTCGATCGGCGTCATCGCACTCGCCCCAACGGCGCCGGGCAGTACGCGCGAGCTCGTCGTCATCACGGACGGTATGGAAGTGTCGGACTTCGGCGAGTTCGAATGCGCGCCGCTGCCGAAGCCGGAACGCTTCGCGCGAATGCTCGCACGCAGCCGTGTTCTGCCTCCTGGCTCGCTCTCCGGCATCCGCGTCCAGTTCTGCCATTTCGATCTTGTCGCAATCGACCGCGGCCGTTGCTCCGTCTCGCTCGCTCGCGCGTCCGCCATCCGCGCCTTGTGGCAGGGCGCCCTTGCCGCTGCCGGTGCTTCCTCCGTCGAGATCCGTCAAGGCGGTCTCAATCCAATCACCCCTTCCCGAAAGGACCATCCCGATGCTTAGACCCTTCAATCTCACAGACCTTGAACGCCGGGCGCGCGAAGACGCGCGGCTCGGCATCTATGAACCCGAGGCGTACATCACTTCAACCCTCGGGCCGGAACCCTCCTTCGATCCGGTCGGCAACCTGCGGCACGCAAACGTGGGCTCCCGGCTCCAAAACCCCGCGATCGAAGAGGTCCAGGCAGACATGCGCCGCGAAGAGGATGAGATGGCTCGGCACCCCTCCACGCATCTACTTTTCGCGTTCCTCCTGATCTTGCTCTTCATGGAGTGCGCCGGTGCGATCTACGTGATGCGCACGCTCGGCGTCGAACCGCCGGAGCGGATCGTCTTCGGAAGCGCGCTCGCCGTCTGCATCTTTTTCATGACATGGCTCTGCTCGCGCGCGAAGAACCGCGCGGTCTCGATCGGTGCCCTGTCCGCGCTCGGACTCCTCGTTGCCGCGCTTACCGTGATCCGCGTCGACGAGAACGCCGGAGAAGGCGGCTCGCGCGCAGTCGATTGGGCGACGGCGCTCATCATGATGGCGATCACGATCGGCCCTGCGGTCATGGCCGAACACGTACTCCGGCTCCTCGGGCCCGTGCTTCCCGTGGTGCGCCGCAGATACCGCCTCGGGCGGCGCCTCGGGCAGGCGCGTTTCGGCCAGCGTACGGCGACCTGGTTCGTGAATCGCGTCGCCTCGCGGCGCGACAACTGGCAGCGCACATCTGCACGCATGCGCGCCGCCTACGACATCGCGCACCGCGCCGCGCGCGCAGAGCTCGGCGAAACGCTCTTCCCATCCTCGTCTAACGCGCTCATCCCGGCCCCAGGCCACGATCAAACCCACTAACCGTTCCTTGAAAGGATCCCCATGCAAACCTCCACCGCACTCGTACCGTCTCCCGCTCTGCCGCACAGTCCCGCCCGCGTCGAGGTCCTGACCGGCGGCTCGAACCGCGGCGCGCGGCTCATGCAACCTGCGATCGGCGCATTCAACCGAGCGTCGAGGCGATTCACGCTTTCTCCCATCTACGTCGATCCAGTTCCCGAGCGCGCCGCCGCGCTTGCGCGGGAGGGCGTGGCCCGCGGCATCCCAAGCCGCGCTCTCGAAATGCGCATCGAGGAGGTATTACCCGAACGCGACACTGCACACTGGCCGCTCATCGTAAGTGTGGATAACGCCAACGCGATCGCGAGCGCCCTTGAAGCGACCAACATCGAAGAACGGCCGGTGCTCATCTACTTCCTCGTGCGGATGCCGAACGAGGAGTTGCTCGGTATCCGCGCCGTGCTGCAGAAGGGCGACGGCGAGCATCAGCGGCTTGGCGCTCGCTTCTTCCGGCAGCTTGGCGACGTGACCGCCCGGTCGGGCGCGTCAGCGGTTGTCGGAAACCAAGGGCGACCGGAACACCTCGCGCTCGAGCCCGCGTACCGCGCGTGGTTCGCTGAGCACATGAATGCCAACATGACCAAGATCGTGGCTGGCACGCAGGCGGAGAACGATCCCTTCGAGGTCACGTTCGACGGGCGGAAGACGCTGCCCCTTATGCTGAAGGACAGCGCGGCCGGCTGGGCCGACCCCTCGCATTTCGCCCAGGCGCTCGTGGAGCATCCATCGATGCCGATCGCGCGCGGCCGCGACTTCGCCGTGTGTGAGATCGGGCCTGACGGCGTGCGCTTCCATGTTCTCCGCATGCGCGCGACGGACGGCAAACCCGCGATCAACGCCTCAGCCATCGTGACGCCCGAAGGCTACCGCGCCGCAGGTGCGGAGCGGCGGGAAGCGATCCGCCGCCAGCTCGCCGACGCCGTAGCACGGGCAGCGCGTCAGACAGTGTCGCGTACACGCCCGATCTTCACGACTGACTGACGCGAGCAGCGATTTCCTATAACAGACGCCGCCTTCGGGCGGCGTTTCCTTTGGACTGAGCTCCCAAGGACTCAACGCAACTCCGTTTGGACCGAAATGTCATGAACGCACTGAACGCATTCCTTCAACTCCTCCTCTTTCTGGCCGTTTTCTTTTTCTTCGGCGGTTTCATCGCGCCAGCTCCGTTTCGCTTCCGGTTGTGGCGCTGGTCGGTTGGGCTCATCGCCTTAGTCTTCCTGATCGCACTCGTCGTCGTCGAAGTCCGGGCACATCCGCTCGTCGCATCGATGATCATGGTGGGCGCATCGCTCGCCTCGTTCTGCATTCTCGAACTGCGCCGCCGCCACGCAGACCGTGCTCATCGTCCGACGCCTCTACCGTTCCTCTCTTTGCGCGCGACCGGGAAGACGGCGGTCGATATCGAGGACGACCATCCGTTTTCCGCTCATGAGGATCAGGCGGCAGAATGAACTTCCTCGATCTTCTCTTCATAAGCGAGCGCCGCGCTTCCTACCACCGCGCGATCGAGAACACGCGCCCGGGAGCTGCAGCCGACGCCGAAGGCGGTGCGCACCGCCGGATTGCCCGAGAACTTGGAACGGAGCGCGGCGGGTTCCTTTTCGGCGCGCTCGGGCGCGATGCCGATCCTGTCCGGCTGCCGGATGACGCCGCGCTCGCGAGCGCTCTTGTGATTGGCGCGAGCGGCTCGGGCAAGACGCGGTTCATCCTGAACCTTCTGCAGAGCGCGATCGAGCGCTCGCTGTTGCCGAGTGCCGATCCGCTCCCGGTCGAGCTGGAACTTGTCGACCCGAAACAGGAGACCTTCGACCTCCTCTCGCAGTACCTCGCCGCCCTGTGGCTCGCGGCTGACGCAGAAACCCGCGAGCGCATCGCTTCCGCCGTGCGCGTGATCGACTGGTCGAGAGACGCCGTGACGCCCGTCGCCCCGTTCGACAACGCGGCGGGAGAGGTATCGAACACGTATTTGTCGTTCCTGCGCACGGATGTGGCGATCCAGGCGGGCGAGCACTCCTATTCCGGCGCGCTCAGGCAGGCGTTCTTTATGTTCGCGTGCGTGTTGGTCGAGCGGCGCTTCCCGCCGAACTACCGCTTCGCCATGCGGTTTCTGGACGACGAGAGCTACCGCCGCCGCATCCTCGAAGGCGTTCCGGACGGTGACGTGCGTGCGTTCTTCAGCGAAGCGAAGCACAGCCTGCCGAAGCAGACCCGCGACGCGCTCCTACGCCGCATCCAGTCCGACATGTCCTTCCCCGAGGTGCGGCTATCGGTCGGCATTCCGCCGGCGGATCTCGACCGCCTCCTCCCGCGTCGCGCGACGCCGATCGTCCTCGGCAACTACGGCTCTTCGATGACGCTGCCGCTCGCGAAGGGCAAAGAACGCGCGAGCTACCGCTTGATCGACATCCTCTTGTCCGCACCGCGTCGCGACCAGCGGCGGCGCGGCCTTCTCGTGATCGACGAGTCGCCGATGCTCCTCTCCGAAGAGAACGAGCTCACCGCCGCCCTCATGGAAGGCGCACGCACGCTGCGATCCGCAGGCATGGGCGTCCTCTTCGCTGCACAAGACTTCGCGAACGCGCTGCCGTCGCAGATCGTCCGGACGCTGATGCTCAATACCCGCTGGTGGGCGGTCTTCCAGTCGCGAGAAGAAGCTGAGTGGATCTATCCGCACATCGTGAGACTGCCAAGCAACGCGTCAGAGGCGGAACGCCACCGCGAGTTCGTGAGAACCGTCCAGAACCTGCGTCGGCAGCACTTTTATCTCTACGTGAAAGGCCATAGCGCGCTCCCGCTCCGTGCGCCCGACGTCGGCGACCCCGCGCTTCGCTCAGCCGCAGAACTGCGAACGATCTTCCGGCGTGAGATCGCATCGCGTTCCACCATCGCCGCGCGTACGGCCGCGGACTTGATCGCCAGGTGGGAAGCAAAAGTCGTGGACCAAGCGTCCGTACTGCCAGCACCAAAGCAAACGAAGGCTCATTCACCTCGTGGTATCGATCAACTCATGAAAGACCTCGGGCTCGGCAAATGATCGGAACCCAAACCAGAACGAAAAGGCGCCTCCCGATACGGCTTGTCGCTCTCACTCTTCTCCACATTCTCGCGGCGCCGGTGTACGCCATCCGGCTTCTCGCGCGGACGGTGCGCACGCTTACGCGGTTCAGGACCGTCCGGCGCGGCTCGGTCGAATGCCCGCACTGCCGCAGCGCCAACGCGCTCGATCTGCTCGCTACCTGCCGGCGTTGCGGAGTGACCGAGTTCGGCTCGCGCCTCCACTGCTCAAACTGCGGACAGACGAATAGCGGTTTCGCGTGCGATGCCTGTGACGCGCTAATCCGGGTGCTCTGATGCACGGTCCTCGACGAGCGAAGCGGCTATCGCCGCGGGACATCGAGGCGCTCACCTTTATCGGCGAAGGCTTTGAAGTTGCGCAGTACCAGCTCCATGCCGCGATCTTTCCCACCGTGTCGGCTGTCATGGTTTCGCATTTCGTGAAGCGCTCGGTCGCGAACGGTCTGATCGCCGTGGAGCGGTGGAATCGCGTCGGGATCAATCGGCTACGGTTGACTGCAGCCGGTCGACGTACCCTGATCGATCACGGCGTCGATCCCACCTCGCTCTTCGCGCCGCGGCGACCGGTCGCGACCAAGGACGTTGCGCACACGCTCTGGATCAACGACCTTCGCGTCGTGTTTCGCCGAAGCGAAGTGCCGTTTGACAAGGTTCTTCCCGCTTGGCAGCTTCAGCGGCGGCTTTCTCCGCCGCCTGCAGCCATTCCAGATGTCTTGGCGATTCGGCAGGACGACCGTCGTCGTTCAGGCCTCGTGTGCGCATGCGAAGTCGATCTTGGCGGCGAGCGCCTCTCGAGAATCTTTCTGCCGAAACTGGTCAAGTTGAACGACTTGGTCCGTGACTGGAGCGGCGACGCGCGTTCAGTGGTTATCGTGTTTACGAGAGGAGCGCAGCGTGCAGCGTCCATCCAAAAGTCGCTCGCGTCAGCGACAGGTGGTTTCGTGGAAGCGGTCGTTTATGAGCTCCCGAGTTCCGGCGGCGTTGAGGGACTGGCTACTTTGACGAAAGCCTTGGTTGGGGTGTTGTTGGTTGCTGGAACTGTTGAGACAAACTAGCGAACCGCTCACGTCGCGACGGGGCGGGGGCTTCGGGGCCGGATTGGACTCTTCATGCCGCTTCCCGTCAGCGCAGCGACGACGATACCCTGCGGTCTCAGCTTCTCCAGCGCTGCGCCAACTACGGCGCTCGTAGGCTCGACATAGAAACCTGTCTCGGCCAGCAAGTGCTGAGCGGATTCCACATCTTCGTCAGAGATAGCAATTGCGTTACCGCCGGTTTTTCGGACGGCTTCAAGAATCTCACGGTCATGAATGGGATGAGCGAGTGCGATTCCTTCCGCGATTGACTGCCGCTTCTCAATTTCAGCGTGTGTCATCAGGTTCAGCGTGATCGCCTCGACGATTGGCGCGCACCGATCAGATTGCACCGCGAGCATCCGCGGCATGTGCGAAATCTCGCCCGCAGCGAGCAGGTCCTTGAAGCCGCGATACGCGCCGAGGAAGAGGGAACCCTGGCCGACCGGCGAGACAAACCAATCGGGTGCTCTCCGTCCGAGCTGCTCCCAGATTTCGTAGGCCACGGTTTTCGTCCCTTCATACACGAATGGCGACCAAGCATGGGTTGCGTATGTCATCTTGCCTGCCTCCACAGCCTCTTCGATTTCCGTTGTCGCCGCCTCACGAGGCCCGTCGATCTTCCACAACGTCGCGCCGAAGATCTCAATCTGCGCTAGTTTCGTCGGCGATGCGCTTGAGGGGGTGAAGATGTCTGCTGCGATCCCCGCATGAGCGCAATAAGCGGCCAGACTTGCTCCGGCGTTGCCGCTCGAATCGTCGCCAGCGTTTTTGATACCCCATTCCAGTAACTTTGTCACAAGCACCGTCGTTCCCCGATCCTTGAACGATCCGGTCGGCGACACGTACTCGAGCTTGAAGTGGATCTGCTGCTCTGCAAACGTAGCTTCGACAAGCGGCGTCATTCCTTCGCCCATCGTCACAATTCGCGTGTCCGAATTGACGGGCAGCATGGCCCGATACCGCCACAGCGAGTGATCGTCTTCGATGATCGCCTTGGAAGTGAATGGAGTACGAGGACGTAGCTTTAGAAAGCGCTTGCACTTTGCGCAGCGCCAAGCCTTCGCTTCGGCAGCGAATTCTGTTTGGCAAGCCGAGCAGACGAGAATCAGATGCACCATGCGGTCGAAATTCTATTCTCGTTGCGCGTCATATGCTTCGGGACGTTGGAAGGTCTCTCTGTTTGAGAAGAAATCTCGGCGATGCTCCGCGTTTACTCGCTCCGTTAAGACGACTTAACGGCTGCGCCAGCACAAACCGCTGAAGCTACGGTAGTTGCAAGCAGCTTGCGGGGGCGGCTTGTCAGTACTTTTATGGGTGGTCTGCCTGCTCGTTCGCTGGAGTCCTGCTCTCGGCGCGTCGCTCCTACGCGACGACCGCAAACCCGTTTCGTTTCGTTTGGAAAGTTGCGTCCTCCTGGCCCTAGCCTCGCAGCGTGCAATTTCAAACAACGGAAAAGGAGCGATTTCTATGAAAAGCATCAGCAGAACAATCACCTCTATTACCGCCGAGAGCGCGCTGAAGATCGTCGAGGCGGCGATCGTGGCCGGGCAGAACCTCGGCATCCCAGTATCCGTAGCAGTGTGCGGTCCGGAGTTGAACCTCGTCGCGTTCGCGAGAGCGGACGGTGCCACGCCGCACAGCGCGGAAACTTCGCGGCGCAAGGCGCAGACGGCCGCATCGACCGGCAAGTCAACGGGCTGGATGGGCGCGGAACTCGCGATTTCTCTCCCCCTCGGCACGGGCAACCTACTCACGAACATTCCGGGCGGACTTCCCGTGCGCGTCGAGGGCGCGCTCATCGGTGGTCTGGGTGTCGCCGGCGGCAGCGTCGAGCAGGACGTTGTCGTGGCGACGGAAGCCTTGCGAATCCTGAACGGAGACAACAACTCGTAACCAACGCATCTGAGATCGCGTGCTCGGTCATTACGGGCACGCGACGAGGCGATCGTGACCATGACAAACATTGCTCCGCAGTCCTTCGAAGGAACCGACATCGTCGGCGGGGTTCTTCGTGACTTCAACGTGTTTTGCGCTCTTACTCCGGCGTCGTTTGCCGCGAAGGTTCAGCATTTCGATTCGAACCAACGGAAGACGACCGCCGGCGTCTTCGTCGACGTTTTGCGTGCCACGACTACGTTAAATGTCATTGGCGCGCGCGGGGTGGAAGGCATTCATCTGGCGGTGAAGCCACAGGTCGGCGGGTACGATCTCACGCCGCCCGTGTTCCCCGAAGCGAAGTGGCTTTTCGATGGGGAGGAACATGGTCGGCCGATCGCGGGCGGCTTGATCGGTAACTCGCCGGCTGCGGCCGCGAACGAACTGTTCGGCGGTGCGTTCCTCAAGTTCTACAGCACGAATGGCGCGCGGGCCCTTGAAGCGCTCGTGAATGCAGAACTGGGCGGCGTCTACCTCATGTCGATGGCCAATGTCGACGCGACGATGGCGAAGGTCGTCGCCGCCGGCTTCGAAACGATCTGGCTGCTCGGCGGTGGCTTCTATGGCACGGTGACGCTCGAGGATACCGTCTGCTGTGGTCGGGCGATCGCATGGCTAGTCGAGCACACGGAGAAAAGCGAAGCCGATCTCGATGATGAATCGCGAATAGCGCTTCACACGGCGGCGACGTACAACGACGACGACCGGCTGGTGCGCGATCTCAGCAATTCACAAGTCGCGAAGCTGCTTCACATGATTGGACACGGGGCGGACGTTTCCGTCTCGGTTGACGGTCGGGGACTCTCCAGTCGTCTTTGGCAGCGAATGCGCGACACGATCATGGGCCTCACGACGATCGGCGCGACGCATCTCCTGGTTCCTGAACATCTCACGGCGGTGCGGTCATGACGGCGGCCGTGTTGACCATGGAGCCGGTCCCGCCGATGCCGACACAGCCGATCCCGTCGTTTCCTGAAATCATCGATCTCTCAATCGGTGATCCGGCTGATCCGACTCCGCAGGAGTTCAAGGACGGACTGGTGGCGGTTCTCTCTGATCCTCGCGTCGATCACTATCCTGATGCGATCGGTGAGCCTGTGCTTATTGAAGCCGTCGCTGATTACTACAATCGCAGATTCGGAATCGAACTCGATCCCGCGACCGACATCTGCGTGACCTCCGGCGCCCTGCCGGCATTAAGTGCTGCCCTTAGGGCGGCGGCAACGAGGCAGCAGGTATGCGGCTACGCAGAGCCGTCCTACTTCGGCATCCCATACGCGATACGCGCCGCCGGGCTAGTTCCGCAGCCGATTCGGTTGGAAGACCTCTCTGGCAATGACCTGCAGCTTGACCAAGTGTTCGAGAGATTCGAGAACGGCAGTTTTGTCCTCAACAGTCCGCACAATCCGACGGGAGTCGTCCTTGCGCCTCGTGAGCTGTCGCGGATCGCAGCAGCCGCACACGCTCATAACGTTTCCGTTGCGGCGGATGCCGTCTACGCGGAACTGTTCGGCACCGAACGGCCGGAGAGCTACCTGGGGTTCGATCCAGATGCGGTCGAGATTTCCAGCTTCAGCAAGACCTTCCGCATGTGCGGATGGCGATGCGGATTTGTCGTAGGGCAGGGTGGGTGGATCGCTCGTCTCCGGGATCTTCGGCAGAACGCTGACAACGGCGTACCCTTGGCAATACAGCTCGCCGCCGCGAGAGTCCTCGACGACATGACCGGCGTCGACGAATTTCGTGCGGAGATCAACGAGCGGCGCGTCTTCCTGGCTGACCGGCTCGACGCGTTGGGTTTCGCGGTGAACAGGGCGGCGCTCAAAGCAGCGGGGACGAACTTCCTATGGGTCGGCATTCCGAGTTCGTTCCAATCGTCGGCAGAAGCAGGCCGCTTGCTCCTGTCGGCGGGAGTCAACGTCCTGGCCGGATCAATCTTTGGCTCAGCAGGAGAGGGGTTCCTCCGCTTTTCGCTGAACTTCCCGGTCACTGTTCTCGATGAGGTGGCTCGGCGTATCGCAGGAGCGCTGGATCAGAGGATCGATGACGACTACTGCTGCCAGCTATCGCTGCCTTCGACCGAGAGTCGGACAGTCATCCTTGGAGATGACCTTCGCCAAGCAGGACCCGATCAAGCGCTGGGTAAGACCCTTCGCGCAGGCCTAGCGATTGCCGGGCGAGAAAGGAGTCATGACGATGGAACTCACTGAGGCTCAGGTTCACGCATTCGACGAAGACGGCTATCTCGTCTTCCCTGGACTCTTCTCGCGATGTGAGATTGACTTCGTCACCGCGGAAGTTCCGACTCTTCTTGCGGGAACTGATCAAGGTATGTACCGCGAGTTGGATGACGCGGCGGCCGTGCGCCTTCTCTTCGATTGCCACCGTCATAACGAGGTATTCGAGCGGCTCTCGAGACACCCGCGCCTCGTCGGTCCGGCGCGCCAGCTCCTGCGCGAAGACGTCTATATCCACCAGTCGCGGTTGAACCCGAAGATGGACTTTTCCGGAGCGTCCTGGCCCTGGCATCAGGATTACGGCGTCTGGGCACGGGACGACCGCATGCTTGCCCCCCGAGCTCTGATGGTTGCTGTATTTCTCGATGAGGCGAACGCCGCCAACTCGCCCCTTCTCATCGTCCCCGGCTCGCAGTCGTTCGGGATGGTGGAGTCGGTTTCGCGCGCCGAGGGGTCCCCCGATACCTACTCAGTAATGGCCATCGACCGGTCTACGCTCACCGGACTCGTCGCGGTGGGCGGCATTGTGCCACTCGTCGGACCGCCGGGAACCGTCGCCTTTCTGCACTGCAACATCGTGCACGGGTCCGGGAACAACATCACCCCTTGGCGACGGGCAATCTTCTATCTCAACTACAACGCGGTTTCAAACGGCTGCACCAACAGTTCACGACCAGAATATCTCTCGAATCGGGATTTCTCTCCCATCAGAGCCTTGCCGGACGGTTGCCTAGCACAGTTGGCGGGTGTGCGCCCATCTGTTCTCGACGGTGGCGGTCGCCGAACCTAACGATCTTGTTCACATACGTGGGCGCGGAGGTTTCTCTTGGAGCATCTGTCCGACCTCGATCCGAACTACTGCTATTCCGTGAAGGAGCTTGCACTCGTGTGGAACATGTCCGCCGAGTCCATCCGCCGGCTCTTTGTACGCGAACCTGGAACGCTTATCTTCAAATTCTCTTCGACCGGTCGACGTACGTATCGCAGCATTCGTATCCCCGGGACCGTGGCCCTGCGCATACAAAAGCGCATGACGGTAGTCGCTCCGGAGCCCAGGCGCTAGCACTCTCCTTGAATCGGCGCGTCCGATCTCACTGTTCGCGCAGCTCTTTCAAGAGCAGATCAGCGAGTGCAATCTGGAAAGACGATAGTCGCGGTGCGCGCTTCCTTGATCGCGGTGGAAAACCAGCGGATTTCTTGTGAGAAAACTGCGGATCTACCTGTTGTAGAGCGAACGGGTAGACAGAGCGTAAAGCATGCATTTTTATCGACTTACAGAAATGTTTTGACTTTTGTGGTCGGTAGAGGGATGATCCCAAACCTGCCCTAAGACAAAGGCCCGGACCGTTGGCGCGGCCCGGGCCTCCCGAGAGCAGGCGGCGCCGCAGGGATCTCATCAATACCAGCGGCGCCTGACGTCATAACCAATCACCAGCGGGGAAGCGGATGGAGGCTCGACGTGTATGTAGTCAACTTCTGTGACGTGGCGATTCTAGGGGCGCTGGCTAACCGGCGTCAAGAGCGCGATAAGCAAGCGCTCAAGAACGGCAGCGAGCAGTCCGCAAGTTACCGGTATCGGCGAGACCGGCGAGCGTGAGTTGAGCTAATGGCTTACCCCACGCAAATCTTGGTCGTACTCGACGCGGAGCCAGTGCCGACGCTCGAAGAAATCGTCGAACACCTGCCGCACGAGCGAGAAGACCGCGTCGTTTTGCGGTACTCAGATACAGGCGCACCCGCGGTCATTCGGCACGGCGACAGCGCCACGCCGGTTGATTGGGATGGCGTTGCCGAGGGCATCGCGGCCCTTGCCTCAAGGGCACGAGGTGCATGTGGTCGCGCCACGACTGCCGTCCAGTTTTTCATCTCCGGCCGTGCGCCGCTTCCGGCGTTTGCGCACCTCGGCTTTGAACTTTCGGCGTGGAGCGAACCGCAAACGCTCATGAACAGGAGAAAGGACGGCACCTGGGACATCCTTTCTTTGGCCGCCATTGCGAGCGCGGAGGTTGGTCACTTCTTCGACGGTCGCGCCGGTGTGCCCCTCAGCGACGCTTCGCAAGCAACTGGCCGCGTCGTGGTTTTCGTTTCGACAATCGGGATGCCGGAGGCTCCCAGGGTGGCCCTCCGGGAGATGGTGCGAGGTGTGGGTGAAGACGTTGCGGGAGTCGTGGAGCTCAATACCTCCCAAGCTGGTCTCCTGGACGCTACTACAGCGCCGCAAGCCGCCCAGGAATTGGCCGAGGCGATTTCGCAGATTCCCGGCAGTTATCCCTATGCGTCGGGAGTCGCGCTCGCCGTGGGCGGCCCCACCACACTTGCGTTTCTCGCGGGCAGAGCTGTTAACCGGAACATCCACCCGGCAATTCGTATCGCTGAGTACCAGCCGCCGGACTACCGAAGCGTTATCGAACTGCCATTGCGCCGTCGAACGCCGCTAATCTCAGATCGGCCCGAAGATGTCACAGGCCGGCAAGACGCCCTCGACCGCGCAGTCGCGGCTCTGGGCGAGCTACGACAAACGCTCGTTCCTGAAGATTTCGCGGGGCAACTTTCAAAAATCGATGCCGAGACCGTCATCACTCGATTGAGATCGCTCAACGTAGGCGGCTCAGATGGCACTGACGCATTTCGACTGTCGATCCTCCAGGGCCGGGTCGCTCTCGGACTTCCGCTCCTCGAGGTCCTTCGTACTTTGGAACCTAATGATCAGGTCCGAATCGCTGAACTCCTCCTAGTCCACGAGGTCTATCACTTCGATCAAAGCATCCAATCAACCGACTATATGGAGATCGGCCGGGCCGGTGTAGCGCTGGAAGAGGCGGACTTCTGGGCGGATGTATTCTCTGTTTCGGTGCTCGCGCGTTGGCGATTTCGCCAAATCGCCGAGCCGGTCGGGGCGGGGTTCCAGGACATCCTCCTCAGCTATCTCGACGCTCTTCTCCTTGGGGTTCATTCGTTCGACCGTGCGGAGCAGGGAGAGCGAATTGGTCGCCTCTATGAACGACGCCTGCGTCGCTACCTCGTTTGGTACCTGCAGCGCGCGCGGGCAGGCACCGTCAAATCCGCCGAGTTGATGGATCTGATGTTTAGCGCTCGCCTTATCGTAGAGCTGGCGCCATTGCGCGGATCGCTCGACTCGCGTTGGGACAAAGTCGTGGAACGACCGCTGCCGACCACGGAGCTCGTCGCCGTGTTCAAAGGCATGGTGGAACGGTTCCACCCGCAGCCAGGCTTCGATCCTTCAACACTCGTAGAGGCAGTACGTGCGTTCGACGAATACAAGTTGCGGAGCGCGATGGAATTCGTGCTCGGCAAATCATTCGATCTGCTTGCCCCTTGGGCGGCAACCAAAGTTTCCGTAAACAAATAACCATCTACCGAAGGAGGTCACATGGAACTCGCGGCATCATTTACGGACTTTCTAACCAACATCCGCCCCACGAAGTATCAACGGGACGAATTGGCGACGGGTCATGCCACTCTTCGAACGCGCCTCGAAAACGACGAGGTCCTTTCGAAGATCATCGTCACGACTTTCCTCCAGGGGAGCTATCGGCGGAGGACCGCGAACCGGCCCGCCAATGACCAACGGTCCGACGTGGACGTGATTGTCGTGACGAAGCTCGCCGAATCCGACTACTCGCCGCAGGCGGCCATGGATCTCTTCGTTCCCTTTCTGGAGAAGTACTACAAGGGCAAGTGGCACTTCCAGGGGCGTTCAATTGCGATCGAGCTGTCGTACGTTGACCTGGATCTCGTCATCACCTCAGCTCCCTCCGAGGCCGAGGCCGGCATTCTTCTCAGCGCGGCGGCCAAGCTCGATGAAGGCCTTGAAGAGTTCCCGGACGATTGGCAACTCGCGAAGATGGTCGCCACCCGGTCTGACTACCAACATGTCATGAACGCGGCACGCCCTCAGTGGAAGGTGGACCCGTTACGCATCCCTGACCGCGACGCAGCCATTTGGGAGGACACGCATCCGCTTGCTCAGATTGAATGGACGTGGGCGAAGAATAAAGCGTGCAATAAGCACTATGTGAACGTTGTGAAGGCAATCAAGTGGTGGCGCCGAGTCATGGTCGCGACGCCTGAATATCCGAAGGGATATCCGGTGGAGCACCTGGTTGGGGCGTGTTGTCCAGACGGCATTACTTCGGTGGCACGGGGCGTTACCGAGACACTGGAAAAGGTCGTCGCTCAATTCGCCTTTACCGTCCTTCTCAAAGAACAGCCTGACCTCCGTGACCACGGCGTGGATGTCAACGTATTCAAGCGAGTCAGCGCCGAAGACTTCGCAGCGTTCTATGCACACGTGGTTGAGGCAGCGAAGCTGGCCCGCAAAGCACTTAATGCCGACACGGTCAAGAAGAGCAGTGACCTCTGGCGGGAACTCTTCGGCAGCAAGTTCCCGGAGGCGCCGGAAGACGAAACGAAGAGCGCTGGGTTCACGAAACGCACCGATGTGGCGGTCGTGGGGAGCGGCCGGTTTGCGAGGCACGCCTGAAGAGACACCCGAGTCAATCCTGCTTGGCCGGCGAGCGCTCCAAGAGCTCTCGTCGGCCACCATTGTGGAGGACCTCCGCTGGAACGCTGATGTTGCGCGTTGGGTGCTAACGCTCGATCTTCGGCTGTCGGTTCACGCGACGTCCGACGTACCTTCGTCGACGCGCTGGCACGTGCTAATCGAAGACCGTTACCCGCGAGGAACCATGGATCTTTTCCCGTCGAAGAACGGGGGGATTACGGCTACCTTTCCTCACCAGACCCGCAACGATGAGGGCGACCATAGGGTGTCGTGGCGAACTGGAAAGATCTGTGTTGAGGAAACCGGAAGATGGCTTGGCCGCACAGCGTGGGACCGTGAGCCCCGTACGGCTAAGGACCGCTTGCTATGGCACGTTCGCCGCGCTTGTAGTTGGCTCGATGCCGCCGCCACGAACCAGCTGACGCCCGCCGGAACCCCGTATGAGTTGCCCGATTTCAGGAGTGCGTCTGTCCCGATCGTTGCCTTCGTCGAAACGGCGGAATCGTACGCTGGGTGGTGTTCATCGAAGGTTACCTCGGGGCTGGCCACAGTCCATCGGCTCAGGACGAACGAAGGCGACGTGAGGCTAGTGCTTGATTTCGGCAATGGCGTCGGTGCGCCGCTAGCCCTGACACCGAACCTCTCACCCCGGAAGACGGCGGCTATCTGGTTTCGTCTTCCTAGGGTACCGATACTTCCGCCTTGGCGTGCGCCGCGTACCTGGAAAGAGCTTAGAGCGGCAATCGCCACGCTCGGACTTGATTTAGACGTCGTTCTCAAGAGGCTCCTTCGGCATGTTCGGGACGAGGATCCTCCGCTGCTGCTGCTTGGATTTCCCATACCAGCGACCTTCGGGAAAGAGGCCGTCCACCTTCACTGGAAAGCGATCCGGCTGCCAAAGTTGGGTGCCGTTGCCAAGGGTTTTCGGGACGAACTTGGCTATTGGCAAAAGGAGCGACAGGACCTGTTGGCTGACGATCGCGATGTGAAGTGGCTCGAGACTGAGAATTGGAGCCGAGATGAGATTGGTCGGCGGTCACGGCTGGCTACCCTCTCCAGCTTTCGTCCGCTTCTTATCGGCGCCGGTGCAATCGGTAGCATCGTGGGCGAGCTTCTCGTCCGAGGCGGGTGCTCCGATATGACAATCATGGACGCCGACGACCTCGAAGTCGGAAACCTGGTGCGGCATACCCTCGCTATGCGCGACGTGAAGCGACCGAAAGCGACCGCCTTGGCAGAGCGCTTGATGACGTTGGGCCCTACGATCCGAGCAACCCCCTATCCGATTTCCTTCCCGCCAACAGGTCAGCACCGCCTCCAGAGCATCGGTGACCGCAATCTCATCATCGACTGCACGGGCGCGGATGATGTTCTAGACAGCATGTCCGAAGTGGAATGGAGTGAGGATTGTCTGCTCATCTCTCTCTCCGCCGGTCTCGGGGCGAAGCGGCTGTACTGCTACCTAAGTCGAGGACATCTCGACGCTGATGCGTTCCGTAAACTACTGGAACCGTACGTCACAGAGGACGCGCGAACATTCGACGGCGAATTACCCTGGGATGCCGCCGGCTGCTGGCATCCATTGTTTCCGGCCCGCCTAGACGAGCTTTGGTCGACGGTTGCGACCGCGATCGGTAAACTCGAGGCGCTTTTGTGGGACAATTCTCAGCTATCGAGCGTCTTCTTTGTTGTGGAGCGAACTGCGGACGGCGGGCTCGCAATCAAGTGACGAACTCATTCCATTCAGTAACGCTCAGTATTACGGTGGAAATCGGCGTATCGGTCCTTACTCGTGTGATCGCTCTCTCCGCCAAGGCTCATCCGAAGGAGACAGGCGGTATTCTCATCGGTCGCATCTCTGACGATGGGAGGGCCGCAATAGTCTTGGAAGCCACAGCTGCTCCGCCTGACTCAAAGAGTACGCGTACGTCTTTTTACCGCGGGACGAAGGGTTTGCAAAAGCTGCTTACAGAGCGGTGGTCGTGCGGTGAAAGCTATCTCGGCGAGTGGCACTACCATCCAAACGGCTCAGGCGATCCGAGTTCGCCAGACGTATTTCAAATGCTCGCAATCGCTCGGAGCCCAAAATCGCAGTGTCCGGAGCCGCTCCTCGTCGTGTGCGGAGGCAATCCGGATGACATAGAGCTGAGACTTTTCTTGATTAACAATGTGGGAGTCTGCGCGGAACTCGAACGACCCTGTCAGAGAAAGTCGCTCACGGAGTCGGCACTGTCTGTAGCCTACGATGTTCTCTCACTCAGAGAACCTCAAGTGCCTTTCCCTTCCTTCCTTCGTACGTCCTACATCTGAGGCACCGTACTAGATCAGGATTCTTCGGATACCAGCCGGTCGCACTACCCAACGACATGTCGCTTCCCTGCGTGTCG